>Ga0172370_10006213_pt1 | contig 15080 bp, 13 predicted proteins | sample LakKiv5m_FD_114538 | JGI IMG/M metagenome (GOLD analysis project Ga0172370, IMG submission 114538) | Freshwater microbial communities from Kabuno Bay, South-Kivu, Congo - kab_022012_11.5m | ecosystem: Environmental > Aquatic > Freshwater > Lake | place: Democratic Republic of the Congo...
CGCTCTCCGAGAAATGGATCGTCACCGCGTTTGGCAGCAGGTACGCGCGCCACTCCGCCGGCACGCCGAGACGGGCGAGCGCGTCGATCGCTGTCCAAGCACGATCCATCGCGGTTCGGTAGCGCGACTGCGCGGCGTCGCTCGCCGCACGCACGAGCGTGGGCGTGATGTAATCCGGCTCAGCACCGAGATACGCGGGCAGGATTGGGCGCGATCCGGGCGTCATGCGGTGGCGTTGATCCTGCGAGTCGGCCGTGTGCGACAGGCGCTTCTGGAACACGTAGTGCGCGTGGCCAAGCGCGCGCGACAGCTTCGAGAGCGTCGTGAGGTTGAGCGCCTCGCCCAGCAGCGCGTTACGATCGGGCGCGAGCGCGCTCGCGATCGCCTCATCGTCGGAGAGGCACGTCTCCCCAACGCCGAGCACTTCGCGCACCGCCTCCGCGACGCGTCGCTCGTTGCTGGCAAAGCGATCCACGAGCCGCGAGGTGCGTCCCCCAAGGGCAGCGTCGAGGGCCTGGGCCTGCGCCCTCGCCTCGCTCGCGTGGCGCGCGTCGTCCATCGCGAGCCTGTCGAGCGCGCGCTGCTCGGGCAGCGCACCGGCGTCGAGCGGCGACTGCACGAGCGTCGCGAGCATCGGGTCCTGCGCCAGAAGCTGGCGTAGCATCTCGCCGACGACGACGCGCGTCTCCGCCGGCGTGTCGAATGAAGCTGCCACACGCCAGTATCGCAGGAGCGTGAGCACGCTCACGGTGTGGTAGAGCGTCGTGTGGGTCGCCACCGGCAACACGTAGCGCGCTATCTCCTGCGTCTTCTTTTGCAGGGCCCGGCGCCACACGTCGGCTCGCTTGCGGCGCACGGGGAAGATCTCGAAGTATGCCTCCTCCACCGTCGGCGCCAGCATCTCGTTCAGCGCACGGTAGTCCTCCATGAGCCCGTCGACGGCGCCCGCGTAGATCGCGCGGGCCGCGCCGGGCAACCGCGGAATGGCGACGTGGCCTGGCCTGACCTCGACGAAGCGCTGGCTCGTCTGCTCGCTGTTGTAGAAGGGGTGCGCGTGCAGGAAGGACCAGACGAAGTGGCGCGATACGCGATCGATCGCGAACTGGACGTGCGCATGCTGAAGGATCGTGTGATGCCCGGCGCGGTACGTCGACGCGGCGATCCGGTCGCGCTGCTCGGCTCGCAGGGCGGCCGCCTGTGCGTCGAGCCCCACGCCGCTGACCTCGTCCTCCGTGACGATGCCGCGGCCCGAGTAGCAGGTCCGCGCGGTCGCGACGGCGTTCTCATACGGACGCGCGAACACGTTGGCGAGGCGAACGATGGGCGGCGCCGAGTCGAAGGGCATCTCGCTCGACACGGGCGCGCGGAGGCTCACCGCCAATGACCCGAGACCCAGTAGTGGCCACGCGGGCTCGCGCGCCAGTGACCGGGGACCCAGGCGCGACCTGGCTTGATGTGCTCCCACCGCCCCTGCACCCAGACGTAGCGGCTCGCGTAGCGATCCCAGCGCCAATGCCCCGCCTTCCAGACCATGCGTGGCGCAGGCGCGGGCGGGGGAGCCTCGTGTACGGCGGGAGGCGGTGCCTGGGGGACATAGACGGCGTCTGGCGCCGGGGCGTAGACGGCCGCACGCGGAACACAACCCGCCGCGAGCGAAACCGCGATGGCGAGCGTGCCGGTGAGCGCACACAGGACGACGCGTCTGGCAAATCGGCTCATCGAGTCGTTCATCTTCTCCTCGTGCTCGCCGCGATCGGCTGATGTCAGCGCAGCGCCTCGCGCTCGCTGCCTCTGTGACGCGCGCGGCGCGGCCGATATTCGCACGCGATGCGCACGAAACGCAAAACGGGATCGCGCTCCGGCCGCGTTCTTGCATTGAGGGCGGCGCGGGCCTAGCCTTCCTACGACGTCCACCCGAGGTGAGCCATGTTCGTCCGTCAAGCCACAATCGTCGCCTTCGTTTCCTGCGCCGCGATCGCGTGCAGCGGAACCGAGACCGGCTCGTCGTCGAACGGGCTCGAGCTGCCGAAGGGCAAGACCGACGTTGGCTTTGGCGACGCGGGCGCTCAGGAGGACGACGCCTCTGGCGTGGTCGATGCGGATGACGTGTCGGTCGCCACGGACGCGACCTCCGGCGATGCCGTCGACGCGGCGGGCACGAACGACGCGACCGCGCCCGATCTCGCGGAGACGGCACCGCCCGATATCGCCGACGTCGCCCAGGTCGGCGAGACCGACGTGCTGCCAGACAGCGCGGGGGACGTCGCGCCCGAGATCGTCGAGGACGTCGCGCCCGAGATCGGCCCCGACGCGGCCGAAGACGCGGCCCCCGAAGTCGAGCCTGACGCTGAACCGGACGTCCCGCCTGAGGTGGGCCCCTCCGACGCGCCTGATATCACGGAGCCCGTTGACGTCGGCGCCGAAGACACAGCGACCCCCGACACCGGCGCGACCGGCGCATTTCAACCCACGGGCTGCGACCTGAAGGTCAACGAGAACACCACTGGCACGGTCAACCCCTTCATCAGCCCCGCGCGCAACGGGCAGTTCTACGTGAGCTACGCTGCGGTCGCGAACCCGAACGGCAACCTGTTCATGGGCTGGGAGGACCCGAAGACCTGCAAGACGGTGGAGGGTCCGCTCCAGGTCAACAAGAAGGCCGGTGAGGTCTACTACTGGGGCAACATCGCGGTGGTGTCCGACGCGGAGGGCAACTTCTATGCGATCTGGGAGTCGTCGGCGCCGGGGTCGCACCTCGCGTTCTCGTACTCGGAGAGCGGCAAGGACTTCTCCGATTCCGTCCAGGCCGACTCCGCCAGCGACAACGGCCTGCGACCGACCATCGCAGTGCCGAAGACCGGCAAGCCGCACATCGCGTGGACGGGCTACAACCTCAAGGACTACGTACCGTGGTACGCGCACAACGAGACCGTGCTGACGGGCGGCACGTGGTCGACCGGCCTGCCCGTGCCGGTGCTCGACGTCGGCGAGAAGGTGCAGGTGGACGCGGTGACGATAGCTGTCGACAGCAAGGGCACGATCTACGTCGCGTACATGGCGTGGCGAACCGAGTCGACCGAAAAGAAGGAGAACCGGGACATCTTCGTGTCGCGCTCGACCGACGGTGGCGTGACATGGTCGGCGCCTGTGCAGATCAACGACGTGAAGGGTACGGGCAACGTCTACAGCGCCAACTTCCTCGTCGTCGCACCCGACGACACCCTGCACGTCGTCTGGCAGGACTCGCGCGACAGCTACGAGCCGGACATCTACTCCGACGCGAGCGCCGATGGCCTCACGTGGGGCAAGGACGTCAAGGTCAACGACAACGACTACCGGCAGCAGGAAGATCCATCGCTGACCGCCGGCACCAACGGCGCATGCAAGGGCACGCTCTACGCACTGTGGCAGGACAACCGCTCGAACAAGAGCATGGACATCTACGGCGCGAAGTCCACCGATGGCGGCAAGACCTGGTCCAAGAACGAGCTGCTCACGCCCTCGTCCGATGGCGACCAGATGAACCCGGCGATCGCGGTCGATATCGCGTGCATGGTCGGCATCGCGTGGCGTGACTCGGCGACCAACGACAAGTTCGACATCAAGGCCACGTTCTTCAAGTGGTAGGGGCCGACCCGCGCGGCGCGGCTCAGGGCTGCTGCGCGGGTGTGCCGACCTTGACGGTCCCCCTCGAGATCTCCGACGCGAAGTCGCTGTAGATGCGGTCGGAGAGGCCTGCTTCCGCGTCCACCTCGAAGGGCATGAGTCCGACGGTCCGCAGCAGCTCTGCGTTCGGATCGTCCTGGATGCCCTGCGTGTCGGAGACGGAGAGACCACCCTCGCCGAGCGCGAGCAGCGACAGGCGATAGGCGCTCTCGGCCCAGCTGCGGCTCGGGATGAACGCGGCGAGGCTCGTCGGCTCGGACCGCCCTTGCAGCGACCGCAGATCATCGACGAAGCGATCGAGCCCAGTGAACTCCGGGAGGTCGAGGCTGCCCGTAGCAGAGACGTCAGGCGGCCCCTCCGACCAACCGAATTCGAACTGACCCGCGGGCTCGAAGTTGGCCCGCGTGAGCTCGTACTCCGCCTCGCTGAGCAGGTTATCCACGATGAAAAACGGCGGGTGCACGGGAGTCGAGACGAGCGGCCGCCCGAACTCCGAGAGACGCCGCGCGTCGCAACGCATGAGGAACGCCGTGACGTCGGTGACGCTCAGGCCCGTGTCGCCGAGGTGTACGCGCTTCGAGGCGATGTCGTTGAGCGCGCGCTGCAGCACGGCGTGCCATTGGTGCAGCTCGCTCAGCGCGCGGCCGACGTCCTGCGCGACGCGGTAGGCATCGAAGTTCACGAGATCGACCGACTCGATCGACTCGCGCGCGCGGCGGGCCCACGCGAGGTTGCGCTCGAAGCGGGCGCGCGCCTCCTCGATCCGGATCTCTGAGTGCGAGGTCACCGCAAGTTCGGCCTCATCGATAATGCGACGCAGGTTGTGGTGGAGGTGGCGGAGCGCCGGCGTCGACTCGGCCCCGAGGTCGCGCGAGAGCTCCACGTTCAGCACACCAAGCGCGAGATCGCCCTCCGCGGGGACGATCCCGAGCAGGCGCGCCAGGATAGCGTAGAGCGCCTCGCCGCGCTCGCTCAGCGTGTAGCAGCCGTCGATGAGATCGAGCCACCCTGCCCGTCGCAGCGATCGCAGAATCTGGAGGCGTGCGTCCGTGTCGACCCATCCGAAGTGACGATGCACAGCATCGAGAGGCCAGCGCGTTCTGTCGGAGGCCGCCATCTCCGTTACGAAGGCCACGCGCACGACGAAGTCGGCCTCGCCCAGCCGCACGAGCTCACGCAGCAGCAGGAAGTAGTCTGCCGCACGTGTCGCGTCGGTGAGCGCGGGCAGGTGCTCCGGATCGAAACCGGCGCTCATCAGCTCCGCGAGATCCTGCGCCGGCACGTCGTGCGCCGGAGTCTCCTCGGGGCGAAGCGCCGGCCCGGCAGGTGCCGGTGCTGGCTTGCGGCGCACCAACGGCTAGTACTTGCCGCCACGCAGCGCGTCGCGCAGCTCGGCCCACGTGGCGAAGGCACGATCTCGGAAGATCACGTTGTCGTCGTTCTCCTTGAATCCGGCACCTTCGAGGGCCGTCTGCACGCCCTTGATCGCGGTCTGCAGATCCACGACGCCCTCGATCTTGCTCGGACCGGGGCGGCTCGTCGCGACCCACACGTTCGCGTCGTACTTTCCGAATCGCTGTTGAATCTCGCACTTGTAGGTCGCCATGCCTTGCCTCTGGGTCGCCGCCGAGGACGACGTGGGTCGGGAGCCGTCGCGTGCGGACGATGCGATCGTCGAGCACGCGGGGCCCGCGGGAGGCGATACTTTAGACGCACTGCGCGGTGGGTCAACGCCCCCTTGCACTTGTGGGCCAACCTGCGACACTTTGGACGTGAAGTACGCGACCCCGCTCCCCTTCGGCCGTTTCATGCTCCTCGAACGCCTGCATCTCGGGCACACGGCCGAAGTTTGGCGCGCCCTGCTGCCGGCATCGGCCAACCGCGCGCCGGTCGAGGTCGCGCTGAAGCGCCTGCTTCCTCACGTAGCGAACGACGAGGATCTCGGCGAGCTGCTGCTGCGCGAGGTGGAGGTGCTCGAACGCCTCGACCATCCCAACATCGCCCGCTTCGTCGATCACGGCCGCAACGAAGGAACGCCCTTCGTGTGTACGGAGCTCATCGAGGGTGTCACGCTGCGGCGCGTGCTGCTGGCATCCTCCGGCCGTCGCATGGCCTGGCCGCTCGTCGCGACGCTTGTGGCGGATGTGGCGTCGGGCCTCGGTGCGGCGCACGCGCAGGGCTTTGTCCACCGCGACATCTCGCCAACGAACGTGCTCGTGGACCAGGCCGGCACGACGCACATCATCGACTTCGGCATCGCACGTATCCTCGGGCGCGTGTCGCTGACGCAGGCCGGGCAGTGGCGCGGCAAGTGGGCCTACGCGGCGCCGGAGCAAGTCGATGGGCGCGAGGTCGGGGTGCTCGCCGACGTGTTCGCACTGGGCTGTGTGCTCGTCGAGTGCCTGGATGGCTCGCCTCCGTTTTTGGCCCAGGACAGGGAGAAGACGCTCGACCGCGTGCGCGAGGCGCACTTCGCCGGTCTCAAGAGCCAGGGCATACCGCTCGAGATCGCGAGCCTCGCGGCGCGGATGCTGCAGCGTGAGCCGGCCGATCGGCCGACAGCCAACGAGGTCGCCAAGCTCGCCCTCTCGCTCGCCGCGGAGGCCTCCGAGCCGGGTGCGCGACGGATGCTGGCTCAGCTCTGCGAAAACACGCCGCGCGGATCCGGCGATGAGCTCGATGACGACGCCGCTGAGCTGCGAGGGGAGGACGTGACGGACCCCGGCGGCGTCGACGTGACACAGGTGCGAACGCCATCGTGAGACACCTCCAGATTCATCGCCAAGCGCTCACCAACGGGCTCGAGGTCTTCGTGGCGCCGCGTCCCGGTGCCCACACTGCCGCGTTCTCGCTGGTCGTGCGGGTGGGCTCTCGACACGAGACAGAACCGGCGCACGGCGCGTCGCACATGCTCGAGCACATGTTCTTCCGTGGAACGACGCGCTACCCGGACTCGCGGTCGCTCAATGCCGCGGTCGAGCGGATCGGCTCCACGCTCGACGCATCTACGTCGCGCGATCACACGTCGTTCGAGATGCGCACGTTCCCCGAGACGCTGGGGGAGGCGCTGGGCCTGACCGGTGAGCTGCTCACGGAAGCGACGTTCCAGGATCTCGATCTGGAGCGGAAGGTCATCTTGCAGGAGCGCCTGGACGAGGTCGACGAGAACGGCCGCGACATCGACGTGGACAACGTCGCAAAGGCGCTGCTCTGGCCGGCCAGCGGCCTCGGGCGAAAAATCATCGGGACGAAGCGCTCCATCCAGGGACTCACGATCGAGGCGCTGCGCGCGCATCGTGACCGCCACTACTGCGGGCGCAACATGGTGCTTGGCGTCGCGGGTCCCATCGAGCCCAATGAAGTGCTGGCGTTCGCGAACCACGCGTTCGGCGCGTTGCCCGAAGGGACGCGAAACGTCGTCGATCCGGTAGCGATCCGGGGCGATCTACCTGCGCTGGAGGTCACATCGCACGCAGGCAGTCAGACGGACTTCGAGCTCGGCTTCGTCGGGCCGCATGACGCGCATGACGACACGCTCGCGCTGGCCATGCTGCTGCGGGTGCTGGACGATGGGACGGCATGTCGCCTGCGCGTGCGCCTCTGCGACGAGACGGGTCTCGCCTATGACGTCGGCGCGCGGCTCGAGCTGTACGAGGACACGGGCATCATCGGCATCGACGGTGCGGTCGGGCACGGACAGGTCGCGGAGCTGGTGGAGGAGACCGTCGCGGTGTTGTTGGCGCTCAAGCAACAGCCGGTCTCCGACGAAGAACTCGAGCGCGCGCGGAACCGGCTGCGACTGGACATGATGTCGAGCCTCGACTCCGTCGAGGCGTGCGCGGCCTACCTCGCCAACGCCGCGCTGCACCGCGAGCCGGAGCCGCTCGAGCAACGACTCGAACGTGCGCTGAGGCTCGACGCGTCAGATCTCCAGGACGTCGCGAAGCGCTACTTCCGCGCCGATGCACTGCAGCTCGTCCTCGTGGGCGACGTGCCGCGACGCGTGCGACGGCGGATAGACGATGCGCTGCGTGCGATCGGCTGACGCGCACACCGCGGACTTCGCGTGCCCGCGCGCCTAGGAACGTGCGGCGTCGAAGGCCGCCCGCGCGCTGCGGCAAAATGCGAAGACCTTGCGTGGATCCTGCATGCCGGGTGCGCGCTCGAGACCGGATGCCGCGTCGACCGCGACGGGTCTCAGCGACGCGATGATGTCAGCCACGTTCTGCGGGTCGAGACCACCCGCGAGCATGACCCGACAACGTGCCACCGCTGACGACGTCAGCGCAGCGCTGACGCGCAGGCCGGTGCCACCGAGCAGCCGCGCGTTGGACTTTGCGTCGACGAGCGCAAGCGCCCAGCGGCTCGCGCCCGCCAGTGCCTCGATCGGCTCGGGACGGTCGAGATCACCGAGTTCGCCCAGTCTTCGCGCCGCGTAGCACGCGATGCCGGCGGTCTCGACCGCGCGCACGACGTCACTCGACTCGCCGCCATGCAGCTGCAACGCATCGAGGCCGATGCGGCCCGCGCGCGCGACGAGCGCTGGCACGGCGTCGAGCTCCACGCCGACGAAGAGGCCGACGCAGGCGACATGATCTCGAGCGCGACGCACCAGATCGGCTGCAATGAAGTCGTCCACCTGGCGCGGTGAGCCCACGACGAAGTTGAAGCCGATCGCGTCCGCGCCGCCGTCGATGGCTGCCTCGACCCCCGCGTCAGTGCGCACGCCGCAGACCTTGATGCGGGGGGCGGTGGCGATCATGCTGCGTCCGGTCGCGCGCGAAACGCGGTCACGAGCGCCGATGGATCGGGGGCCCGCACGAGCGCTTCGCCGACCAGGACCGCGTCGAAGCCCGCGTCGAACATGCGATACGCGTCGGGGCCGCTCAGGATGCCGGACTCCGCGACGCGAACGAGGCTTGACGGGATCGCCTTCACGACGCGCTCGCAAACGGACAGATCGACGCGGAAGTTGCGGAGGTCGCGCGCGTTGACACCGACAGCGGCGGCGCCTGCACGAACCGCCCGCTCGGCTTCGGCCTCGTCGTGCGCCTCCACGAGCGTTCCGAGACCGGCCTCACCGGCAGCGACGATCATCTCGTCGAGCGACGCTCCGTCCAGAGCCGCGACGATGAGTAGCGCTGCGTCTGCGCCCGAGGCGCGTGCTTCCCACAGCTCCAGCGGATCGGTGAGGAAGTCCTTGCGCAACACCGGCACGCCGACCGCGCCGCGTACCGACACGAGATCATCGAGGCTCCCGCCGAAGTGAACGGGCTCCGTCAATACCGAGATCGCGTCCGCGCCGGAGCGCTCGTACCGGCGTGCGAGCACGGATGGCACCAACGTTTCGTCGATCGCACCACGGGATGGTGAGCGCCGCTTCACCTCGGCGATCACACGCAGCGCACCGTAGGGGGCCCGACGAAGCACATCCGTGAACGGAAGCGCAGGCGGCGCACTTGCGGCGAGCGACGCGAGCGCAGAGGGCTCAGTTGAAGCGCGCAACCGTGCGGCGCGGGCACGTGCGTAGGCGAGAATCCGGTCGAGGTAGGTCCCTTTCGCGGTCATGATGCGATCCGCGTGCTGAGCGTCGCGAGCGCTTCGACGCGCTCCCATGGCGCCCCGGCGTCGATCAGGCTCCCCGCCATTTGCGCGCCATCCACGAGAGATGTGGCCACCCCTGTGAGATCGAGCGCCGCAGCCGCGTTCAGTACGATCGTGTCCCGCGCGACCGATCGCTCTTCACCACGCAAGATGGCTCGCAAGCGCCGGGCGTTCGCGTGCGCATCGCCGCCTTCCAGCGCGGCGAGGTCCATCGACGGTGCGAGCCCGAACGCGCTGGGGTCGAGCGTCCCCGCGTGCACGAGACCCGCCTCGAGCCTGGCGTAGGTGGTGAGGCCGCTTGGCGCAATCTCGTCGAGCCCGGTACCGGCATGCGTGGTGCCATGTACGACGAGCGCGGCCTTCAGCCCGAGGCGACCGAGCACCCGCGCCATCTGATCGGTGCGTCTTGGATCGTACACGCCGAGGATCTGGTGCGTGACGGGTGCCGGATTGGCCAGGGGTCCGACGAGGTTGAACAGGGTCCGGAGACCAAGCGCGCGGCGTACCGGCGCGGCAAAGCGCATCGCGGGGTGATAGGCCGGTGCGAAGAGGAATGCGATGCCGGCGTCCTCGAGGCAGGTTCGGGCGGCCTCCGCCGTCAGGTCCACGCGGACGCCCAGCGCCTCCAGGACGTCTGCGCTACCGGCGCGCGACGACACGGCTCGATTGCCATGCTTCGCGACCGGGACCCCGGCAGACGCGACGACGAAGGCGACCGCGGTCGAGACGTTGAGCGAGCCCGCGCCGTCCCCCCCTGTGCCGCAGGTGTCGAGCAGCACAGGACCGGCGTGCGGAACCGATGTCATGCGGGCGCGCAACGCACGCGCAGCTCCGAGCAGCTCGTCCTCGGTCTCTCCGCGCATGCGCAGCGCAACGAGGAGTGCGGAGATCAAGACCTCCGGCACGCCTCCCTCCATGAGGGCCCCGAAGGTCGCCTCGGCCTCCTCGGCGCTCAGGGAGGCCCCGTCGACGACCTGCCCGAGCGCACTTCGAAAGAGCGCTGTCGCCTCGTTCACGCTTCGCCTCCTCCGACGCGTCGCAGGACGAGCGTCAGGAAATTGCCGAGGATGCAGTGTCCGTCTGGGCTGCCAACGCTCTCGGGGTGGAACTGTACCCCCTCGAGCGGGACTGCGTGCACACCGGACCGGCGTACGCCCATGATGAGAGGATCGCCGCTCCCGTCCGCGGCGGCACCGGTCCATGCCGTCGCGACGAGTTGTGCCGGCAACGTCGCGGGATCGATGACGAGCGAGTGGTAGCGCATGGCCGGGAATCCCGGAGTCAGGCCGGCGAAGATGCCGAGCCCGTCATGTCGGATGTGGCTCGCCTTGCCGTGGACGATCGCCGGTGCGCGCACGATGCGGGCCCCGAGCGCAGCGCCGATCGACTGGTGCCCGAGGCAGACACCCAGGAGCGGGACGCGGTCGATCGCCGCGCGCACGAGCGGAACGGACAAGCCCGCCTCCGCAGGCGTACAGGGGCCCGGTGAAAGGATCCACGCGTCGTAGCCTTCGCTCACGACGGCGTCCACGGTCGTCGCATCGTTGCGAGCGACGTCGATCTCGAGCGTCGTGTCCCGCTCCCGCGCCGCCTTGTGGAGCACGTGCACGAGGTTGAAGGTGAACGAGTCGTAGTTGTCGCACAGGAAGAGGCGGAGCTTCATGGTGTAGGGTCCCTGTCCCGGCACATCCGGGCTGCCTTCGCGATGCGCACCGCCTGAAGCGTCGCGGCTGCCTTCGCTTCGGTCTCGGCGAACTCCGCCTCGGGCTGGGAGTCGAAGACGATCCCGGCACCTGCCCGCACCACGAGCTCGCCCCCGCGAAACTCCACCATCCGAATCCCGATCGCAAGATCGACGTCTCCGTCGCCGGACAGGCGCCCCACCGCTCCGCCGTAGAGGCCGCGCGGCGAGGACTCCAGGTCGTGCAGGATCTCGAGCGCCCTGACCTTCGGGGCGCCGGAGAGGGTACCCGCAGGAAACGTGGCCGCGAGCACAGCGTCCGGCCTGCCCCGCAGATCGGGGCGCAGCGTGCCCTCGACCTGTGAGACGAGGTGCATGACGTGGCTGTAGCGCTCGACATCCATGTACTTCGTCACCTCGACCGTACCGGGACGCGAGACGCGACCGATATCGTTGCGCGCGAGATCCACAAGCATGACATGCTCCGCCTGCTCTTTCGTGTCGGCCCTGAGCTCGGCCTCCAGCGCGCCATCCTCCACCTCGTCCGCCCCGCGCCGCCGCGTTCCCGCGATCGGCCGCGTCACGACGCGATCTCCGCTGACACGCACGAGCGCTTCGGGCGACGCACCTGCGAGCGTCACGTCGGGCAGCCTGAGGAAGAAGAGGTAGGGCGAGGGGTTGGTGAGCCGCAAGGCGCGGTACACGTCGAAGGGATCGAGGCCGCCCGCGGGCGCGCGAAAGGCGCGGGAGAGCACGACTTGGATGATGTCCCCCGCGGCGATCGATTCCTTCGCGCGGGTCACGACCGACCGAAACGCTGCGCCGTCCTGATCCACCTGCACCGAAAGCGGCGACGTGTCGATCTGCGACCGCAGGAGACACCCAGCCATCCCCGCGTCGAGCCGCGCCTCCATCTCGTCGAGCAAGCGCTCGGCGGCACGGAATCGATCGTCGAACGCGCCGCCGGCGACGTCCTCCGGCCGGATCGCTGCGCACAGCACGAGGCGCTGCAGGCGCCTGTCGAAGACCACGCAGGCGTCGAACGCCGCGAAGGAGACGACAGACGCGCCGGTCGCCGATACGGGACCGAGTCGAGGTTCTATCGTGCGAACGAGATCGTGGCCGAAGGCCCCGACGAGGCCGCTCGCAAGCGCAGGCATCCCAGGCGGCAGGTCGAGCCCACAGCGCTGCGCCAATTCGGCCGCCGCGCGGGCGGGCTGACCCTCGTTGCATGCAAGCTCTGTCCCTGCGCGCGGCCCCGAGAGGTGCCGCAACACCCACCGCCCGTCCGACTCACCAGCGACAGGCGTCCACGAGGCCGCGAGTCGGGGACTGAATCCGAGCAACGAGTATCGTGCGAAGCGCTCCGGCCCCTCCGCGCTCTCGAGCAGGCACGCGCACTGGTCCGATCCGAAGTGCGCGTCGAGCGCGAGGAACGCGCCGACCGGAGTCGTCACGTCGGCGGCGATCTCCCGTGTGACGAGCACGCCCCGCCCCGCGGCGAGCGTGTTCGCCCACGCACTTCGCTCGATCGATCGCTGCGCTGACACGCCCACCTCTATGCGGAGTCTGCGCCCCGCCTCTACCTTCGTATGCAGTCGCGCGGCGCGTCAACGTCCGATGGACGCGTGCGATGACCCGGAATCTCGCCGATGGCGAGCCGGACGCGGAGGCCGCCGTTGCGCAACGTGGTCGCGTGCAAGTGCGCGAGCCGGAGCCGCGCGACGAGGTCGGGCCGCGGCGCCAGGATTGCTGCCCGCCATCCCGGGAAGTCCTTCCGCAGAGCAGTGCAGAGTGCGTCATAGAGCCCACCGACGGCGGCTGGGTGGCTCAGTCGGACGCCGTACGGGGGATTCGCGACGACGAGTCCCGGCGGAAGACTGCGCAGCGGATGGTCGCCCTCAAGAGGCACGTCGAGCGCGCGGACCTGGAACCGTATCGCATCGTCCACGCCTGCCTGCTCGGCGTGTGTAGTCGCCCGCGCTACGGCGCTCGCGTCACGGTCAAAGCCGAAGATGTTGACCTCCAGCGGCGTGCGACGGGAAGCCGAGCTCTGCTTGCGCACCGCCTCGATCGCCAGGCGCGGCATGCAGGGGAACGCCTCACAGGCGAACTGGCGATCCTTACCCGGCGCGCTCCGTAGCAGGACGCGCGCTCCTTCGACACAGAACGTCCCGGAGCCGCACATCGGATCGACGAGCGGCCGTGACGGATCGTAGCGCGCGAGGCGCAGGATGGCGGCGGCGAGCGTCTCGCGAATCGGCGCTTTCCCGCCGTCGACGCGCACCCCGCGCTGATGCAGGCGATCGCCCGTCGCGTCGATCGAGAGCGTGACGTTGTCGTCGTCGACGCGGCAGTACAACGTGACATCGGCATTCGGCTGGAACGTCACGCCGAGACCTCGCGAGACGCACTCTGCGATCGCGCCGGTGTGGTACAGGCGCGACGAGCGTGCGGATGCGGAGAGCCCGATTGTCGCGCCTGCCGGTACGAAGGGGTCGAGGTCGACACGACTCGACTGCTGGGTCAACTGCTCCTTGGTGTGCGCGGCAAACGACGCCAGTCGGATGAGGACACGCGTGCCGATACGCGACCAGACGTTGATCCGAAGCACGCCCTCGAGCGTGGCGTCCGCGCCGACACCGCCGGATTCGATGCGCAACCGCGAGACGCCGTCGAGGCCTTCCATCTCGTCCGCGACGAGCGACTCCAATCCGGGCGGGGCGACGACGAAGACGCGCACGGTTATCCGAGGCGGGTTCAGGCGATCGCGCCGAACGTGAGATCCACTTCGGCGAGGCGCGGTCCGCGAATATGGGACGGAGGCTGCGGCATGAAGATCAGGACGTCTCCTTGCCATTGGCGGTAGGTGAACTCACCGAGGGCGAGCGCGGTCGCGGCGACCTCTCGCGTGCAGGGCGTCTCAAGGATTGCGCACAACGACGCCATGTAGCGCAGCGCGGCCCCGAACGCGAGGTGCAGCAGCCAGTGCGCACGGATGAGGTGCTCGTCGGCGATAAACGGGATCGAGAACAGGCGCGCGCCGAGGTAGGCTTCCACGCTCGCGGCGACCTCGTCCTCGGCCGGCACGACCCAGCGAAGGTACGGCTCGCGCCAATCCGTCACGCCGGCTTGCAATGCCTCGACGCGATCGGCGCGCACGGCAAAGTCGACGAGCAGGTGATCGGCCTGTGTGAAGCGGAGCGCGAGCAGCTCGTTTGGGGCCTCGGCGGTGGCCTGCTCGAACCATCCACGATAGCCGACGTAGCGCTCCGCGCTGAGAATCGGGGGCTGCGCCGGCACCGCGCCCGTGATGTCGAGCTCCGCCGTCCAGTGTGCGAGCCGCGCGAGCCGCCCGAACAGTGACACCGCGCGATCGGCGATGATGCCGATGGCCTCCTCGCGGTAGCGCACATAGTCGTCCCACGGGATCGTGCGGTTGGCGTCGAGGCTGACCGCGCTGATGGGCTTGGCATAGCGAAAGGCGTGAACGCCGCGTCGCCACCCACCCTCCCGTTCGATGAGGGCGAAGGGCTCCGGGTTCTCGTAGAGAGGACGACGGACCTCCGGGCACAACGGCTCGAAGTAGAGCTCGGTGCCGCCGGGCGTCTCCAACGCGACCACCGGAAAGTTCACGCAGAGCTCAGGCAACGCTTGCTCACCGACCGCGGCGTGAACAGCGCAGCGGTCGTCGTCCTCCAGCATCGCGCACCCCCCTCGCGCGTCGAGACGTACCCGACCGTACGTCTTCTCGAAGCGGGGACGGGGCGCGCCGGTGACGAAATCGGAAAGCTCCGGCGACTCCTTGTCGACGACCTCGTAGGCCTGCGCAAAACGCCTTCCGAGTGCGGTGTCGCCAAGCGCCTTGGTCGTGCGAACGACATCGCCCTTCGTCCACGCGATGGGCCAGGACCGGCAACAACAGCCACGCTCGTTGCAGCGGTAGGTATCGAACGCGGCGGGGAGCAGGACCTTCAACGTGGACCTCCATCGGGTGGCGCGAGCGGATCGATTCCGTGTGCGCGGTCGTGCTCGCTGGCCGTTGGGCGGAGAAGGAGCCTGGCTAGCAGCACCGCGCCGATGACCGGGAGCACGCGAGGCAACACGCGAAGGATGAGCCGAGCGACCG
>Ga0172370_10006215_pt1 | contig 15077 bp, 15 predicted proteins | sample LakKiv5m_FD_114538 | JGI IMG/M metagenome (GOLD analysis project Ga0172370, IMG submission 114538) | Freshwater microbial communities from Kabuno Bay, South-Kivu, Congo - kab_022012_11.5m | ecosystem: Environmental > Aquatic > Freshwater > Lake | place: Democratic Republic of the Congo...
CGAGTTTCTGAATATGCTCGCGTGATAGTTCATGGCATATTGCATCTGCAGGGGTATGACCACATGAATTCCCCCGACCGTCGGCGCATGAATCTTTTGTCATTAAAGATTCTCTCAAACACTCGATCACACTAATGATATGCACGCTGCACTACGGCTCTATCGCAGCATCCAGTCTGCATTTCGTGGATTGACAATCGCTTTTCGTGAAGAGCAGAATTTTCGTATTCAAGTTGGCGTAGGGATTGGCATCGTGATGCTAGCGTTTGCTTTGCAGATTACTTCCGTTGAATGGGCTGTGCTATTCATTACGATAGGAGCCGTCCTTACAGCAGAGATATTTAACAGCGTTCTGGAGAGGATCATTGACGGTATGAAACCTCGTGTTTCCCCTCTGGTGCGGCATATGAAAGACTTATCAAGCGCGGCAGTTCTCATCTTGGCACTCTGCTCGCTTGCGATCGGTTTGATTCTCTTTTTGCCTCGGCTGCTTTTGTTTTTGGTTGATATTTAGTATACTGTTGATATATGAAAGATACTACCATAACGGGACTTGACGTCGGCTCGAGCGCGATACGTGCCGTTGTATGTCAGATTTTTGAGGAAGGAACGGAACAAAAATTGCAAGTCATTGGCGCTGCAGAACATCCCGCAGAAGGCGTAAACAAAGGATCAATTACGAGTATTGATGATGCTGCAGCATCGATAAGCGCCTGTCTGGAAAAGGCGGAGCGGATGAGCGGCATTCCGATTGAGTCGGCATGGATCGGAATATCCGGAATACATATCGTATCCCAGACATGTCGAGGCATTATTGCGGTTGGCAAGGTAAATGGAGGGATATCCAAGTCTGATGTTGAGCGTGCCCTGGATTCGGCGCGGACCATAGCAACTCCACCAAACCATGAGATTTTGCACGTCATCCCACGCAGCTCGATTATTGACGGACAGATATCAACGAAAGATCCTATCGGAATGACCGGGAGCAGGCTCGAAGTTGATGCCCTTGTGATACAAGGTTTTGCAGCGGAAATACGCAATTTTACCAAATGTATTTATCGTACGAATCTTGAAATTGAGGATTTGGTTTTTTCAATACTTGCTACCGGAGAGGCGGTATTGACGAATAAACAAAAAGAGCTCGGCGTTGTTTTGATAAATCTCGGCGCTGCGACGACTAGCATGATTGTTTATGAGGAAGGGGAAGTATTGCATACCGCAGTGATTCCCATGGGGTCAGACCATATCACATCGGATATCGCAATAGGGCTGCGGATCTCCATTGAGCTTGCCGAAAAGATCAAGATTGAGTATGGCGAATTATTGGCGCGAGAAACTCCTAAAAAGGGCGATATCAATTTGTCGGAATTTGATGCAATGGAGGAAGGAAGCGTTTCAGCAAAATACGTCCATCAGATTATTGAAGCGCGAGTTGAGGAGATATTTGATAAAATTGAACATGAGTTAAAAAAAATTGGGAGAAGCGGGATTTTGCCCGGTGGCGCAATACTAACAGGCGGCGGGTCAAAATTAAGCGGTATTGTGGATATTGCCAAAAAACGGCTCAAATTGCCCGTTGCATACGCAACGTTGCGTAACGTTGTAAATGTGATTGACCGCGTGCACGACCAGACGTTTATTACGGCAATGAGCATCGCAAACTGGGGACTTATCATGCATCAGCAGCGTCACCGTGGCAACCGATCTTTTCTATCAATGGAGACACATTTTGATATTAGAAGCCGAGTAAAAAAATTATTCAAGTCGCTCTTGCCTTAGGCATGGTCCAGTGATACTATTGAGCGCGATGAGTCACGAGATGATTCATCGCGTTTCTTTATCCTTTATTCCTAACTCACGAGCTCATATGGAAGTGAAACCATCAATTGAAACATTTGCAAAGATCAAGGTTGTTGGAGTTGGCGGCAGTGGCGGTTCAGCGGTGAATCGTATGGTTGCCGGAAAGATTCGCGGCGTTGAATTTTTGGCGGCGAATACCGATGTGCAGGCATTGCATCATTCGCAGGCGGCAACAAAGATACAGATCGGTAAAAGCGTTACAAAAGGACTTGGCGCCGGCATGGATCCGCAGATGGGCCAGAAATCTGCGGAAGAAAATCAAAATGAGATTCGTGATTCGCTGGCAGATAGCGATATGGTTTTTATCACCTGCGGACTCGGAGGCGGAACCGGTACTGGCGCAGCTCCTGTTGTTGCCGATTTGGCAAAGGATGTTGGCGCTCTCACCATAGCGGTTGTGACGAAACCATTTTCCTTCGAGGGCTCTGCGCGCCGCATGATCGCTGAAAAAGGATGGGATGAGCTTGCATCAAAAGTTGATGCAATCATTACTATTCCAAACGATAAGGTGCTGCAGATTGTAGACAAAAAGACTTCAATCATGGAAGCCTTTGAAATCGTTGATGAAGTCCTCCAGCAAGGCGTGCGCGGCATTTCTGAATTGATTACCGTACCCGGATTAGTCAACGTTGATTTTGCCGATGTAAAAGCAATCATGAAAGGAGCCGGTTCCGCCTTGATGGGTATTGGAGTTGCAAGCGGGGATAATCGTGCCGTTGAAGCTGCAAAACTCGCCATCTCGAGCCCACTTCTCGAACTTTCGATCGAAGGGGCGAAAGGCGTGCTTTTCACCATCACCGGCGGTCCGGACCTTGCAATGCTTGAAATCAACGAAGCGGCAAAGATCATTACTTCTGCGACTGATCCTGATGCAAAGGTGATATTCGGGGCCGTTATCGACGAAAACATCGGTGACGAGATCCGCATCACTGTAATAGCAACTGGCTTCTCCGAACGTGAAAAAGTAGTTTCGAAAGCTCCCTTTGAAAAGTCATTTGGCGAGCGCCAACCGTTTAATTCCAGCTCATCGATCTTTGGCCAGCCTGTGACGAGATCGGTAGGCATAAAATCTCCCGTAAAGGATCTGCCGGTCCAGACGAGGGGATTTGAAGAAGATGCAGAGGAGCAAAACGGAGATGAGATCGACGTTCCGGCTTTCATTCGGAAGAAAATGAGTTAATCGCAGGAAAAAGTCCAGACTGTCCGAGAATTGACGACTATACATCTGTCATTCCCGCGAAAGCGGGAATCCAAATTCAGAATTCATGGATTTGGATCCCCGATCAGGTCGGGGATGACAATTCCAGGACAGCCTGGGCTTTTCTTTTGGCAAGATATTTGCTAGTATGGTTTCATTATAGACACTTCTTATGACTGTTTCGGCATTGCTTGAAAGCATTTTGTTCGTATCGCAAAAACCTTTAACAGCGCAGAAACTTGCCGCAATATCAGGCAACCCCCTCAAAGAGGTGCGTCAAGCGCTCGATGAGTTGTATGAGTCATATCGGACAGCCGATCGAGGCATCCTCCTTCTCCATAATGACGGTGAATATCAGTTAGTATCACATCCGTCAGCAGCCGATGTCGTACAGACATATTTACAAGAAGAATCAATCGGTGAGCTGACGCGGCCAGCCCTTGAAACATTATCTGTCATTGCCTATCGAGGTCCGGTCGCAAAGTCGGAGATAGAAAAGATCCGCGGTGTAAATTGCAGCCTCGCGCTGCGTAATCTCATGATACGCGGGCTTGTGGACGAAGAGCAAATGAAAGACAGTGATGAGAAGTCGTATCGGCTTTCATTTCAATTCCTTCGCCATCTTGGAGTCTCTGGAGTTTCCGATCTTCCTGATTACATCCGTCTTCACTCTGACGATATCATCGTCGGATTGCAAAGTACCTCTGACTAGTATGCCCACTCCTTTGTTAATGGCAAACTGGAAAATGAATCTTAGCGTCGCTGAATCTCGCAAATTGGCGAATGCTATCGCGCGGTCATGCGCTAGCCACGGCAAGTCTCTTGCGTCGCAACGCTCGGTGCAGGTCGTGCTTTTACCAAGCTTTACGGCCCTTGATGCCGTAGCGCGAATTGCAAGTCGTGCAAAACTTTTTGCCGTTGGCGCACAAGATTGTTTTTGGGAAGAGCGGGGCGCTTTTACCGGCGAGGAATCAATCAGAGCATTGCAAGAGCTTGGCGCAACCTTTGTGCTCATCGGACATTCCGAGCGGAGGCAACTTCAGAATGAATCAAACGAAGCGATCAGAAAGAAAGTTGAGTTTGTCTCCCACACAAAGACCGTCACACCGGTTCTCTGCATAGGGGAAAGCCATGCGCAAAAAGTTTCTGGCAAACGGAAATCGATATTGCAACAACAACTTCTTTCAGCATTCAAAGGACTTCTGCAGAAACCATTGTCGAGAGAAATTGTGATCGCTTATGAGCCAATCTGGGCGATCGGGACAGGCGTGAGCGCAACAGCATCTGACTGCGCAACGATATATGCTTACCTTAGAGGATTATTGGAGAATGCTTGGGGCACCGACGCTGTGAATCGCTATTGTCGAATTATTTACGGAGGAAGCGTCTCTGAAGCAAACATTGCTGATTTTGTCGCGAGGGGAGTAAGCGACGGTGCTCTCATCGGCGGAGCGAGCCTTACGGCTCCCGGATTTTGCGCTATCGTCAAGCGTGTCACGGATTCATTATGATATTAAACATCATATCCATCATTATCATCATCCTCTGCATTGGCGCAATCTCGTATCTCGTCGGAAGGCGTTTACGTATCGTTGCATCTATCAATGTCGAGGCATTGCCGCAAGAGCGGGAAGCATCAGTGCGCAAGCGCATTTTGCAGGAGCGGTTCTCTCGTACCACGCATGAATGGACTGCACGCCTCTTGCAAATTATAAGCCCATTGATTACCGCACTGTCCCACTACCTCCGTCGTTCGTATGAAAAATTGCGGGAGATCAAAGAATCATATCCGCAAGTAAAACAAGAATTAGGTGTGCCGAGCCAAGATGATAGGGCAACACCGGAAGATCTTATATCCCGTGGTTATGAATCGGTGGAAGAGGAGCAGTACCATGATGCGGAACAGGATTTTATTGAAGCAATTAAGCTGAATCCGCGTCGCATTGAACCCTATCAGGGGCTCGCACGTGTATATCTTGAGCAGAAGGAATTTAATGAAGCAGAGGCTACCCTGAAGCATTTGCTGCGTCTTTTAGGGCGTTCGAATGTCGAGCATGATGCGATAGCGACCAGGGAGGCTCTCCGGACAGAGGTCTTGTACGATTTGTGGGAAGTTTGTATACTCCAAGAACGCCCTGAAGAGGCGTTATCTTGGATTTTGAAAGCAGTTGCCATGGAGAGCAACAATCCGCGATTTTTAGATTCATTGACTGCGACCTATATTGCATTGGGTCAGCGTTTGTACGCGGAACGTACACTTGATAAATTGCGGACCGCCAATCCTGATAATAAGAAAATTGAAGAGTTTGCCGGACAGATCAAAGCATTATCTTATTAGGAGTGCAAGATTCAAACCAGTATGGCTCAACGCATACTGGTTTGAATCTTGCACTCCTCAATGCCCACGTAGCTCAGCTGGTAGAGCAACTCCATGGTAAGGAGTAGGTCAGCAGTTCAAGTCTGCTCGTGGGCTCCAAAACTTTTGGGCGGTTACCGAAGCAGTCAAACGGGGCTGACTGTAAATCAGCTGGCATACGCCTTCGGGGGTGCAAATCCCTCACCGCCCAATGTTGAAAACCAAGGGATTTGCACGGGCGCGAGAGAAAGCGACCAACGGAAGCTTTCGGTGCGTAGCGCCCAGGACCGCGAGTCGGAGCGAGCGGCAAATCCCTCACCGCCCACCACTTGCCAACTTAGCTCAGTGGTAGAGCAACGGTTTTGTAAACCGTAGGTCGTGGGTTCGAATCCCACAGTTGGCTTTGAGTGAAGCTCTAAACCTCTAATCTATTTTCTATGTCACAAGACCGCTTGATTAAACTAGAGTGTACTGAATGCAAGACAGTCGGCCCTCACACCTTTAAGAACAAAAAAAAGTTGAAAGGACGGCTTGAGTTAAAAAAGTTTTGCAAGAAGTGTAAAAAACATGTCTTGCATCGGGAAACGAAATAATGATAAAAAGCTCCGCATCGCGGAGCTTTTTTGTAATATGGGTGTTGTTTGTACATCAACTCCTACTTTCGGCTGTTATGTGCATTGCGGAATATGTTTTGCTAATACCATCAGAAAACGCAACTGTTGGCTGCCAGCCGAGAATTGATTTTGATTTTGAAATATCGGCGCATGATGATCGCGGTTCAATGAATGGCGGACTATGGCGCGGTGTGATGGATTGTTTTCCTGTGATATCGCGAATAAGCGCAAAGACGTCATTTACACAAAATTGCATGCCTGTCCCGATGTTAAACATATCCCCAAAACATTCTTTTGTTGCAGAGAATCCAGCTATGATATTAGCTCGCACAACATCAGATACATGGACAAAGTCCCGCGTTTGCTCACCGTCGCCGTAAATCTCCGGCTGACTTCCGTTTGCCAGCAATCTCATGAACTTTGGTATCAGACAAGAATAATCGCCAGCGGGATTCTGCCGTGGACCGTATACATTAAAGTATCGTAATGATACAGTCTCCATCCCATAGAGCTGCGCATACAGCCGGCAGTACTGTTCACCCATTAATTTTTCAAGAGCATAAGGGGAGACGGGACGCGGAGCAGAAGTTTCCGGTAGCGGCGTAATATCAGTTTCTCCATAAATTGCCGCGCTTGAAGAAAATATAAACCGTTTGACACCAAATATATGCGCGGTTTCCAGCACATTGAACATCCCTCCTGCGTTGGATCGATGTGTTTCCCGTGGCTGCATCACCGAATATCGCGCGCGCGGGATAGCTGCCAGATGGAATACTGCTCCAAAACCTTCGAGAGAGAAAATATCAGTAAGGTCATTGCAGACGTCAAGCTGATATACTTTTAAGCGATTTGATGGCGCTCCAAAATTGAGATTGTCTGGATTGCCGAGAGAAAAATTATCGATAACGACAACAGAATGACCGAGACGGATCAATTCCTCGGTCAAGTGGCTTCCGATAAAGCCAGCACCCCCGGTGACAAGACATTTCATAACCAGCGATTTTTGATAAAAAGAAAAATGAGCGCCACTGAAACAGTAAGCACGCCGATCGTAATACCAAAAAAAGCATAGGGGGAGTCAGCATACGGAAGCGGCACGTTCATGCCGTATACGCTTGCAACCATGGTCGGCACGGTGAGCAGTACCGTTACCGCGGTAAGGAGTTTAATCACTCTGTTCAAGTTGTTTGTCAGGAGTGTCGAGTATGACTCGCGGACGTTTACGATCGTTTTAAGGTTCGCTTCTGAAATCTTGATAAGCTGGCCGTTGTTGAGAAACAAGTCTTCAATGAGGTCCTTGTCAGCTTCATATAGCCGTAGAAACTTTCCCGACATCAAATTTTCAAGAATCGTGTTCGTAGGGATGAGAGCAGACAAAAAGTCATTTAAGACTGTTTCAAATGAGACGAATTGCATAATATCCTTGTTGCTGATCTCTTCCAGTTTGATACTGGTGCGCCGAATCGTTCTGCTCATGGTATGGAGAAACACATTGAATGTCAGATTGATCTGATAGAAAACCTGCAAAAATAGTTTTGTTTTTTGTGTCGTATAAAAAGGAATCCCGCCGGATAAGAATTTATCGAGCGGGCCGAAACGTTGGTCTGTCACCGTAAGGAAGAAATATTCTCCAATGACGAGAAGGATGGGAGCCGTATTAATCTGGTCTGCGCCGGCACTGTAGCAAAAGCGCGTAAAAATATATGAGGTGTCCTTCTCTGTTTCCATGCGCGGCACCTCATACACATCCAATGCATCTTTAAGAAGGTCGTGTTCAACAGAAAGCATCTCGACGGTTTTTTCGAGCTCTTCGGGAGTGGGATTTTCGAGGTGCACCCACGAGCCGATCTTAAACTCATCGAGTGTCTGCGCCTCTTTTTCCTTGATGCTTTTGTAGTAAATTTTGATCATAGCTTTGCCGGAGCGTACTATTGTTATTACATTACATTCTCCTGTTCCCGTCAACTGCGGAAGTCGCAAAAAAAGAATGCCCCCGACCTCGCGGACGGGGGCTCTGGCGGAGGGAAGGCCTAGGCGGCATCAAATGCGTCGTAGGGGTCAGACGAACTGACCACGAGATTCCCGTCAAATCGGGAGCAGAGATACGGCCAGACGCGACCGTCGGGAAGGTGGAACGAAATCTGCCCGACCTGGAAGTACAGGTCTTCAAGCGTGTAGAAGAGGGTGGCGGTCACGTTGATTGGCAGACTCACCGGCCCGCCATACACATCAACTTTGAGCAAGTATGCTCCGTGTCCCTCTTCATTCGTTTCCTTCTCGCGCACAGCCCGCAGATCGTAGCTCCACTCCTTTGGCGGAAATCCGAGGTGTTCGAAAACCGAGGATACGCAATTCAGAAAAAAATGCTCAGCTTCTCTCCGTAAGAAACGGTTCTCCTCATCAAGCATTTTCCGATCCTCCGTGGAGGGAATCCCTTGGAATCCGTCGGGAGCCCTCTTCTTATAGTCCGTTGATACGGAATTTTTGAGAGGCTTTGAGGAGTAGTATGTAAAAGAGCAACAAACAGTTCTAAATGCCTACCATTTATACTATACCACACCAGAACGGGAAGGGGAATACTACCTCCTCGGCTGTTGCTGTGTTGAGCAGTGGATGGTGCCAAGGCCCCATACGTAGTCAACGGCATCGATCCCGATAACTTTGCGTGAAGGAAAAACTTTTTCAAAAATCCGCAGTGCATTCACATCTTGTTTGCACTGGAATGTAGGAACGAGCACAGCCGTATTTGCAATATAAAAATTTGCATAACTAGCTGGCAAGCGCTGTCCGTCATAGTATACAGGGTCCGGCATATCGAGCTCAACAATGCGAAACGGTTCTCCGCTGGCATTCCGCATCCCGGAGAGATCCGCAAGATTTTTTTGAAGGATCGGCGCATTCTCGTCGTCCGTATTTTTTTCTATCTGGCATACGATCGTATTCGCATCGGTAAACCGTGCGATATCATCGATGTGCCCATCAGTGTCATCTCCAACAATGCCTTCATCGAGCCACATCACGCGTTGCGCCCCAAGATACGAATGCAAACGATCTTCAATTTCTGTTTGCGATAGGGAGGGGTTACGGTTTTTGTTTAGCAAACATTGCCGAGTGGTGAGGAGTACACCCTGTCCGTTCACATCAATCGATCCTCCCTCAAGTATCATGCCGGGTTCTACACGTGGTAGATCAAGCAAGGGGGCGATTTTTTTTGGCACAGCATTATCAAGATCCCAAGGCTGGTATTTGTCTCCCCACATGTTAAACCCCCAGTCCGTTATGGTGAGTTTGCCATGTTCGTCATACACAAAAATCGGCCCAAAATCACGCGTCCAGGATGAATTGGTGGGAATTGGATAGAAAATGATATTTTCAGAATTCGTTTTGATATGCTCTCGGGCTTCCTGTTCCATGCTTGCATCTTGCACAATGATGAAAACTTTTTCTCCGCCTTCGAGCAATGAGCGCACAACATTGCCATAGACGGGCGGTATCGGCTCAAATTTCCCCGGCCAATGTTCTTTGTTGTGGGGCCATGCGATCCATGCGCCTTCATGCGGTTCCCATTCTGCTGGCATTCGATACATACGCTGTATAGTTATGTAAGTTGCTCGCACCATTCCTTTTCGCTATCGTGCGGTTCTCGGGGTAGTTCTCTCGCTACGCAAAAACCCCAGCGAGGTTTTTGCTGCAGTGGCGTCTCGCTCTCCTCGCTGCGCTCGGAACCATGCCCGCTCGTCGCCAATGCCGCTCGATGAACCACCCCTGCGACCGCTAGAAATTTTCAGTTAAAGGTTGTGATTTCTCACATCGGATCCGCCGTTCTTCTAAAAATGGCCAATCTGTGCGCATCTGATCGATAAGAGTAAGATCGCATTGGACAATCATGTCTTCCGCTGCATCCGTCGATGCTTTCGCTATGACAGTTCCATACGGATCGCTGACAAACGAGGTGCCCCAGAATTTGAGATTTGCCTCACTCCCGATGCGATTAACGGCAGCAACAAAGACATTATTTGCTATCGCCTGGCTGCGTTGGATGACCTGCCATGCTTCATGTTCAGCACGGTCCAGCCTCTCGGCCTGCACGCGCGGTCCCGTTGGCCAGCCGATTGCGGTAGGGTAGAAGAGGATCTGCGCGCCATGAGCTGCCGCAATGCGCGCTCCTTCCGGAAACCACTGGTCGTAGCAGACCATCGGCGCAATCTTTGCGTAGGGGGTGTCAATAACCACAAAACCTTTATCGCCTTTTTGAAAATAGTAGTTTTCTGCATAGAGATCAGGCGGCAAAGAAGGTATATGCATCTTATGGTATACATCAAGGATTGTTCCTGCCGGACCGATCACTGCCACAGAATTAAAATAGGCGCCATCGGAGGTCTTTTCAAACAACGGCACGAGAATAACCGTGCTTGTTTCCTTTGCAAGCTTGCTGAACGTATCTGTCGTATCGCCCGGGATCGTCTCTGCCAGCGCAAAGAGCTTGGTATCTTTCTCTTGGCAAAAATAGGGATCTAAAAAAAGTTCGGGCAGGCAGATAATCCGCGCTCCTTGTAAGGCAAGCGCATGCGTATGTTCAAGGGCATAACTAAGATTTTCGCCTCGATCCGTGCTCATGCCCATCTGGATGAGTCCGAGCGTTACAGATTTTTTTGAAGTAGCTTTCATAAGTGCTTATAGCCATTTAGCTCTCGACATAGTCCCTTCGCTTCGGCGAAACCCCCAGCGAGGGTTTCGCCTGCTCGTTCACTCGCTCGCCCTTCGCTTGCGCTCCGGGCACCCTGCCCGCTCGCTCCACAAGCCGCTGCAGAGACTATACCGAGAGCAAGTTCATTAAGTAGTGTATCGAATGCTTGTATGGTATACTATCAATAATACTGCATGAGAGCCGTTTATCAAGAGCTACCGCAAATCTTATCTCCATGAAGACACTGGACGATTCAATTTTCGGCAAGACTCTCGTTGATAACAATTACATTTCCGCCCAAGAGCTTGCAGAGGCGGTTGCGTATTCACGGAAGAATGGTGCGCCCCTTTCGGATTATTTTTTATCCAACAACATTCTTACGAAAGATTTGCTTGGCCAGGCAATAGCAGAGTGGCATCATGTGCCGTATGCTGATCTTAATTCAAATCCGCCATCGCAAGAAGAAACGCTCCAGATACCGGCTGAGATAGCAGAACGATTCCGCGCAGTATTCTTTTCACAAAAAGCCAACACCGTCCAATGCACAACTGATGATCCCACTCAAAAGGAGCTGCTCGCCTCGTTACAGTCGGTGTTTGTCGGGAAGAAAGTCGAGATATTGTATTCAGTATCAGAAGATATCGATGCAATACTCCTGTACTATCGCAAACCGCTTGAGACGCGATTTTCGCAGATCCTTGCTGGGCAGAAGCGAGTTGCCCCCGGCATCGTTGAAGAGATTTTTCGCGATGCGTTAGCGTATCGGGCATCTGATATTCACTTTGAGCCGCAAGGCGATGATGTAATTGTTCGTTTTCGCATTGATGGCGTTTTGCGACAAGCAGGGCGTTTTGCAAAAGATCATTACGAACATATCCTGAATCAAATAAAAATACGCAGCAATCTTCGGATCGATGAACACTATGCTGCGCAAGACGGCGCTCTGCGATATACGCACGAAGGCTCTGCTATCGATATGCGTTGTTCCATAGCGCCGACGGCAGAAGGGGAGAAAATCGTGCTCCGCGTGCTGGCGGCATATATCGCAGGGTTTTCATTATCCGATCTCGGATTACCGACCGCATACGAAGATATGCTCGAAGCAGCGGTGAGGCGGCCATTTGGCATGATTATTGTGACGGGACCGACGGGAAGCGGGAAAACAACGACACTGTATGCGTTGTTAAAGATTTTGAATCGTCCGGATGTCAACATCACGACGATCGAAGATCCGATCGAATACAAGGTGCGCGGCGTGAATCAGATCCAAGTCAATCCGCAGACCAATCTGACATTTGGCAAAGGACTGCGATCCATCATCCGCCAGGATCCGGATATTATCTTGGTAGGGGAGATCCGCGATGAAGAAACCGCCGAGATCGCCGTCAACGCGGCATTGACCGGACACTTGCTCCTCACCACATTTCATGCCAATGATGCGCCGTCTGCCATCCCGCGTCTTTTTGACATGGGTGTCGAACCATTTTTGCTTGCCTCAACACTCGAGTTGATCGTTGCGCAGCGGCTTGTGCGTAAGATTTGCGAGCACTGCCGCTCCAGTATGCCCCTTTCCGTTGTGACAGATCCCAACGCTCGGGCATTGTTGAAAAAGTTTTACAAAAAGAAAAAAGTTCAACTGTATACTGGCAAAGGGTGCAAGCAGTGCGGCAATATGGGGTATCGCGATCGGACAGCGTTATTTCAGGTCATACGAATGACACAAACTCTGCGGGAGTTTATCATCAAAAAACCTTCCTCACTCGAAATCTGGCAGGTTGCCGCGCAAGAGGGATCAAAATCGTTGTTTGAAAATGGATTAGAAAAAATTGAACGCGGAATCACTACTCTTGATGAGGTAATGCGCGTTGCAGAACCGCCGCAAATCTAATATGCGTCTCCTGCCTGTATCGCGCGCCGAGCAACAGACATTGATCACTAACATCAGCCTCCTGTTCAATGCCGGCGTCAGAATCACTGACGCTCTCGATGGTATTCTCACCGAGATTCGTTCCTCGCGCCTCAAGAAAGTAATCGCCGCTATGCGTGACGCGATAGAGAGCGGTATGCCGTTTTGGAAAGCGTTGCAAGCATCAGGAATTGTGCCTGGATCCACGATCTCGCTTGTGCGTATCGGAGAGGAATCAGGCAACCTCAAAGAAAATCTTGCCATTGCCAGCATGCAAGAGGAGCGCGCCCGGCTGTTTCGCGCGCAGATCGGATCGGCTCTTCTGTATCCTATAATCGTTTTTATCATTGGTAGTATTGTGGCGATCGGCATAATCTGGTTTGCGATTCCGCGCCTTGCAGATATCTTTCGAGAGCTGCACATCGAGCTTCCCGCCATTACACGATTGCTTATTTCATTTGGGATGTTTATTCGAGAGTATGGATTTGAGACTCTTATTGGTTTTGCCACTGCTGTCGCTTTAGGAATCTATTGCCTTTTTTATTATCAGCCCATCCGGTCCGTCGGCGAACGAATTCTTTTTTTTGTGCCCGGTGTTGGCCAATTAATCCGCGAATCCGAGATTGCCCGGTTTGGCTATCTGATGGGTACGCTTCTTGAGGCGGGCATTCCTATCGACCATACGATTCAATCGGTGGCGCGGGAAACTCCGTTGGTGATATTCCGCCGTTTGTATGAGTCGCTTGCAAGCGGCATCGAAGAAGGCATTACCTTTCAAAAATGGTTTCGGGCAAACCCAGAGTCTGTCAGATATATTCCGCGCACGGTACAGCAGATGCTTGTAGTCAGTGAACGGTCGGGATCCTTGAGCAAAACATTTCTTGCAATCAGTAAAAATTACGAAGCTCGCAACGAGATTACCGGAAAAAAACTCTCCGCGGCGCTGGAGCCGATTTTGCTCATCGTGCTGTGGGTGGGAGTGTTATTTCTCGCTTTATCCATTTTCTTGCCGCTCTACAGCTTGATCGGCAGTTTTTCCGGTTAAGGAGCATTCATTCATATCCACAGGCAAGCGCAATACCTTTATGGTAAAATAATATATATGCATCAAAAAATGCGAGGTTTCACCTTACTTGAGATTTTACTTGTCGTCGCCGTAATAGCGATATTGGCAAGTATTGTAATAGTCGCCATCAACCCACCGAAGCAATTAGGAGCTCTAAATTACGAAACTCACTTTTTGCACAATCTTTTGGGAACGAAAAACACACCCTCCGCTTGAGAGTTTTTATCGTTTTTTCCACAATGTCACACAATCTTTGAAACGCGTTTGAACGTTGAAACAGTGTTACGCAAGTACGAACGAGAGCAGCGCGTGTAGGTAATTGGCAAGGTAGCCGCCCACCGAACGTGGAAGGTTCGTCACAAGTCCGTGGAATAGCTTGAGGTTTCTGAAGTCAAACTCAATCTGAAACCGTGATCGGTACAATCTGTCTTGCCATGCTGTCATAATCTTTTTCATTGTTCTGTAGGGTTTGATCAGAATCCATCGTTTACCCTCGACATTCATATCGTCTTCGAGCTTCTTTGATACATACCCTGCGTCAGCAACGATGATACCCCAGATGTCTGCGTTTATCTGTCGGAAGACGTCTCGGTCATCAGCAGACGGAAGCGTGAATTTGAGTCCCAAGAGTGTGCCGTCCGCATCCCTCGTGATGGTCAGTTTGAGGCCAAAATAAAAGCCTTTTGACGATCTGCCCCAGCCAGAGATGTCCTTCATCGTCTTGTGCTTGTCGGCATTCTTTTTGAGGCACACGGGAATGTCGGTGGCATCGGTATACTTCACGACATTGGCATTCGCTCGTCCTGCTTTCATGAGCAGCGCCAGAAGGAGCAAACTTGCCCGTGCCGCCTTGTTCATGGACTCCACGAGCGTCTTGTACGAGCAGTCAAAAACTGACTTGAAGTCGTTGTACACTGATTTTTTTGTTGCTCGTGTTGATGCGTGCTGGTACAGGGCCAGGGTCAAAGAGTCTATGTGCGATATCTTTCTTGGTCGACCAGTCTTTGGCGTTTCGGCAAAGAGCCCGAATAGGTTTACAAATCGTGTGACAATGTGATATAGTTGTTCATAGATGATTGGGATCATATCCCATTCTTAAAGACTTAGAAGGCACCCTTGCGGGTGCCTTCTAAGTATACATCAGTTGAGCTAATTGTATGCAAAAAGTGAGTTTCGTAATTCAGAGCCAAAGGAGCACTCCCAGCGGAGGGATGAAAATGCGAGTCGCTGTTTCTGCCTGATAAATGTTGGTTTCAGGGATTGCCAGATATAGGAGAGGGATTGCAGTAATCGTCAGCACAACACTGCCGACGATGATACGCACTGGGTGGCGGGCAATGATATTTTGTAATCTCGTTTGCGGCAGAAATACTCCGAGCATCAGTGGCGC
>Ga0172370_10006217_pt1 | contig 15074 bp, 12 predicted proteins | sample LakKiv5m_FD_114538 | JGI IMG/M metagenome (GOLD analysis project Ga0172370, IMG submission 114538) | Freshwater microbial communities from Kabuno Bay, South-Kivu, Congo - kab_022012_11.5m | ecosystem: Environmental > Aquatic > Freshwater > Lake | place: Democratic Republic of the Congo...
GGCGCCGGGCAGCAGCGCGAGCAGCAAACTGCACAGCGTCCACAGGGCCACGAGCCGATGTCGAAGGGGCCGGGACGATCGTCGCGAGGGGATGTCCATGCGGGGGGGCGTACTCGTCACGCGCGACAGGGTGCCATGGAAGCGATGCGCGCGCAAATGCCGGCGCGACACGTGTTGCGAGCGCTTCAGATGTCGTCGAGCCCGCCGCCGCCGGGCTTCGGCTTCTTCTCCGCCTTGTCGCCCTTCGGACGCTCTGCCTTGGGGCCGCCGGCGCTCTTCTTCTTCTTCGCGACCGGGTCGGACCTCCCGTCGTCCTTCTCCGCGAGTGCTATCGACTCCGTGCGCGACCGATCGAAGGTGATCGACGCAAACCCGTCGCGGTAGCCATCGAGCGAGAGCCTCAGGTTGCGCCCGCTCGCGTTCTTGGGCGACCGGATCTCGAAGGGCGTGGTGTCGACGTACTTCGACCCCTCGAAGGCCTTCGCGCCGGGCGGCTGCGTCTCGATCCGAACGCGCACCTCGTCGTTGGAGCTGCCTGGGGCCTGACCTGGGGCCTGCGCGGACGCATGAGGCTTGGCGTCTGTCGCCGCACCCTGCGAGCCGGCGTCCGGGCCCCCTGCCGGCGCGACCGGCGTCCCGGGGCCCTCCGTCGCACCGCCAACCTTCACCGCCGTCGTGCCGGACTCCGCGGGGCTCGCACCCGACTGCGCGGTCGCGCCCGCCGGTGCCCCGCCCCTGTCCCCCGCCGCGCCGCCCGCGCTCTCCGCTCCCCCGAGCAGCGCGAAGACCGCTACGCCCGCGGCCGCGGCCAGCCCAACGCCGAGCCCAATCCAGAGGCCCGCCTTCGAGCGCTTCTTGCCGCTCTCGGGCAGCACGATCTGGCTCTTCTCCGGGTCGTAGCCACCGACCTTCGGCTTGGGGACCGTGGTCGCCTTGGAGTGAGCAACGACGGCGGGCGCCAGCGACGCGTTGCGCAACGCGTCCGGCACGTCCACCCCCACGACCGTGGCCGAGTCAGCGTGGTACTGCTGCTCCTTGCCACGACGAGGCGCACCGGCCGAACTCCCCGGCGATCCTGCGCCCCCCTGCGCAGGCCGAGGCGCGACGGGACGCGCGATGCCGGCCGACGAAGCGTCGCGCGCCGGAGCCTGCGTTTGAGCCTGAGCGTGAGACTCATCGGGCGAGGGCGTGATGAGCTTCTTGTCCGACGCGGACCGCGCTTGACCCTGGGTGTAGGGCGGCGTCGGAGCGGCCATCGGCGCGGTCCCGGAAGGTCGCGGCGCGATCACGACATCCATCATGCTGGTCGCGCCGGAGGTGACGTCTTCGCGCCCCTCGGCCGAGTCCGCTCGCTTGCGCGAGGCCACCTCGAGCAGGATCTTCTGCACCTCGACCGTGCTCTGCGGGCGGTTCTTCGCGTCCTTTTCGAGCATCCGGTAGATGAGGTTGCGCACCTGCGGATCGACGTCCTGCCCCGCGACGCGATCGGGCAGCCGCGGCACGGGCTTGGTCAATGTCTCGACGAACACGGAGGTCGGCGTCTCGCCCTCGAAGGGCAGCTTGCCGGCGATCCCGTAGTACGCGATGACGCCGATCGAGTAGAGGTCCGTCTGCGGCGAGACGTCCTGCGCGCGGATCTGCTCGGGCGCCATGAACTGCGGCGTGCCGATGACGATACCCTGTGTGGTCAGCGACGGATCCTCGCCCTTGCCGCCGGGGCCCGCGCGAACGATGCCGAAGTCGAGGATATAACAGTGCTCCTGCCCAGCCGGCGTCTTGCTGACGTAGATGTTGTCGGGCTTCAGATCGCGGTGCACGAGGCCCTGACCGTGCGCCTCGGCGAGCGCGTCGCAGGTCTGCGCGAGCAGCGTGCACAGCCGCGCCTGGTTCATCGGTGCGTCGCGCGCGAGCACCATCGTCATGGACTCGCCGTGCAGCAGCTCCATCACGAGGAAGAGCACGCCGTCGGGCGACTGGCCGAAGTCGATGACCGGCACCACGTGAGGCGAGCGGAGGCGCGACACGACGCGCGCTTCGCGCATGAAGCGCTTGACCACCTTGGCGTTGTGCGCGAGGTCGCGGCGCACGACCTTGATAGCCACGTCCCGATCCATGGAGAGCTGACGGCCGCGGTAGACCGTGCCCATGCCGCCCGAGCCGATCGTGTCGACGATCAGGAAGCGACCGTCGAGCGTCGTCCCGTGCATCGGATCGCTGTTGGCGTCCGGCACGACGAAGAGCGTGTTGCCGTCATCCGGGCAGACCCGCGTCTCGTTCGGGAACTGACGTTCACATTCCGGGCAGACCTTCAACCTTCCCGTCCGAGTCGGCGCACGTGCGCGCATCGGGCCAGAGACCGGCCCCAGACTCGTCTAGCGTCGCCCCGGCGCGGTGTCAACGAAACCACCGGGGTCCTGCGGCGTGACGGGGGGCCGCGGACCCCGCTCGCACGGCGACCGGCCGGCCCGGTCTCGGCGGCCGGGCAAAAACCGGAAGACCCGACGCAAGGCCGGGTCTTCATAGGGGTGTTTTCGCCTGAGTGGGCGCAGCAGGATTCGAACCTGCGACTCCTACCGTGTGAAGGTAGTACTCTACCGCTGAGTCATGCGCCCGAAGCTGCCACGCAGGCAGCGGGCGCGTAATCTCCACGAGCTGGGCCCTCGTGTCAAGGTCCTCTCAGGCCTTGCCCTTGAGCCTCGCGCGGATCTCTTTGGCCGCATCGCGCGCCCAGCGGCGCGTGTCGGCGGGGACGGCGAAGTTGAAGAGGCCGCCCATCCTGGCCAGGCGGTCCGCGATGGGCGCGTCGCCGACCTTCGCGAGGACCGCCATGGCGCAGGGCAGCGTGCTGGGGTTCGGGTGGTCCAGCATGGGCACGACGAGCGCGAGGACGCGGGCGGGATCGTGCAGATCGAGGCTCTCGGTGGCGGCCCAGCGCACGTTGGCGTCAGCGTCCGCGAGGGCTTCGACGACCGCCGCGCAGCACTCCTCGTCGGAGAAGCGCCGCAGGCCCCAAACGGCGCGGTGGCGCGTCGACCAGTCCCGGTTGTGCAAGGCGACGAGCAGGCCGTCCCTCGCGCGGCTCTCCGCCGGGTAGCACGCGAGCTGCCCGGTCGCGGTGGCTCGGACGCGATCCTCGTCGTCGTCGGCGAGCTCGAGCAGCCGCCCGAGCGCGCGCTCACCTCCCACGTAGCCCAGCACATCGGCCGCCAGCTCGCGCACGACGGGGTCCTCCGACGACGAGAGCTCGAAGACGCGCGCCGGTACGCCTGCCGCCTCGAGGGCCGTGCGATCGCCTGGATCGCCCGTCTCTGCCGACTGGGACAGCGCTCGGGAGACGCGGCGGAGCGCGCCTGCCTGGGCGTCGGGCTGGTTGGAGAAGAGCTCGCGCTGGATGACCTTGAGTTCCATGGCGGCGCCTTTTCGCACGCGGCGACCGGCCATGCAACGGCGACCTGACGCGGGAAGCGTCGTCAGGCGCGGCGATCGGGCGGGCGCGGCTTGACCGGGATCATGTCTGGAGTAGAGTTCGGGCGGCCGAAGTGCCCGGGGTTCCGCTTGGTTCGCGTCCTCCTCGTCAACCCGCCCTCGCCGGAGCGCCTCGGCTCGCCGCTGCTCGGGCAGCAGTACGTGGCGGCCGCGCTGTTGGCGGGTGGATGTGATGTGCGAGTGGTGGATCTGGCCGCTCGCCGGGTGGCGCCCGAGGTCTGGCCGCTGGTCGCCGAGGTCGAGCAGTTCCAACCGGATATCATAGGCTTCGGACTGTTCACGCGATGGGTCTGGCACGCCTACGCAGCGGTGGCGCGGCTCCGCGGGGAGCTCGACGGCAAGGATCGCCCGCTCTTCGTGGGCGGCGGCGCGCACGCCACGGTGCGGCCGCGCGAGGTGCTGGAGCATGGGTTTGACGTCGCGGTGGTGGGCGAGGCCGAGGACACGATCGTCGAGGTGGCACGGGCGGTCACGGCCGGAGGCGAGATCGACGGCATCGGCGGGACCTGGGTGCGCCGGCCGGACGGGGCGCACGTTGAGGTCGCTCAGAGGCCGTGGCGCAAGGATCTGGACGGTCTCGCGCAGCCCGTGACGGCCCAGCACCTGTGGGACGCGCGCTGGTACGACGATCGCGCGAGCGAGGTCGCGCCAGGGGGGCTCCTCACGAGCCGAGGTTGCCCGGCGCGCTGCAACTTCTGCGCGAACTACGTCACCGGCCGCGTGTTCCGGCACCGCGGCGCCGACGATGTCGTGCACGAGTTGGAAGCCTGGCACGCCCGCACGGGCGCCACGTTCTTTCCATTCTGGGACGACGCACTGACAGCCGACCTCGGGCGCCTCGCGGCGATGTGCGAGACCTTTGAGCGGCGCCTGTCGTTTCCCCTGCAGTGGAGCGCCATCACGCGCGCGTCGATGGTCAAGCCCGCGCTGCTAGCCGCCATGCGACGCGCCGGCTGCGTACACGTGAACTTCGGCGTGGAGAGCGGCGACGACGCGGTGCTCGCCGCGATCGGCAAGGGGATCCGGACGGAGCACGTGGTGCGCGCGCTCGAGTGGAGCAAGGCAGAAGGGCTTCAGACGGCCTGCAACTTCATGCTCGGCTTCCCCGAAGAGAGCGTGTCTGCGCTCGAAAGGACGCTCCGCTTCATGCAGCGCATCGCGCCGCTGGTCGACACGTTCAGCACGCTCGGCGTCGTCGTCCCCTTCCCCGGCACGCCGATCTACGAGGACTGGCACGACACCTTCGGCTTTGGCGACTGGTGGCTGCGCGAGGAGTACGCCCGCTTCGAACCGCTCCCGGATTTCGACGATATGGAACTCTTCCGCAGCCGATACATGGACGACGCGAACCTCGCGCTCGATTTCTTCCGCTACTCGAAGGAACACAGGGCGCTCATCGAGGCGTGTCTGCGCTTCAAGGGCGAGCACAACCTCACGAAGATGGGTCTGCATCGTCGCGACGGCCGGCCTGTTCTAGAGGCGCATGCATGACAGCGATCGGATGGGACGATCCGCGCACGGTGGCGCGATACGAGGCCTTCTGCGCGGCGCACGATCGCTACGAGGTCGCGAACGCGGCGCTCGTGCGTGCGGCGGCCCTGGCGCCGGGTCTGCGTGTCCTGGATGTCGGGGCTGGCACGGGTGGCACGGCGGCGTGCGTCCTCGCGGCGACCGGCGGGCAGGTCGCGCTCACGTGTGTCGAGCCCGCACGCGCGATGCGGGAGGCCGGCGCGCGGCGGCTCGGTGCGGGCTCGGTGACGTGGTCCGCGTCGCTTCCAGCGGAGGCGGGTGGATTCGACCGCGTGCTCGCGGGCGCGGCCATCTGGCAGCTGACCCCCATCGCGGAGAGCCTGAGGCGTCTCGCGGGACTGCTGGCACCGGGCGGCGCGCTTGTCTTCGACGTGCCGGCCCTCTACGTCGGGGAGCCCGAAGGACCTGGCGGTGGCGCCGATCCCATGCTGCTCGGGATGCCGGCCTGGCTCGGCCGTGGCCGCACGTCGAAGGCCACGGCCGGGGAGCCCATTCCCCGTGCGGAGGCGATGACGCGGCTGCTCGACGCGCTCGATCTGCGCGTCGAGATCTGGTCGTTCGAGGTCCGGCTCACGCAGGCCATGTACCGGGATTGGCTGAAGATTCCCGTGATCCTGGAGCCGCTGCTCGGGGATGTGGAGCCGGAGGCGCGCGACGGGCTCATCGACGAGGCCTTCGCCGCCTCAGATGCGTCGAGCTGGCGGGACGAGCGCTGGATCGGTTGGACGGCATGGCGCCGAGGTGGCACCGAGTCTTCTCGACCGGCACCGATCCGCGTAAACTAATTCCCCCTCTTCGGCCACCTGCCTCCGGTGGCCCAATGGCAGCCCATGAGCGACGCGTCCTTGCCCCTCTCCTCCGATCTCGAGTTCCTCGACGAGATCTACCGCCGCTACCTGAGCGATCCGAACTCGGTCGACGCGAGCTGGCAGCGGCTGTTCAGCGCGCCCCCGTCGACGCTCTTCGCGGCGCCCACGGCCACGGAGGGACACGTCATCGACGTCGCGAAGATGCCTGCCGTGACCACGCTCACGCGCTCCTACCGCGTGCGCGGGCACCTCGAAGCGAACCTGGATCCGCTCGGCGGCCTGCGCCGGGACGCGCAGCCGGACTTGGACCCCGGCACCTACGGCCTCACGTCCGGGGATCTCGACAAGGTCGTGCCCGCGGGCGCGATGGCCGACTCGCCCGCCATGACGCTGCGCGAACTCATCGCTCGGCTGCGAGCGACCTACTGCGGCAACATCGGCGTCGAGTTCATGCACATCCCGAGTCCAGAGCGGCGGCGCTGGCTGGAGGAGCGCATGGAACGCGTGCTGAACCGGCCCGTCGTGGATCCCGCGACGCAGACGCACGTCCTCGACGGCCTCATCGCGGCCGCCGAGATAGAGCGGTTCTTGCACCAGAAGTACGTGGGAACGAAGCGCTTTTCGATCGAGGGTGGGGAGACGCTCATCCCCCTGCTGGAGCTCGTGCTCGAACGCGCGGGTGACCAGGGTGTCGAGGAGACGGTCATCGGGATGGCCCACCGAGGGCGGCTCAACGTCCTCACGAACATCCTGAAGAAGAGCCCGGCCACGCTCTTCGCCGAGTTCGAGGACATCGACCTGCAGCACACCTTCGGCTCCGGCGACGTCAAGTACCACCTCGGGTTCGAGAGCACGCACATCACGCGTAAAGGCCACACGCTGGCCCTCTCGCTCGCGTTCAACCCGAGTCACCTGGAGGCCGTGGATCCGGTCGTAGTCGGACGCGTGCGCGCCAAGCAGCGCCGGTATCGCGATGAGCAGCACTACAAGGTGCTGGGCGTGCTGGTGCACGGCGACGCAGCGTTCGCGGGGCAGGGCCTCGTGAGCGAGACTTTGAACCTCTCCGATCTGCACGGCTATCGGACCGGCGGGACGGTTCATGTCATCGTCAACAATCAGATCGGCTTCACGACGTCGCCGACGGATTCGCGCTCCACGCCCTATCCGACCGACGTCGCGAAGATGATTCAAATACCCATCTTCCACGTCAACGGTGACGATCCCGACGCCGTCGCGCACGTCGTCGCGCTCGCCATGGACTACCGCAAGCGCTTCGAAACGGACGTCGTGATCGACATGTTCTGCTTCCGTCGATACGGGCACAACGAGGGCGACGAGCCGAGCTTCACTCAGCCGCTGCTCTATCAGCAGATCAAGAGCCACCCGGCCGTCTACGAGCTCTACGGCGAGCGGCTCGTGCGCGCGGGTGTGGTGACGAAGCAGGAGATCGCCGACCGAGTCGCGCACATCCACACAACGCTCGACTCGGCGATGGTGCGGGCGCGCAGCGGTGATCAGAACACGGCGAGACCCATGGGGACCGAGATCCGGGGACGCTATTCGGGTGGCCTCGATGGGGGCTCGCCGGAGGTCGAGACGGGCGTGGCGCACGACAGGCTCGTCGAGATCGGCACGAGGCTCGCAGCAATCCCGGAGGGTTTCCACGCGCACCCGAAGATCGTGCGGCTAATGGATCAGCGTGCGCAGATGGCGCGCGGGGAGCGGAAGCTCGATTGGGCGATGGGCGAGGCGCTCGCGTTTGGCACGCTCGTCGGCGACGGTGTGGACGTGCGGATGAGCGGCCAGGACTCGCGCCGCGGAACCTTCAGCCAGCGGCACGCGGTCATCGTCGACATCCAGAGCGGCCGGGAGCACAAGGCGGCCGACGCGATCAGCGCGACGCTCGGCGACGGTCACGCGCAGCTGCGCATCTTCGACAGTTCGCTCAGCGAGGTCGGCGTGCTCGGCTTCGAGTACGGCTACAGCCTCGAGTACCCCGACGGGCTCGTCATCTGGGAGGCGCAGTTCGGCGACTTCGTCAACGGCGCGCAGGTGATCCTGGACCAGTTCGTGAGCTCCTGTGAGGACAAGTGGAGCGTGTTGAGCGGGCTCGTCATGATGCTGCCGCATGGCTACGAAGGACAGGGGCCGGAGCATTCGAGCGCACGCTTCGAGCGGTTCTTGCAGCTCGCGGCGAAGGACAACATGCAGATCTGCTATCCCACGACACCGGCGCAGATCTTCCACCTGCTGCGGCGACAGGTGCTGCGGCCCTACCGCAAGCCGCTCGTCATCCTGACGCCGAAGAGCCTGCTGCGCCTGCCCGAGGCGACGAGCACACTCGACGAGTTGACGTCCGGATCGTTCCTGCGCGTCATCGACGATCCAGAGCCGCCTCCGGTCATGAGCGTGTACCGCGTCGTGCTGTGCACCGGGAAGATCTACTACGATCTCGTCGAGGAGCGGCGTCGCAGAGGTGACCTCAACAGCGCCATCGTGCGGATCGAGCAGCTCTATCCCTTCCGCGACCATCAGCTCGCAGCCGTGGTGGATCGCTACGTGCGCGCGACGGAGCTCGTGTGGGTCCAGGAAGAGCCAGCCAACATGGGCGCGCACCGCTTCATCAAGCCGCGGCTGCGCAGGATCGCGGGACTGCGTGGCGTGCGTGCGGTGACTCGCCCGGAGAGCGCGAGCCCCGCCACCGGATCGATGAAGAAGCACGTCATGGAGCAACGCACGCTCCTGACGGAGGCGTTCGGCGGCTGATCACGCATCGAGCCGTTTGCACGAGGAGACGAGATGTCGGTGGAGATAGCAGTGCCCTCGATGGGCGAGTCCGTCAGGGAAGGCGTGGTCGCGAAGTGGCTGAAGCAGCGCGGGGATGCCGTTCTCGTCGGCGAGGCGCTCGTCGAGATCGAGACAGACAAGGTGACCGTCTCGTTGCCGGCGCCGGTCGCGGGCGTGGTCGAAGAGATCACCGCGTCGGAGGGGACCACCGTCGCCATCGGCCAGATCGTCGGTCGCATTGCCGAGGGCGCGTCGAACGCGGTCGCAGGTCCGCCCCCGATGGACCGGGACCGCCGACCGGAGCGGGTGGTCGTGCCGTCTCGTCTGTCGCCCTCCGCGCGCAAGGCGCTGCGCGAGCACGGAGAGCTGCCGCGTCACCTCGACGCACAGCGATCGATCGTCGCGCCGGCCCCGACGCTGGCCCTGACGCCGGCCGCCGTCGCGCCGCAGCCCGTTCCGGCCGCGCTCGATCCGCGCGAAGACGTCGTCGCGATGACGCCCATCCGCAAGCGGATCGCGGAGCGGCTCGTGCAGGCGCAGCACACGGCGGCCGTGCTGACGACCTTCAACGAGGTCGACATGAGCGCGGTCATGAACCTGCGCGAGCGGCATCAGGACGCGTTCTCGAAGCGCCACGGAGTGAAGCTCGGCTACATGACATTCTTCGCCAAGGCATGCGTCGCCGCGCTCCAGGAGTTTGGCGGCCTCAACGCGGAGATGCGAGGCGACACGATCGTGTACAAGAAGCACTACGACATCGGCGTCGCCGTGGGCGGTGGCCGGGGCCTCGTGGTGCCCGTCGTGCGTGACGCGGACCGCCTGTCCTTTGCCGAGTTCGAGCGGCGCGTTGCGGAATTCGGTCGGAAGGCAAAGGACAACACGCTCACGCTCGACGAGCTGTCAGGAGGGACGTTCTCGATCACGAACGGCGGGATCTATGGCTCGATGATGTCGACGCCGGTGCTCAACTTCCCGCAGACCGGTATCCTCGGCATGCACAACATCGTGCGGCGACCCGTCGTCGTCGGCGATGTCATCGAGGCCCGGCCCATGATGTACCTTGCGCTCTCGTACGACCACCGCGTCGTTGACGGGCGTGAGGCAGTGCAGTTCCTCGTGTCGGTCAAGCAGAAGATCGAGGCGCCCGAGCGGCTCCTCTTCGAGATCTAGCTCGATCACACGCAGCAGCGGGCGCGTGCCGCCCGCGCGAGGTTCCCATGTCGAAATCCAAGGTCGCCATCCTCCGGACGAGGCCGGAGACGGTGCTGGAGGACTACCACCGCCTGCTCAACCTCGCCGATTACCAGCACGTGATCGCGAAGGACGCGGACACGGCGCTGAAGATCAACATCTCGTGGCACTTCTTCTTCCCTGCCTCGTCGACGACTCCGTGGCAGCTCGACGGCGTCATCCGGGCGATGAAGCAGGACGGCTACGACCCAAACCTCATACACGGCTGCCACAACCGCACGGTCGTCATCGACGCGCACCTGGGCGAGCGCGAGAACAAGCAGATCGACGTGATTTCGGCCCACGGACTGCGCAACGTGCACCTGTACGAGGGCGAGGAGTGGATCAACGTGCGCGACGCGGCCGGCGAGGTCGCCAACGATTTCCTGGTGCTCAACCAGGTATACCCGAGGGGCTTCTCGATCCCGAAGCGGTTCATCGGAGAGAACATCATCCACCTCCCGACTGTGAAGACCCACGTGTTCACGACCACTACCGGCGCGATGAAGAACGCGTTCGGTGGCTTGCTCAACGAGCATCGGCACTGGACGCATCCGGTCATCCACGAGACGCTGGTCGACCTGCTGATGATCCAGAAGAAGATCCACCGTGGGGTCTTTGCGGTCATGGACGGCACGTTCGCAGGAGATGGGCCCGGGCCTCGCTGCATGATCCCGCACGTCAAGGACGTCATCCTCGCGTCGGCGGATCAAGTCGCGATAGACGCGGTGGCCGCGAAGCTCATGGGCTTCGACCCGCTCGAAGACATCAAGTTCGTTCGACTGGCGCACGAGCGCGGGCTCGGATGCGGCGACCTGCGGGACATCGAGTTGGTCGGTGACCTCGACGTGCTCGACGAGAAGTGGAACTTCGATGGACCGTTCAAGGAGATGACCTTCGCGTCGAAGAACCAGCACCGGATCTACTGGGGACCGCTCAAGAAGCCGGTGGAGTGGTCGCTGAAGACGTGGCTCGCGCCCTGGGCGTACGTGGCCTCCGTGGCCTACCACGACATGTTCTGGTACCCGATGTACGCCAAGCGCCACATCGACACCGTACTGTCGAGCCCGTGGGGACGCCTCTTCGCCAACTGGGGCAAGGTGGCGGCGGACGCCCAGGGACGCGGCTATCCGGACGTCGGTGAGACAAGCCCCGAGCTCGTTCGCACCGGAATGAAGCACATGCTGGAAGGCCTACGTCTCATCGGCATGGCGGTCGCGGAGTCCCCGGAGGTCCTTCGTCACAAGCGACGCACGTCCAAGGCAGGCTAGCGCTCCTGTGGCATCGCGCGCGTCGAATTGCGCAGGTTTCACTTGATGCGCAGGCCGCGAGCGCGTACTCTCCGCGCCCCATGGATAACCACCGATTGCCAGAAGATTGGGGACGCGCGGTAGCCGGACGAGAGATCGACGCCTGGTGTACGCGCTGCAAGCTCGAGCTCGCGCACACAATCGTCGCGGTCGTGGACGGCAAGCCCGCTCGCGTCACCTGCCGCAGCTGTGGCTCGGATCACGTGTTCCGCGACCCTCCCGCCGCTTCGAGCGCACCTGCGCGCGCGCCCCGTGAGCGCACCAAGGCGCCGAGCTCCCGGCCATCGCTCGGAGGCCTCGGCAGCGCGCCCACGCAAGAGGTGCACATCCTGTGGCGCCGGCGCATGGAGGGCCGCGACGAGGCGCAGGCGTCGGCCTACTCGTCGCGGGGCTCGCTTCGAAAGGATACGCTCGTGCGGCACGTGAGCTTCGGCGTCGGCATTGTCGACGAGATCCTGCCCGACGGCAAGGCGAGGATCCTCTTCTCCACCGGGCCGCGCCTCCTGGTCTGCGGTCGCTAGGCACCAAGCAAGACATCGATGATGGCGACCGCGCTCGATGATCCGACCTTCGTGCAACGGCTGCAAGAGGTCCCGTTCGAGCGCCTGGTCGAGCTGCGCTTGCACGACTTCATCGACACGGTGGCGCAGGCGCCGGAGCCGGCGCGCGAAGAGGTGCACGCGCGCATCGTCGCGCAGGTCGACCGGGCGCTCATCCGACTTGCGCTGGAGCAGACCGGACACAACCGCATCCGCGCGGCAGAGCTGCTCGGGCTCGCGCGCAACACACTCAGGGCACGCATGCGTGAGTTGGGCCTGGACGCGACGGCCCCGGGCCGCAGGCGAGGTACCTGATGGAGCCCTTCGCTCCCGGCCTCTACGCGATCCTCGACGCGAGCGTAGCGCCGCTCGACGTGATACCAGACCTCGCGCTGGTGCTCGCCGAAGCGGGCGCGTCGGCCCTGCAGATCCGTGGCAAGGACTGCGACGCACGCGCGCTGCTCGACGGGGTTGAGCGTGTCCGTGACGCGCTCGCAAGCACCCATCGACCCCCACCGATCTTCGTCAACGATCGCGTCGATGTCGCTCGCCTCGCGGGCTGCTCCGTGCACGTCGGCCAGCGCGACATCACCCCGCGTGGCGCGCGCTTGATCCTCGGCCCCTCGGCGCTCATAGGGCTCTCCACACACAGCGCGGCGCAGGTTCACGCGGCGGCCATGCACCCGGTCGACTACATCGGCTTTGGCCCCGTGTTCGGAACGTCGACGAAGCCCGATGCGTCACCTCGCACGGGCGTCGAGGCGCTCGGGATGGCCGTGCGCACGAGCCGCCGGGCCGTGGTCGCCATCGGCGGGATCGGCCGCTCGCAGGTCGCGGACGTGCGCTGCAGCGGCGCGCACGCGTTCGCGGTCATCTCCGCGCTCTTCGACGACGACGGCCGCGGCGGGTCCCTCGACGCGATCGTCGGTCGCAATGCGCGCGCGCTCCTGGCGACCTGGCACGGCACCGAGGCCGCCGGGAAGCTCGGATGAACGAGATGTGGACCATCCTGAAGGGTGTTCAGTGGACGACGGAATTCCTGTCCCGAGCGGGCAGCGCTTCGCCGCGGTTGGACGCGGAGTGTCTGCTCGCCCACGCGCTAGGGGTGCGTCGACTGGAGCTCTACCTGCGCTTCGATCAGCCGCTCGTGGACGAGGAGCGCTCGCGCTTTCGGGAGCTCATCGTGCGACGCGCAAACGGTGAGCCCGTGGCCTACCTCACCGGGCGCAAGGAGTTTTACAGCGTCACCCTCGAGGTTGGCCGCGGCGTGCTCGTGCCGCGGTCGGAGACCGAGACGCTGGTCGCCGAGGCGATAGAGCACCTGCGCAGGAGGCGACCCGACCTGCCTCGCGACGCGCTTGACCTCTGCACGGGCTCGGGCGCGATCGCTTGTGCTCTCGCCAGGGAGCTCGCCGACCTGCGCGTCGACGCCACGGAGCTCGACGCGGAGGCCCTCGCGTTCGCGACGCGCAACGTGGAGCAGCTCGGCTTGGGCGATCGCGTGTGCGTGCTCCAAGGCGACCTCGACGCTCCGCTCGACGGGGGGCAGCGCTACTCCGTGATCGTCTCGAATCCGCCCTACGTGCGGGCCGACTCGCCCGACGCCGTCGAGTCCGGCGTGCTGCAGCACGAACCCGCGATCGCGCTCTTCGGCGGCGCCGACGGTCTGGGTGTGCTTCGGCGTATCGCGGCGCTGGCGCCGGCGCGCCTGCACGAGGGCGGGATCGTGCTGCTCGAGTGCGGGAGCCCCGATCAGGGTCATGCGGTAGCGGCAATGTTGGAGGCGGCGGGGCTCGAAGACGCAAGGACTGGCCCGATCGATGGCGGTCCGACGTCGCTCGTTCGCGCGGTGCGCGGGGCGTCGCGCTAGGCCGAGAAAGCGGCGAAGCGACGAGGCAGGACCTCTCCCGGCTCACACATCTGGAAGGCCTTGATGACATCGCGAGCGGCCTTCCACGTGCCGTCATTCGTGCGGTTGCGACTCGCATCGTCGAGCGCGGCCGCGTCGGAGTAGTAGAGCAACAGCGCGTAGTCCTCGGGGACATCGACCGACTCGAGCAGTGTGCCGGACCTCGCCTGTGCCCGCTGGATGAACGTTCCAGCCGCCGCGACCAGGTTCGCCTCCGCTTCCTTCTTGGCGCGCAAGAAGTCGACCTCGACCACACCGCAGGCCGCGCCCGTGTAGGGGGCACCGGCTATGTGCACGCCTTTGAAGGGCACGACGCGGCTCGCCGGATCGACGAAGGACGAGCGCTCCGGATTGTATGAGGACATGAAGTGAAACGCGCCGATGGCCGGTGTCTTGCCGTGGTCCTCGCGGCTGGGGAGCAGCACGATCTCCAGGGCCTCGCGCGGACTACCAGGCTCCACGAAGACCGCGAACGCAAAGCCATCGTATCGGGGATGCTGCAACAGGGCCTGGCGTGTGAAGTAGACCCAACGGCCATGCTCGTCCGAGGCGACGCTGAAGCGGTTGATGAGGACGCGCTGCTGCATGGGCAATCTCCGTCCCGGCCGCGTAACAGGGCGGTCGAGGCGGCGCGACGCTAGCGGCGCGGGCGGAGCCTGTCAACGTGCCGCGCTGGTATTCTGATCTCGCTCACGTCGAGCGCGGCGTCGAGCCTCCAGGGCGACCGCGATGGCCTGCAAGGCCGACGGCGTCATGCCCGGCAATCGAGCCGCTTGACCGAGCGTGGACGGCCGCGCGCGAGCGAGCAGATCGCGCACCTCGCGCGAGAGCCCGCCAATTCGATCCACCTCGAGATCGGGCGGAATCTCGGTGGCTTCGCGTCGCGCCAGCGCCGCCATCTTCGCGCGCTCGCGGGTCACATAGCCCGCGTACGCGATCTCGACCTGCACCTCGGCGCGGTCATCCGGGTCGAGAGCAGCGACCGACTCCGGCAGCAGTGCCTCCAGCGCACCGAGCGTCGCTTCGGGCCGTCGCAGAAGCTCGGCGAGGGTCATGGCCGTTCGCAGACCGACCTGACCGAGGGTCGCGAGCATGCGATCGGTCTCGGTGGTGGGCGTGAGCTGCCTGTCGTGCAGCGCGACGAGCGCATCGTCCACCCGTCGCGCGCGCGCGAGCGTCGCGTCCAATTCCGCGTCGGTGAGCAGTCGTCGCGCGCGGGCGTGTTGGAGCAGGCGGCGATCCGCGTTGCCTTCGCGCAGCACGAGGCGATGCTCGGCGCGCGAGGTGAACATGCGGTAGGGCTCCGTGATGCCGCGCGTGACGAGATCGTCGACGAGCACACCGATGTAGGCTTCGTGTCGACCCAGCACGAGGGGCGGCTCATCGCGTATCTGGGCGGCCGCATTGATGCCGGCGACCAGGCCTTGCGCCGCCGCCTCCTCGTAACCGCTCGTGCCATTGATCTGTCCTGCCA
>Ga0172370_10006226_pt1 | contig 15060 bp, 6 predicted proteins | sample LakKiv5m_FD_114538 | JGI IMG/M metagenome (GOLD analysis project Ga0172370, IMG submission 114538) | Freshwater microbial communities from Kabuno Bay, South-Kivu, Congo - kab_022012_11.5m | ecosystem: Environmental > Aquatic > Freshwater > Lake | place: Democratic Republic of the Congo...
CATGAGAATCGCTTTATTCGTCAGCATCTGATCACCAGCACTTAGGCGAACAAAATAAACTCCGGTAGGCAAAGCGATAGCGGAATCATCCCTTCCATCCCAAACTGCTTGATGATTACCGGCAGCCTGAGGTGCGTCTATCAGCCTCCGAACCCTCTGGCCTTGGAGATTGAAGATTTCCAAGGTCACGAATGCCTGAGCAGGAATTCTATAGCGAATGAGGGTCGAGGCGTTGAAAGGATTAGGATAGTTATGCAAAAGAGAAAAATTGGACGGCATTTCGCTTTCCTCACCCGCACTCTGCACACCGGTAATCACATCCAGATCGTGAATACTACCATAAAGGTCGTATCCCTGGCCATAATTGCGGGTGTCCGACCAGACAAAAAGCACCTTGTCGTTATTCACCGCCGCACTGAGCCAATCGCGCTTGGCATCAACATCCGTGTGAATTTTTATTTTATCGGTCACGGGCTGACCATTGGTGCTGAAAGTGCGGGCATAGATGTCTTTGTCCACCGTCCACATAGCGAGAAATTTGGCAGAGTCAAGCAGGGTCAAAGTGATATTGGTGGTTAGGGAATCATCCACCAAAAGAAAACGCGCTTGCTGAACGCCCGTGGTGTCGATGATAGTAGCGTACTTACCTGTGGGCTGATAGGACGTAGAAACAATTAGGAAATGTCCACGACCGATATAAAGCAACCCTTCACCATATGGGAGGGAAAAGGTCGAGGATTGCAGCTCAAGTCCAGTTGAATAGAGTCTAGCACTCATCCTCCAAATCACCCAGAAGGATTTCGGATCATTGCGAATTAGTAATAGATTATCAAAGCCAGAGCCTGGTTCGGTAGTTACGGTTTCTTCCTTAATCTTTAGTCCGTCAGATGTATAGCAAGCCAAATGCAAACGCTTAAGACGATATGCATCCTGCTGTACCAATACCACAAAAGTGCTATCTGAGAGGGGTAGGCTCGTGACGAGCCACGTCCCCTGCCTTACCGTATCCTGTAGCACGGCCTTCCAGGTGTTGGAATTGTAAATTGTCATGCCTGAAATGTCCCTCTCTTGTTTCAGCCTTTTGCTCCAGATGTTGACAGCTTTATCTTCAGGGAAAAAGAGCACCTCACGGCCGCTAAGAAGTGCCTCCTCGCCAAGAAGATTTCCCTGGAGGTCAATTGAGCGGCCGTGGTAACCATGCTCGTCCTGCCAGCTTACAAAAAAGCTTTGGTTGCCCATTGCAATTACCCTTGCGGACGCCTGATTAGCCCCCCTAACATCATCGTTAACCCGCAGACTATCCAGCCAGATTGAATCCTGCATCTTACTATAAAAGACGTCACCAGAACTCTCTACTGGACAAGCTAACACGTTGGGAAAAGTTTGGGCGAGATGATCACCGAGAATGGGGAACCGGCCCAAGTCATGGCATTGAGAACTGGTCAATGGTGTACCCTCATGGTCAAACCAGTTAAGCATGACATTGTAAAGCGGATAATCCGGCATAGTCGGAATCGGGATATATTGGCTCGCAGTAGTTAGAGATGCAAACTTGTCATACCGCAGGTTTGTGAAGGCAAAGTTAACAATTTTCTGGCTGTAACCAACTATGGGTGGCATTTGACCAATCAGGGTTACTGGTTGAATAACTTGTCCGTTCGGGGCATAAATGGTATCTTTTACTATCATGGAATCGGCATCAGCCCAGAAGAATTCAAAGGTGGTGTCCGCGACGGACACAGCATGAACCTGCTGTCTCTGTTCGTATTGTCGATAACTTAATGCGCAAGCTTGCACTAAAACAGTGTCGGCAACGACAGAATTTGATGGACTGAAGAAAGTAGCATAAATGCCGATGGGCAATCTCTCAGGCACGCTATTAGACCAGAGCAGGACGTACTGCCCACGAGCATTGGCTGCCAGCGAAAAGGTCATCACTGTCTCGGGGAGTCTGAGACTATCTTCTGAATCAAAGATAATTCGCCCCTTCGAATCGTATTTCTTCAAAGAAATATGGCCGCCAAAGTTGAACGCAAAAAGGAAACCATCGCTCGTGGCGATAACCTTGGCTCCCAATCCCCAGAATCCCGAAGCATTGGGCGGAAAGATGGCATTGTCGATAAGGAAAGGAGTCAAAGCCGATCCAGTCGAGGACAAAAGCTGGCCATGGACAAGACAAAGAGAACCTGAGGAGAACTGAGAAAAATCTCTGTTGAGGCTTATCGCCATGCCGGTTCCATCTGGCGAGAATGCCATGTCCGTATTGCCGACCACTTGAAAGTTCTTCCCTACCGGCGTTCCGGTGGAATCGAACCGCTGGGCAAAATAGCTCAGCTCACCGAGACGATAATCCTTCCAAGCGATGACAAAGCCGCCATCGGGAGTGGGAAAAAGTCGCGGTTCTTGTTGTACAAAAAGAGAGGGTGTCGGCTCGGTGCTGATGGGAAAATCTGTGGGATTGCCGGCGGAAAGGGCGGCAACGAAAAGCCCGCACAAAAGTAATGTCACAATATTGAACACCAATTTGCATGATCTATTGGGACTCATAGCTGCCTCTTTTCAGCGAATCGAGAAAACATGGGAATAGTCCACCATGCGTATCTTTCCTGCCACGGGATCGAGGCTATCAAAGTGCACCACCTTGATCCTGAAGAAGCCCGTCTCGTTTCCCTGCCAGGGATAAAGGGATGCCGTGAGAGAATATTTCTCTCCCGGACGTAAAGCGACGGCCCGCACGCCTTCGATGAGCAGCCCGCGCGGCATGGCGACCCACGATCCATCAGCGGCATACTTTTCGATAAATCCGTCAGAGCCTTTAGCAATGAAGAGATTTTCCTGGTCGATGCTCTCGTTGAACCAATCACCGAGCGTGGCATAATAGACACGATTTGAGTGATTGAATAACCTGGCGCGAATTTCTTTAGACGTGCCGAGATCTGTGGCGTCCCAAGTGTACCCAAGCTTGTCCACAAAAATCCTGAGAATCCCGGCGGCATCCTCATAGCCTGTCACCGCAAACTCCGGCGAATGCACCTTGATTAGGCTATCACAGTTGGCCTCGCTCAACGGCGTGTCCTGCAAACAGTCAAGGTGAGCGTAAGCCACAAACTTGTGCTTGCCGCAAAAGTTAAGGTCCACGGCCGGATACCTCTCTTCATACGACTTGCCGGAGTCGATTCTGCGCGCCGTCGGCTCTGCGTCACATCTGAGGAAAGAGCTTTGCCGCCAGCCGGTATCTACTCTGGTGGCAAAATACAAGGGATTGCAGCCGTCTAGGAAAATGGCTGCATCCAATCCATTGTACAAGGTGACCACTATTGTCTCATCGGGCGCGTATGTAATCTTGTCCGTGGTCAAAACGATTGATCCGCGCAGGAAGGAATCCATAGCCGGAGCAAGAGCCGACTTTATGCGCTCACATCCACTTACGGATAGCCAAAGCGCAAAGCAAAGCATGCCGAGACAGACGCATCGTTCTTTCATATCTCACGATTCCTTTCAGCGCAAAAGAAGCAGCTTGCGAGCCTCCGTTCGATCACCTGCCCGCAGCCGATACATGTAGACACCACTGGGGACCGATTCTCCAAACTCATCGGCTCCGTCCCATTGAGCTTGATGACTTCCGGCTTGCTGCCGCTGCGCAATCAACACTCGTACTTTTTGTCCCATCAGATTATGAATCTCTAACGTCACAAAGCTCGCAACCGGCAATATATATCGAATGTTCGTTGTGGCATTGAAGGGATTGGGATAATTCTGTTGCAGTTGAAAAGCAGTTGGCAAATCATTCCTTTTATCCGGCACGGAGACTATTGATTCCGCCGCGTACTTGATCGTAGTGTAAGCTAACAAGTCCGGGAACCAGCTATCCCCGGTTACATACACATTACCATTTTTGTCCACTGCCATTGCAGCAGAATGATCTATGAAATAATCATAGTTTTTCTTCTCATATTGCGCAAACCATCCTACGCTCCCATCGGGGTTGAATTTCACCGTCAGGTAATCGATAAACGAAATCATATCGCCGCAACACTGGGTCGTACCGAAGAGGTAGACATTGCCCTGTCCATCCACAGCCAAGTCAGATACGGAAGAATCGAAGCCGTTGTCATAGATTGCACGCCACTTTTTTTCTCCTCTTGGATTGAATTTACATACGCCAAACCTTTCACAGCATGGGAATTCAAATATCCAGTCCTGCGCAACCGTGGCCATATACACGTTACCCGAATCATCTAAGGCAACACCAGCGGGCGCAATGGCGGTGTCGACAATGGCGGACCATTCTTCCCGGCCATCTGTGTCATATTTGAAGGTGACAGCGGATACATCCCAATAAGCTTGGAGGTTCGCAACGGTGGCGGTCACATAGGCACTTCCCGAATCGTCAACAGCCATACCTGAAATCCGGCAGTAATAGTCGGCGGAGAGAGTATGGCGGGCAGTCCATTGCTGTGTCCCTTTTGAATCGATCTTGATCGTCGCAATGTCGGAAGCCGTTAGGCTCTGACTTTTTCCGGTTACGTAAACATTCCCGTAGGGATCGATTCCAATGGCTGCGGCCTGATCCAGACCATGGCTTATTCCATCGAATGAGGCGATCCACTGCTCTGCCCCGTTTGCGTTGTACTTTGCAATGAGATAGTCATCATGACTATTTCCTGCCACGTAGACGTTCCCCGAATCATCCGAGACCACTCCAACGGCGTCGGCAGGGCCCGCGTACTCGGCAATCCATTCCTCTTCGCCGCGCGAATTATATTTGACTGTAGCGATGTCATAAAAATCCTGCTTTTGACTTTTGCCGGTCACATAGACATTTCTGTTTTTGTCGATGGCCATAGCTACGGGCGCATCGTATCCCTGCCGGGGACTATCGTAGCGGGCTATCCACTGCTCATTTCCGTCCGGTGTGTATTTGATGGTGGCATAATCATAATTGTCCCTTGACGCCCAACTGCGGCCGGTAACGTAAACATTGCCTTCATGGTCGAGCATTATATCCGAAGGTGAATCAAAGCCCGAGCCTGTTCCGTCATAGGAGACACACCATTGTTCACTGCTGTTTTCATCGTGACTCAAGACCACCAAATCACCGTTTCGACTTCCGGCAACGAAAATATTCTCCTGGCCATCGATGCCAAGGGCACTCGATTCAACACCAGTCTGTATAAGCCATTTCTCATTCCCATGCGAATCGTATTTTGCCATTCTGCTTCGTCCAAGAATGTAGATGTTACCGCTCGCGCCAACAGCAATGGCTTTGGCTTGGTCGTCGCTACTAGATCGGGAAATCCATTGCAGCTCACCATCGGAGGTGTATTTTACAGTGGCATAGGTATCGAGGGAATCGCGACCAAGGCTGGTACCAGTGACGATAACACTTCCAGCGCTATCGATTGCCAAGGCGGCAGGCATTTCGATCCAGTCAGGATAATCGTATAGGCGCTCCCACTGCATTTTTCCATTGGGATCGTACTTTATGGTGATATACTTGTTACGGTTGGTTGAAGCGACGCGATAGCCCAGTAAATAGCAATTACCCGCATGGTCCACCTGCATGTCAACCACTTGTAGCGGCTTACCTTCGTAAAAGGCAAGCCAGAGCACTTTGCCTGTTGAATCATACTTGATAGTCACAGTAGAATAATAGTCACCCGGTACCCGACTGGTGCCTGATATGTACACATTTCCGAAATCGTCTAAGGCCACTGCCGACAGATATTCCACGCTTGTCGCGGCCTCATTGTAGCGAGCAACCCACAACTCTTTGCCCCCAGGGCTGTATTTGATGGTCGTATAATCTGAGGAATTGTCAGAACTATAGCTGATCCCGGCAACATAGACATTCCCCGCTTTGTCAATGCCAATGAAGGCTGGTGAGCCCTCCCCCGTCGCAGGCCCTGCATAGGTGGCAGTCCATTCCTCTTTGCCATTGGGACTGTATTTTACCGTCAGGTAATTATCATCGCTGATACCGGTGACATAGACGTTGCCCAGGCTATCGATCGCAAGGGCTGTGGGAATGTCAACGGCAATGCCCGGCCCCGCCAGTCTGGCCACCCATTCCTGCTGCCCGGACGAGCTATATTTGAGGGTGACAAAATCATACCCCGTTCCCGCTCCTTCACTCTTGCCGGTTACACAGATATTGCCAGACAAGTCAACCATTAGGTCAGTAGCGGAATCCGAGCCTGGTAACAGTCCAGAGCTATAATATCTTACCCAGGCAGGCTGCTTATCATCAGCAGACGGACTTGCGCTTGTGTGAGCCGCCAAACCGGAATGGCGAAATCCATCGGGTTCGAATCCCTGCCTCAATCCTTGCGGAGGTGAAGCTGTCTCTTCGCTATCTAAAGTCGACAGATTGCGCGTTACGTTGTCCTTCGACCGGATCGCGGCTAATCTTTTTTCGCTGGACAAAAGTTGGGTTTGTCCCATCGCGATTCGAGTATTCAATGACAGTAAAAAAAGCATTGAGAGCGCATTAAGGTACATCGCAGTTGTGCGTGATTGAGTCATTTTCTCCTCCTACGAAAAACACACCTATCGCAGAAGTATCGCTTTGTGATTTATGCTCCAATCCCTACTACTAAGTCGATAAACGTAAATTCCGCTCGGAACTACCTGGCCGGCATCATCGGTTCCATCCCATTGAGCCTGATGACTTCCTGATTGCTGCCGCTGAGCGATCAACGTCCGCACTTTCTGTCCCATCAGATTATAAATCTCCAGCGTCACCAAGCTCGAAACCGGCAATTCATAGCGAATGGTCGTCGAAGCATTAAACGGATTCGGATAGTTCTGTTGCAGCGCAAACTTTGTGGGTGCTTGGCTGCTTGGAGATTTGTCCACTCCGACCGGAATCCCGTGCACCTCGGCACTGGACAAAGGATATTCAATTACCCCAATGCCATATAGGATGCGCTTGACCGGACCAATCCCGAGAGTGTACCATTCGACCCAATCGTTATCACAACAACCAAAGTCGAACCAGAATCGATAGCAATTGGTGAACGTTCCTGCCGGTACGGTGACGGTGTCGGTCTTGCTTTGCAACTCTACAGTCCAGATGCTTGCTCCGTCGCTGACTTTCCATCGATCCCCGACTTCCGCTGCAAAATCTACCCACACGTTTTCAATTGAACTCATGGGATCGAGCCGCCAGGTGAGCTTGCCCTCCTCCGTGAGTCGGAGCAGCGGTTTTTCCAGCCCGCGGAATTGATCGAAGCGGAAGAAATGCAACCCGGCCACGGTAGCGGTATCGATAATAGCTTCGGTAAGGGGGAAGGAAGTTCCGAAGGTCCAGCGATTGCCGATTTCCATGGGAAAATAGCTGCGCACCGGCCTGGCCGAACAGTTGGAGGTGTTGAACTCCTCCGGCGGGTAAACCTCAGCTTCTGTTGTCGGACACGCGCCAAAGTAGTTGAATTGAGCGTTGATCACCTCGCCGTGTCCGGCACGCCAGAGGGCTTGTCCCCGATCATAGGCCTCATTGCTCACGATGTCATTGCCCAGGCCGGGAAAGCCGCCAATGACCGGCTGAGCCTCAGCGCTGATCCAAACGCCTTGCGGATGATTTTGGCTGATGAGATTTCTCTGGATGATTGGCTTGGCCGAGTCCTGAATGGCCATGCCGCCGCCGAAATCGGCGTTGTTGCCGGTAATGATGTTGTCGATCAATCGCGGCGTCGAGGTTCCGGAAACATAAATGCCGCCGCCGTAGTTGACCAGGGCATCGCAAAACGAGGTCGCCAGATTTGCCGTGACCCGATTGCCTTCGATCAGCGGACGGCTGGTGCCAAGGATGGCAATGCCGCCGCCGTGAGCGCCGCAGCCGGCCAAAGCCACATTCTCGGCAATGACGTTGCGGATGATTTTGGGCGAAGAAGAAAAGCAATAGATTCCCCCGCCGCTCAATCGACCGCCCTCCGGCAAAGTACCGGAACCGTTGCGCAAGGTGAAGCCCTTGATGCAGGAAGTGGAATCTTCGCCGGAGGCAAAGGTGACCACGCTGCCGTTCTTATTGCCATCGATGACGGTCTTGTCCGCACCTTCAGCGCTCATAAGAAGAATCCCTTTGCCGTGAAAGTCGATATTCTCCGTGTACTTTCCCGGCCCGACTAGCACCGTGTCGCCGTCGATTGAAGCATCGATGGCCGCTTGGATGGTGGCGAAATCTTCGGGAACCCGGATAGTGCCGGCCGGCTTGGATCGGCCGGTGTAGCGCCAAACGCCGCTGCTCTTGATAGCAATGTAGATGACGCCCCCTTCATTGGGATCACTCGCCAAAGTCGAGATAGGCTGTAGCTCTGAGTACGGAACCGATGGTACGTCGCGCCAGTTCTTTCCGCCGTCATAACTTTCCCACAGCGCAAAGAGACTTACCCACACAGCTAAATGCTGTTCATCAATCGGCCCGCCAGCCCAAAGGTGATCGGGATTCCCCGAGTCAATGGCAAGCCCCTGAAAGTACACCGGCTGACTTCGCAAGCCGGTCTCCGTCCAGCTTTCGCCGCCATTGGTGGTTTTCATTACCAGGCCGCGCAATCCAGCATAGACGGTATCGGGGTGATTTGGATGGCTAGCTAACGAAAGCACAGCATTATATGGATAGTCGCCAAGCTCCAGTTCACTCCAAGTGGTACCAAGGTCAGCAGACTTTTCAATCCATGCCGCAAACATGTATCCAAGCCACCCACCGCCAACTAGTACCTCCTTCTTCTTCTGGTTGATTTGAAGAACAAGGGGGGACTCTGGGAAAACAGCCGTTCGTTCCCAATTCTTACCGATGTTCCATAATCGGTAAACGTGCGTGTTCCCGAAGGCAAACAGCGGCAGCGGCGGCTCATGTCCGGAATAGCAGAATCCATCCATGGCTCGAATGCTCTGTACTTGGCTGTGGTCGATGCCGCTATCCGCAGGGACCCATTTCCCTTCGGTGGTGTACTGATAAACGAGCGTGGAATCCCCACCGGTTAGGTCAGGCTCCACGCCGGCAAACGGAGTGTTGAAATCACCCGGCCCCACGCCCCAATGATAAAGGTGCAAGGCGGTAATTTTCTTACCCGCCAGACCCAAATACACCCAATCGGAATCCGGCGAAAACAGATTTCGCGCAAAAACACCGAAGCCATCGGTGCCGGCAAACAGGTAACTTCTCCAAGTGACAGCCGGGAAGGCGCTGGAAGTAGCCAAACAAGTGACGTTCTTGCCTTGCAGGCCAAAAGGTTCCAACCGCTGCGCCCAGAGTGATGAAAGGCCTAACGAAATGACTAAACAGAAAAGGAAAATCGTACGCATGATTTTCTCCTTTGGCTCTCAAGACCCCAGACTTCTCGGAGAAGTCTGGGGTCTGCCAATTTCTATCGCAACAACACCATCCGCTTGGTGGCGACAAACTCACCGGCAGAAAGTCTGCACAGGTAAACGCCGCTGGGGAGACTGTTGCCGGCATCATCCCGGCCATCCCAAAGGACTTGGTGCTGGCCAGCCGAGCGCTTCTCGTTCACCAATATCCGCAACTTCTGTCCCAGCAAACCGTAGATTTCCAGCGCTACCATCCGCGACGAAGGCAGCTCAAAGCGTATGGTGGTGGACGCATTGAACGGATTGGGATAGTTTGCAAAAAGGTGAAGACTCTGAGGAAGAACTGCCGGTGATGTCCGAGCTACATGAGTCGAATAGTCTACCCCATTCACCCGCGCTTCAATGAGAAGAAAGCTATGTGGAATCGCACCCTCATAGTATTTCTTAACAGGACCGACTTGTGAAGCATAATGCTCTTCCCAGCCATAGTCGATCATGTACTCATTCGAGCTTTTTCCCAAAACTCGAAATCGATAGCAATCAGCAAAGGTACCAACCGGCACCACTACTGTTTCCGAGGTATCGTCTAAACTTACTTCCCAAGTCAAATCCTCGAACGGCGACGGTAGCTGCCAAGTGTCTCCCACAGCAGCAGTAAAATCCAACCTGACCTGTGGCGTTCCGTCGATCATAACGAGAAGCTTGTTATCGGCGGTCATGCGCATCAAGGGATCGGTCATATCGCCAAACCGGTCAAAGCGAAAGAAGAGGCTGTCGCCGACGCGCACGGTATCCACGATCGTTTCAGTGACAGTGTCCGGTGGAACGGTTGGGAATGGCTCAGGCTCGGCAACAGAGAAAGTCCATCTGTTGCCAATTTGCATAGGAAAATAAGAATCCGCTGTTTGGCCTGCGCTCTCTTTGCTCCAAACGCTCAAAAAAATGATCAAAAAGAAAATGATGATCGCTCGCATGGTTTTCTCCTTTTGCCTTCAAAAACCGACCCCGGTCTTCTGCGAGAAGACTGGGGTCTTTCTCACCTCAGCAAAACCATCCGCTTCACCTCAACAAACTCCCCAGCATGCAGCCGATAGTAATAAACTCCGCTGCTCATTTGCCGGCCGCGCTCATCCAAGCCGTCCCACCAGATGGAATGCGCACCGGCATCGAGATAGCCGGACAAGAGCCGGCTCACCCGGCGACCTTGCAGGTCAAAAATCTCCAGTCGCACATATTCTGCTTTCGGCAGATCGAAGCGAATGGTGGTCACCGGATTGAAGGGATTGGGCTGATTCTGGTAAAGCATGAATCGCCGGGGCATGGTCTCCGGCGATGGCTCAACCTTGGTTTCATTCTGCAAATAAAAGCTAGCGCGATAATCAATGCTCCCGGAGCCAAGAATTTCGCTGACATCCACATACACCATTCCCTCGGACATGGTTGCGGTCGGAATAGAGGCGCTCCACGTCGGCGGATAAGTCTGTGTCCGGCTCAGCTCAGTGATTTGCAGCTTTTCCCCAGACGGTGAAGTAACCCAAACCGAGGGCATTGGAGGATTCCACACTTCCCCGTAGATGGAGACTGAAAGCTGCACCGTGTCGCCGACTTTTACGGTGTCCGGACTGAATGCCACCTTCAAAGTTATGTCGGCCGGCTTTAACCAATAGTAGAAATCCGGTTTCGGCGACGAGCCGGTCTGTGAATCGGTGAAAAACGTGGTGATCCAGGCCGGCGGCTGCGGTGGATCAGCGCTTACCAACATCTGCCGCCATTTTTCATCCGTCAGGCGATCACTCGCCGGCCAGGTGAATTCGTAATAGGAGAATCCCGCGCCTTTGGTGATGGTCGGTCGGCCTTCGACATTGCAGATGACGTAAATGGCATAGGGATAACCTACGCCTTCTTCCAAGACGGTCATGGTGTTAGTATCAGTGTGCACGTCGGCGACTACCGGCATCGGCTCGACGCCTGACTCTTCGCTGCCCGGCATGGGGCCGCGACTCGGCCAAGGACTAAAGGCGACGATGTCGTAGAGGCTCTTGCCGATGTCAAGGATGGCGACATAGTCGTCACTGGAAAGCGGAACCTGGGTCAGCTCTTTTTCTGCGATGGACTTTAGCTGTAACAATAGCGCTGACAGCTTTTCCAAAGTGGTTTTGAAATTCTCAAACAGCAGTCCGCGACTGGCCAATCCTGCAACCATAAAATCCGACAGCGCCGCCAGCCGGGCGAAGAAATGCGGATTCGGCTCCACGTAGCCTTGGTTTTCGATGGCGATAGGCGGCATGCCGGTCTCGGTGCCGCTCTGTTTGGCGTAGAGAATGGTGTCGTGGCGCAATTCCGCCCAAGAAGCCAAAGCAGCGTAGAGGTCTTTGTCCTGCCAGGCAGCGGTCTGCATGAAGAACGGATAACCAGCGCCTTTCGTCGCCAATAGCGGCATCAGCGAATAGAGCCAGTTCCAATAGGCGTTTTGCGCCCACTGGTCAGCGGAATATGCGGCGAACTCCTGACGTAACGTGTTCAGTTTGGCGGGATAGCTTGGAAACGCAGTCCAGTCCGGGGTCTGTTTAAGCAAATCCAGCGCCCGTTGGGAACCGAGCACGGCCATCACGTCCAGACCCTTGGGCATAAGTCGTGGATCAGGGATTTTGGAGAAAACCACTTCATCCAAAATGTACGAATCCGGGATAAAGCGCTGGCCCATGAACCGGAAGCCTTTTTGCGGTTGCATCTCAGAGTAGCCAATCTTGGCTTCAGGCAGCTTTTCGGTTTCGGTCAGAAAGGCGGTCAGCAGTTCCTCATTGGCAAAGCTGTCAGGTGGGATTGCAGAAAAATTCCCGCCATAAATTTGCCGGGCAATGGGAAGATATTGCTGAAAATTGATGTCATCGCTTTTGCCGACAAAAAAGACGGTGGGCTGATAAATGTCATCCCAAACTTCCATTCCCAGTCTGCCGCTGACTTGGATGTTAGTCATGGCTTGCACCAGCAAGAGCGCACCTCGGGTGGCGTTGCGAATCACATCCTCCGGCATGCCGGAGTTGGCACAGGCAAAAGTCATTCTCCCCAGCCACATCATAGATTTGAAGTATCGGCGCAGTGAATCGCTGCGGGTGTAGTGACCGCGGACGATGAATTGAGAGTAATCCTCCGGATACTCGAAAATCGGAGAAAAGGCAAAACCTTGTGCCGCTTCGATGAGGGTCAGCTCTTCGATGTATTTGCCGCCGTTGATCGGCTCCACATAGGTGCTGTCCAGCAGTCTTTTGGCGACGATGAGATAATTCAGGTTGCTGATGAGCGCTTGGCGAACAACCTCAACCGTGGCGGCCTGGTACTGTCGCTGCGTCTCCGAGAGAAAAGCGTCCAGGAGCCCGTTCAATTGGCCGATGAAGCGTTTTTCCTCGCAGGTTTTCAGAATGTAGTCGAAGCAGAGGTGAAAGGTGTGCAGCATGGCGTCGCTGGTGACAAAGATGGGGATGCCTGCTTCGCGGCATTCGTTGTAGACGTCGAAGATCTCGTTGTAGCTAGTGGCGCCGCTCCATGGATCATTTCGTGTCGCCGGGGCTACGACAACGTGGTTCTGTTTCAGCAGCTCCAGCTCTTGTGCGGAGAAGGTATAGTCGCCCAAGTTGACCACATTCTCTAAGCTCTCCCCAGGATCGCAAGCCGGAGCATTCGCCTTGATCGTCACCAGATGCGGCTGGTAGGTGCCGAACTCGGTTTGCACCGGCTCGGTGATGTCGGCAAGCATGGTTTGAGCAAAGGCGTTGGCGGCAAAAAGCAAGCAGGTGAGTAACAGTTTCCGCTTCATATTATATTCTCCTCAAAAATGGAACACAGATGACGCGGATTGGACGGATGAACGCGGATTAGATTTATATGGCAACAATCAGATTTGATCCGGTGCAAATCTTTCCGGCCATCTTCAAATTCAACTTTCCTTTCTACGCCAGCATATGTCTTTCACGTCGATGGCTCTATTGAATAGCCGCCGGCGCGACAATTTTTCCGACGAACAAGACCGTCTGAGAATGATGTTCGCGGATCATGAACAGGAACGGCCGATCCACCCGCATGACGAATTCTGCCGAAGGCCCACCGGCGGAAGTGCGTGACATCTCCACCACAGTCACAGCCGCGGCTTCGGTGCCTTCTTCGTCTACCTTCACAAATGTCTTGTGCTTGACCATGCTGATGAACAATTGCACACCTTGCATCATGCGGCTGAAATCCGCTTGACTCCCAAAAGCAACGCTCATTCCCATGGCCTTGAGGACATCATTAAGCACCAGCTCCCACTCCAGCTTGAATCTGGGGAGGTAAAGCACACCGGTGGCTTTATGAAACGCAGCCGTCCATTCCGCCCATTTCGCTTCATCCAAAGATGCGATGAGAGCATCGACGCTGGTGTTGACTTTGGGCAGAAAGACCGTCATCGAGAACTGCCCGTCGCCGTAAGGCAAGTCGATGGCCTGCAAGCTCTCATTCTCAAAATAAGAAAAGTCGTTCGACTGCCGCATCATCTTGCAGGGCAGTTTGCGACTTGAATCCTGCGCAAACCAATCATCCGTGGTGGATTCCTTTTTGAACTCGTAGGACCAAGTGCCTTTGAAGTAAATGGCATTGATGAGGTACATCATCACGTCACGACCAATTTGATCGATGATCTTGTCGATCTTACCCTGAGTGTGGAGATCGACCCAGCCGTTGATGACAGCCGGGGCACCTGGGTCGTTAAAATCGAGTCCATTCACTTCGGCTTGGAAGTATTTTTGATTGAGAGAGACGAATTCCGGCAGCACGGTGTAGCCCTGTCGATACCAGATCGAGTTGGCGATGAGAAATTGTACCTTGGGATCGAGCTGGCTCAACAACTCGATCAAGCTCAAGAAGGATTCGTTCACCTGCGCGCGCGACAATCCCGCCAACCCCAAAGTTTGCTGCATAGCCTCTTCGGTGGCTCCGTTCGCGCCGTTATAGGTCATGGCCAAAGCCATGGAGACGCTGAGTGGGGAGATGAAAACATTGGTGTCGTTTTCGGCGCTGACGATTTCCCGCAGCAGCTCAAAGCCAAAGCTTTCACCGGCCTTAACTAGGGCTTTCTCTCCGCCAGAAAGCTCGCGGATGGGCCGCTGCACCGACATGACGGAAAAATCTCTGGTGCACTGGAGAAGGGCCAAGCCGAATAGAATAATCAAAATTATTGGGACAGATGATTTCTTCATGGTTGTTCTCCTTAGCCTGGACTGTTCATCAATCTTGGTCGCACCGAACTTGAACTCTGACAGGGTTCGGAACCCTGTCAGAGTTCTTCTGAACTATTCACCATAAGATTCGTGTATCCTCAAACAACTTAGGCTCGAATCTGCTGGTGTTAGAATATCAATTACTCTTTTGATCGCGACACCAGCGGAATCAGTTGTAAGCAGTATTTCTGATTGTGGTGGGAGTGTCTTTATACAAGCATAACAGAGCAACTCAGCCTTAATGTTGCTACATTGGCTGTTCAGGTGATCGACCAATGCTTTGATATTTTCTCTATGTCCTATGCCATCACTCTCAGTTTTGAGTGGTTCTAGATGAGTCGCTATTTTATTAATCTCGGATTTAACGATTCTTGAGTCCATGTTTATAATTCCGACTTGCAGGTTCTCACAATTTATGGTCGCCAAAACTTCAACCGGATTGTCTAGAATTTTACGACAAGATGAAATACAAAGAATAAAAATTAGAATGAATTCGAGA
>Ga0172370_10006229_pt1 | contig 15057 bp, 8 predicted proteins | sample LakKiv5m_FD_114538 | JGI IMG/M metagenome (GOLD analysis project Ga0172370, IMG submission 114538) | Freshwater microbial communities from Kabuno Bay, South-Kivu, Congo - kab_022012_11.5m | ecosystem: Environmental > Aquatic > Freshwater > Lake | place: Democratic Republic of the Congo...
CCGCGCGCGTGATGCGCTGGCTCGAGAAGGCTCACGCGGTGCTGCGGGAGACGGGACAGCCGGACGTCGACATCCTGCATCAGGACATCACGTTCGAGATCGACGACAAGGCGCAGACGGTCAAGGGCACGATCGTCGCGACCCTGCACGTCAACAACCCCGGCGTGACGCAGCTGCACTTCCGCGCGGAGCCATGGGATGGCGTGCTCGTGACGTACGGCGACCTGGAGGTGCCGTCCACCCTGACGGAGATGCAGGGCTCGGGCGTCATCGACGTCGCGCTGCCGCAGGCGCTGACCGAGGCGACCGACGTGACGATCTCGGTGGCGTTCGCCGACAAGCCGCAGTGCGGCGAGGTCACGTTCCTCCTCGTCCCCTGCAATTTCGACGACCAATTCGCGTACTTCGCCTTCTATCGCTACTACCTCCAGCCGGCCAGCTTCGACTCCGACCCCTTCACGTCGATGCTGCACGTGCGCACGCCCATCGGCCTCATGGCCGCCGCGCCCGGCATCCCCTCGGGTCCTGACGACAACAAGGACGGCACGGTCACGTGGAATTTCGAACAAATCGAAAACACGGAGAACGCGGGCGTCTCGGTCGCCGTCTACGACCCGAAGGGCACGCCCGCGGGGGAAAAGCCCTTCATCAACGTCTATGTGATCAACGACTTCAGTGACAACGCCAAGACGTTCATCGACCTAGGCAAGGCGCTGATCGCGTTCTTCGGCGAGCGCTTCACGCCCTTCCCTTGGGTCGGCCTGAACTACATCCAGGTCTCCAACGAGCTCGGCGGAGGCTACGCGCCACTCGGTGGAATCTTCATGCTGCGCGACGAGTTCTCCGCGAGCCCGGACCTCGACATGTTCTGGATGACCGGCGTGGCGCTCGTCTCGCACGAGACCGCGCACCAGTGGTGGGGCAACCTGGTCGAGCCGAGCGGCGCGGCGAACGTCTGCCTGAGCGAGTCGCTCGCAGAGTTCTCATCCTGCTACTACACGGAGAAGACGTTCAATTCCCGCTACCAGCAGATCCAGAACAACCTCCAATTCGTCTATGGCGTGCAGGGCAAGGCCGATGTCCCCGTGCACTCGGAGACCGTCTACTACACCTCCGCGTACGTCCCGATCGTGTACTACAAGGGCTCGATTATATTTGACATGCTGCGCTTCGAGCTGGGCGCCGAGACGATGATGAAGGGCCTCTCGATCTATGCGACGACCTGGAACCGCAAGTCCGCGAAGCTGGAGGACATTCAGGCCGCGATGGAGGAGGCCGCGGGCCAGAAGCTGGACTGGTTCTTCAAGCAGTGGTTCGACACGAAGGGCTATCTGCAGGCCTCGCTGCGCGCGACGACGGCACCGGTGGATCCCAAGGCGCCGACCGGCAAGACGAAGCTGCGCCTGCGCGTGGTCCAGTTCTCGAAGCCGCTGCGGCGCGTCACGCTGCCCGTCGCGGTGGACCTCCTCGATGGCACCACGCTCGACACGACCCTCGTCATCGATCCGTCGACCGCGGCGGACCCGAGCGACAAGACCTCCGTCACCGTCGACAAGGTCTTCGACCAGCCGATCCTCGGCGTGCGCGTCGACCGGGAGCGCGTGCTCTTGCGCGAGTGGAGCGCGGGCACGACCGGCGACGTCAACCTCTCGGGCCTCACGGACGGCATGGATCTCGTGGACTTCGCGTTCCGTTTCGGCCGCTCGATCGTGTTCACGGCCGGCGACGGCAACGCGTACTTCCACCCGAACATCAGCTGGAACGAGATCTACGACCTCAACCAAGACGGAAAGATCAACAAGGACGACCTGCCGATCCTCACGGAGGCCGTGGGCACGGAGGCGGTGTTGGATTAGACGGTGCTTGTGTAGAAAGCTGCGAATGAGCCGAGCGCTTTTGGGGCGGTGTGGACAAGGTCGCGTAGCGAGGATCGTTTGGCGCTCGGGTTTGGGCGTCTCCCAGGCGCGCTGGCCAGCGAAGGCCGCGACCTTGGCCGGACAGCTTCGAGGGTGGGTGGGGCGGGAGGTCTGGAATCGGAAGCAACCTGTCAACCATGCCTCTCGTCGACCTCCGCCGGCGACCGCGGCAACGTCACACCGTCCCGCCCGATCGCGGCGCGCAGCGCGTCGTTCGCGGTCGACCACTCCACGACGTCGACCAGGAAGCGCAGATCGGACTCGGCGAACGACTCTGCCAGCGTGGCGCGCACGACGGCGTCGAGCCGCTCGTCGCCCATGAGCGCGAGGTCCAGGTCGGAGAAGGGCCTGCCACGACCCGTGGCGCGGGATCCGAACACGCGGACCTCTCGACCCGGGACGTGGCGCGCGAGGATCGCGACGGCCACCGCCAGATCGGCCGCCGACAGATCCATCATGGCGCCGAACCAGAGGCCGGTGTGCGGCGCGCGTCGAGCCGCGCGAGCAGGTAACGCGCCTCATCAAGGAAGTCCGGCACCGTCGCGAAGACCTCGCCGGCCTTGTCCTCGTCGTAGGTGTGGCTCGTCGCGGCCCGCATCTCGCGGTATCCACGCCACTTCGGCCAGTCCGACCGCAGCAGCCCGGCCTCGCAGCCCGCATGGACGAGCTCCGCCAGCGACATCGCCGCAAGGATCGAAGGGTTCGCCGGACGCGTCAAGAGTGCCCGCGCGATCGCGATCCGCCCGCCGCGTCGATGCCGGGAACCCCATCGTCGAGGCCCCGTGCCTCGGGACGCGGCGCGACCGGGCTCACCGCCCCTGTCCGAGCGCCTACAGTGCAATCGCCATCCGCATCGACACCTCATGCTCGCTCGCGCTTCCCCCGTTGGTGGCGATGGCGCTTCGGGCGGTCACCGCGCCGCCCGAGAGGCGGTTCAGGACGTAGTTGATAGTCGCACGAAACCGCTTTGAATACCAGTAGTTGATACCCAATTCGTAAGCATCCACTTTAGTGGTCCCGGCCACCGGATTCAGGCCCGGGGCGGTCGACGGCGCGACCGTGGCCTCGAGGTGCTCGACCTTCGCGAGGACGACGAGGCCGTGCTCAGGCGCCTTGCTCGTGAAGCCCCTCCACCGCGGCGGCAGCTGCAACGCCCTGTCGCCCGGGATGCGATCGTCGCCGAGGATCCAGGCCCAGGCCTGCGCGTACCAGGCCGTCGCCTCGCAGGTCGCCCGACCGACCGGCGCGAACGCCGACTTCGACGCGTCGACCGTCGTGAGGTATTGCCTCTTGTGGATGAACTCGCCGCGCAGGCCGTAGCGGTGGTCGAAGGGCACGTGCACCTCGGCCGCGAGCGCCCGCAGGTCGCCGTCCTGCCTCAGCTCCAGGTTCGCCGCCTCGCTCGGCGTCGCCTTCCACCTCACCGGCTCAAAAAACGCCAAGCCGCCCTGCGTGGTGTGCGGCGCCAACACCCGCCCCCTCTCCCGCGTCCCCATCCAGAACGAGCCGCCGAGCGTCGCCTCCTTGAGCGCCTCGATGCCCGCCATCGCGAAGGGAGCTAGCCACGCCCGCCCCATCAGGTCGAAGTCGCTGTCTTGATTCTTGAAGTTCTGGCCGTCGCCGTTGAAGAGGCCGAGCGCGTAGTACGCGACCTCCTCCGGCAGCAGGCCGTGCACCATCAGGCCCTGCTCCTTGCCCGGCTGCACGCCGAGGTTCCGCGTCGTGAGCGATTTCTCCATGAAATCCATGGTTTTGTCGCTCATCCGGTTCTCGTATGTGAAGGGCGAGTCGAACTGCCCGACCTGCACGATCGCGAGGTTCTGCCGTGGCGCGATGAAGACATAGTTGTCGCCTGACGCGAGCTGCGATTGCCCGGCGGCCGGCGGCGACGCGGCGATGTCGGCGGACACGGAGAATCCAATGATATCGCCAATCCAACCGAACGACTCCAGGCGCATGCGCCGGACCATGAACGTGTCGTTCGGCATCTTGTCCGTGCCGCGCTTCGGGAAGAAGTAGAAGTCGCTCTGCAAGCGACCGTGCGGGAAGAGCGTGAACGCGCCGTCACCCGAACGGAGGTACAGCGACTGGTTCGACCAGCCTGCGAGCGGCTCCGAGGGGATCTTGGGCTCCGCCGGGACATCGGCGACCGCGCTCGGCGCGGCCAGCGACGCAACGCAAAGCGCAACAAACGAGGTCAAGCGATGACGCATGTTCGGCTCCAGGTTGCCCCGAACCTATGCCCGACCCGCGCCGCGGGTCAAGCCAACCTAGGCCACCACCTTCCCGACGAAATCATGCGCCGCGGCCCGCGAGAGCTTCACGCGACGCAGTTGGCCGGCGCGCACCTCCGGCACGCCGTCCGCCACGTCGTTGATATAGGTCACGCCGTCGATGTCCGGCGCCTGTCCCTGCGTGCGCCCTTGCAGCAGGAGATCCGTCTCCTGCGACGCGCCCTCGATGAGCACCTCCACGACCCGTCCCACCATCTCGCGCGCCTTGTGCTTCGCGATCCCCTCTTGCAGCTTCATCACCGCCGCCCGACGGGCCTTGCGCACGATGCTCGGCACCTGATCGGGCAGCCGGGCGCTCAGCGTGCCCTCCTCCTGGCTGTAGGCGAACACGCCGAGCCGGTCGAAGCGCTGCGCCTCGACGAACGCCAACAGATCCTGGAAATGCGCTTCGGTTTCACCTGGATGGCCGACCAGCAGCGTGGTGCGCAGTACGAGATCCGGCATGCGCGCCCGAATACGGTCGAGCGTCGAGACGATCTCGTCGCGTGAGGTCATGCGCTTCATCGCCGCGAGCACCGCGTCATGGCCGTGCTGCAAGGGCATGTCGAGGTAGCGCAGGCAGTTGGGCGACGTGGCCATCGCGTCGATGAGGCCGTCCGTGAAGTTGTGCGGGTAGGCGTAGAGCAGCCTCACCCACTTCAACTCGTGAAGCTCACCGAGCTTCTGCACGAGATGCTGGAGCGCGCCGGGGTCGCCGATGTCCTCGCCGTAGTGCGTCAGATCCTGCGCGACGAGGTTGATCTCGATCACGCCGCGTGTCGCCAGATCCCGGCACTCCGCGACCACGTCGTCGACCTGGCGAGACCGCTGTTTCCCGCGCAGCTTCGGGATGATACAAAAGGCGCATGGCTGGCTGCACCCCTCGGCGATCTTGACGTACGCGGTCCACGGCTCGGTCGATACGACCCGCGGCGTGACGTGATCGGCGACGTACCAGGGCTTGCCGAGCAGATCGTGATCGTGCGGTACCGCCGATGGCAGCAGGGCCTCCAGCACGCGATGGTACTCGCCCGTGCCCACGAACGCGTCGACCTCCGGCATCTCGACGCGCAGCTCGGCGGCGTGCCGCTGCGCGAGACAGCCCGCCACGACGAGGCGCGGTGCGTGCCCCCTCTGGGCGGATCGCTCTTTGATCTCCGCAAGTTCCAGGATCGCGTCGACGCTCTCTGCCTTGGCCTCGTCGATGAACGCGCAGGTGTTGACGAGCAGCACGTCCGCGTCCTCGGCGTTGTCGACGACCATGTAGCCGCCCTTCGTCAGGTGGCCGAGCATGATCTCCGAGTCGACCCGGTTCTTCGGGCAGCCGAGGGAGACGAGGTGGACGCGGTGGCCAGGCAACGGTGCAGGGAGGTCGCTCATGGGCCGCGGAGGATGCGGATCGGCATGGGGCGTGTCAACGGGAATGCAGCGGCGGGTCCCGTGGCGCTGCGAGCAGCCGCGCGCCGAACCTGCTGCCCGGCTCGAAGGGGGGATCGCCCGCGGCCAGGACCTCGTGGAACCGCTCGGTGACCGCACCCATCAGCAGCGCGCCGTAATCGGTGCCAAAACGTGGCAGGCCGTACTCGGACGTGTCCTTGTGAACGAGCAGGACCTGCTCCGGCGGGCGCCGTCGAAGACCGTCGACCAGCGCCTGCTCGCCGAAGAGCAGCACCTCGGGCGGCATGAAGTTCACGCACGGCCCGGGCGTCGGCGTGCGCGCGAGATAGTTGAGCATCACGCCCTCGGGCAGCACGAGCACGCTGCCGGCCAGGCGATTGCTGATCGGACGCAGCAGGGCGGCCCGGCCATCCGCGCGGAACGTGTCCGCGTCCTGCCCGACCATCTCGGTCTTGGTCGCGAGGAAGCGATCGTCCACCCGTGCGAGCGCGAAGATCACGAGCAGCGCCGCCGTAAAGCCGATGGCGCGAGGCCAGACCGGATCGAGGCCCCGGTGCGCGATTCGATCGGGGATGAAGCCCAACACGAGCGCACAGAGCAGGGCCGTGCCCGGCAGCGCGAGCACGAAGCCGTAGTGATGCAGCCTCGCGGCCAAGCCCATCTTGGCGCCGAGCAAGAGGGCGAAGAGCGCGAACGCCGCCGTCAGAGCGTCCCGCCGCGCGCTCGGTCGCGCGAGCCAGGCGCGACGGCCGAAGGCGACCAGCACACCCGCGCTGAGCAGGGGAAAGGGCCGCGCGATCCGCGTCCAGGCCGAGTCCGGCAGCCACACGGAGACCAGGGCGAGCAGGCCGAGCACGAGCAGCGACGGTGCGGGACGCCACGCGTCGCGGAGCCGCGCCCGCCACACGGATACGCCGGCAAGGAGCGCGCAGAAGCCCGCGATCGCGGCCGTCCACAGTGCGATCTCGAGCAGGCGCTCGCCCGGCGCGTCGAGGCCCATCCCGCGCCGATAGAAGGGCAAAGCCGCGACCTCCGCGTCGAGCGCGAAGCGGTAGGGCGCGCTCAGGACGTCGAGGGCCTCGGCCACGCCCATGGACTGGAGGAGGACGAGCCAGACCGCGACGAGCGGCACGCACACCCCCGCCAAGACGCACTTCGCATCCGTGACCACGGCTCGCCGGGCGGCGATCCGGGCGCCCAGGCCGAGGAGGACGATCACCGCTGCGCTCGTCGCCAGCGCCACCTCCGGCTTGGTCAGCCACGTCGCGCCGAGACAGAGCCCGGCGAGCACCGTCCACGCTCTCGAGCGCCCTTCCAGGCGACGCGACAGCGCGTCGAGAGACAGCAGCCCAAACACTGTTCCATGAGTTAATTCATGAGCATAGGGCGCGATCCAGTTGTAGTTGCCGACGCCCGTGTGGTGCCCGAAGACAAACACCGATCCGAAGAGGCCCACCGCGCCGAGCGCCGCCCAGCGCCCTGCGATGCGCCCCACGAGCCGGCCGAGCAGGATCGCGGCCACCCCGGCGACGACGGCGTTCGTGACGAAGAGCGTGTGGAGGCCGACGCCAAATAGCCTGAACATACTTGCGTTTATCAGGACAGCTAGAGGTCCGCTGAGGTGCCAGACGTCGGTGCCAAGCACGTCGCCTTCGACGAGCCGCCATGGGAGGTAGGCCTCGCGTCCGAAGTCGACCAGGAGATCAGGCCACGCGAGCCAGGAGGCCCAACCGCGGCACGCCGCGAGCCCCAGGGCGATAGCAGAGGTCGCCTGGAACGCGAGCCGCTCTGTCCGTGACGGGGCGCTGTCCACGCCTGGATGCTCCCGTGCGCGGCGTGCGTTCGTCAACCGGCCTACTTCACCCAGACCTGCGCGTTGTCGATGGCCCAGCTCTCGTCATAAGCGTTCTGGTCGAGCGTGCTGCCGGCCCGGACCGTGACGGAGGTCGCGCTGTGGGCGCCCTGGTAGGCGACGGGCCAGTTCTCCTCCACCCAGTTGCCCGGCGCGGCACCGCACAGCTGCGTGCCGTTGTAGTAGACGCCGGACTTCGTCCACACGGTCGCTCCGTCGAGCTGGAGCCACCCGGACTCGCCATCCCAGGAGTCGATGCGCCGGAAGTCGAGCGCGAGCTTGAGCTGCGTGTGGGCCGGCAGGACGGAGACGGACTTCTGCGTGGACGCTCCGGCGCCGAAGAGGCCGTAACCACCCCAGATGCTGCCGAACGAACCGCACTGCGTCACGGCGCCGGGCGACCAGCCGTGGTCCTTGCCATCCTGGAAGTCGTCGAGGTACAGGCGCGTCCAGCCGCCGTTGCCCATGTCGCAGGCGTACTGCCCAACCGGCGAGGGGCCCGCGTCGTCGAAGTCGAGCCAATAGGTGCCGTCAGTCGCCTGTGGGAAGGCGGCCAGGATGGCCCCGCACGAAGGCGCAGGGTAGTCCTGCGACTGGCCCTTGCCCACGCAGGTGATGCCGTCGCCGTAGTAGTCGGAGTTGCACGCGCAGGTGTAGGCCCCGAGCGTGTTCGTGCAGGTCGCGAACGGCGAGCATTTGTCGAGGCCTTGCGCGCACTCGTCGATGTCGAAGCAGGTCTTTCCGTCGCCCGCCCAGCCCTTGTTGCACGCGCAGCCGTAGGTTCCCGGCGCGTTCGTGCAGAGCGCCTCCTTCGCGCAGTCGTGCAGGCTGTTGGCGCACTCGTCGATGTCGATGCACAGGTTGCCGAGCGGCAGGTAGCCCGCCTTGCAGGTGCAGACCGGCGCGCCCGTCTCGCCGATCGCGCATGTGGCGTTGGTCGCGCACCCGCCATTGCCGACCTGGCATTTGTCCTCGAAGACCTGCACGTCGTCGATGAACCAGCCCGTACCCGCGCCGTTGCACGCGCTCGACGCGAAGAGGAAGCGCACCTGGAACTTCTTGCCCTTCCAGCCGGGCTGGCTGAGCTCGACCAGCGTCCAGTCGGCGGTGGGGTTGAACGCGGCGATCTGAACGAAATCACCGCCTGAGATGCGCATCTGGACGGTCGCCTTGGCGGCCACGGACCACGATCCGGCGGACTTGAAGCGCAGCTTCACCGGTCCTGCACCACCGCCAAGTGAGGTCGCGTCGAACCAGGGGGACTCGGCGCTCGCCGCGATCGCGCTCTGTCCGTTGCCGCACGTCAGCCCGGTGCCGTCGTTGGCGTTGAGCGAGCACTTCGGCGAGCTGTAGCCGGGCTTGGCGGGCGTCGCGTCGAAATCCCACCGGACGAGGGTGCCGCCCTGCGCCACGTCGCCGCGCTGCCAGAGCTGCAACGAGTCGGCGCCGCACGGAAACGACTCCGCAAACGGCAACGGGACGAGGCCGCAGCCCGGATCTGCGACGGGGGTGTACGTGCAGCCGCTCGTCGGATCGCAGCCATCGCTCGTGCACGCGTAGCCGTCGTTGCACGCGAGCGTGGACACGACGCAGGAGCCCGAGTCGCAGTGATCGCCCACCGTGCAGGCGTTGCCGTCGCTGCACGAGGCCGTGTTTGACTTGTGCTGGCAGCCCTGCTTCGGATCGCAGCCGTCGTCCGTGCAGGGATTCTGATCGTCGCAGCCGTCGAGCGGTCCGGGCGCGCACACGCCGGCCGCGCAGGTGTCGCCGACCGTGCAGACCGAGGCGTCCGCGTCGCAGGGCTGCGCCTCGTTGCGCGGGACGAGCGCGCAGCCGCCCGACTTCGGATCGCAGGTGTTGACGATGCAGAAAGAGTCCTTGTCGGCCTTACAGGTCACGATCGACTTCGGGTCCACCTTGCACTTGAAGGGCAGCTTCGACACGTCGCAGAACAACGTGCCGTTGCAGAGATCGCCGTCCTCTGCGGGCTCGCAGTCGCCGTCCTGCTGGCAGTCGCAGGTGTTCTGGCCCGACGCGCAGGCCCCGGCGCCGCACGTGTCGCCGACCGTGCAGGCGTTGCCGTCGTCGCACGCGTTCGTGTTCGGCGTGGACGCGCAGCCCGACGTCGGGTTGCAGACGTCGGTCGTGCAGGCGTTCGTGTCGTCGCAAAACACCGCGGAATCGACGGCTTTTCCGGCACACACGCCGCCCGCGCAAGCGTCGCCCGTCGTGCAGGCGTTGCCGTCGTCGCAGCTCGAGACGTTCGCCGCGTGCGTGCAGCCGCTCTTCGGATCGCAGCCGTCGTCGGTGCAGGGGTTGCCGTCATCGCAGGACAGGGCCGCGCCCGCACAGGCGCTCGCTGCGCAGGCGTCGCCGGTCGTGCATGCGTTGCCGTCGTCGCACGACGCTGCGTTCGGCGCAAACGCGCACCCCGACGCCTTGTCGCAGCTGTCCCCGGTGCAGGCGTTGCCGTCGTCGCAGGTGATCGGCTCGCCCGCGCACGTGCCGCCGGTGCACACGTCGCCCTTCGTGCACGCGCTGCCGTCGTCGCAGCTCGCCGCGTTGGGCGTGTAGGCGCAGCCCTTCGCGGGATCGCAGGCGTCATCGGTGCACACGTTCGCGTCGTCGCACATCACGGGTGTTCCCGCGCAGGCGCCGTTTGCGCACGCGTCGCCCGACGTGCACGCACTGCCGTCGTCGCACGCGCCCCCGCTTTTGGGCGTGCTCGCGCAGCCGATCTTCGAATCGCACGCGTCGTCGGTACACGCGTTGTTGTCGTCGCACACGAGCGGCGAGCCGCCGCAAGCGCCCTTCGCGCAGGCGTCGCCCGTCGTACAGGCGTCGCCGTCGTCGCAAGGTTCGGCGTTCTCGATCGCGCCGCAACCCTCCGATCCCTTACAGAAATCGGTCGTACAGGGGTTGCCGTCGTCGCAGAGCGCGCCGCTCTCGGGCGCCTCGTCGGTCTTGGCGTTGCAGTCGTTGTCCTTGCCGTCGCACAGTTCGATGGAGGGCAACGCCGCGTCACAGCTCGACAATCCGCCGGACAAGCAGGTCCGCTTACCCTGGCAGGCCCCGTTGAAGCAGCTCGTCGAGAGGCCGTTGGCCGCCGCCTCGGCCGAGCAGCCACACGCGCCGGAGCTCGGCTGGCACCACGATCCAGCCGCGCCCTCGAGGCTCGTGCCGCCCGCACACGTGTAGCCCCCGGGACAATCGGTCGACGTGACGCACGCCGTCGCACAGAAGTAGCCGAACGCGCCGAGGGGCTCGGAGGCCGAGACGCACGCCGCCACGAGGCCCGCCGGCGCTTCGCAGGCGCTCGATTCGACACAGGGATCGCAGAGCGTGGGCCAGGACTCGCCGCCAGCGTCTGGGGTCGTGTCCGGCGCCGCGAGATCGGGCTCGGTGGCGTCGGGCGCGATCAGGTCTGGAGACGCGGGTTCGTCCTCGCCGAGGAGGTCTTCGCCGAGGAAGTCCTCGGAGGCAATATCGTCGGGTTCGACGAGGTCGGGCACGACATCGGGGGCGACGAGGTCCGGCTCCGCCTGATCGGGCGCTTGTCCGAGGTCCTCGCCGGGGGCCGTTTCTGCCTCGATATCAGCCTGTTGTGCGATGTCGGCCGCGTCGGGCGCGACCGGCACATCGCCAGGCCCGAGGTCCTGCGATGGCGGCAAATCCGGCGCGACGAGCTCGAGCCCGACCAGGTCGGGCGACCCGAGGTCCGTCCCGCCGCCCCCGTCGGTGGCCGTGGCGACGTCGGCGATTCCCACGTCCACGCCTCCCGCGAGGCCTACGACCTCCTCCTCTCCGCTCCCACAGCCGAGCGCCCAGATGACGCTCAATGACACCCACCACAGACGATTCATGCCCTGCTGCATCTGCGTCTCCCCGCACGTCGCGTTCGGCGTGCCATCCACCGTCGCCGCTAATCTACACAGATCGCGTCGTCGATGAAATTCCATGCGTGTCTTGACACCGCGCGCGTGCGCCGCCGACACTTCGCACATGTGCTGCGCGCGCCCCATCTCAGCCACTTTCCTCGTCCTCGTCGCCACCTGCGGCGCCGCGTGCGGCGACCCGGGGGAGGCCGCGCCCGAGGCACCGCCCGCCGCCGCGCTGCGCCACGCCTCGCTGTCGCGCCTGGGGGAGCCCGTGGTCTTCGACGCGTCGGCCTCCAAGCCCCGCGCCGATCGCGATCTGCCGCCGGACAGCCCCCTGCGCATCCTGAAGTATGCGTTCGTCTTCGGCGACGGCACGGCCTCGGTCGAGTCCGCGAGCGCCGGCGTCGCGCACGACTTCCCTGCGCCGGGCCTGTTCCAGGTCTCTGTCACGGTCTGGGACGACCTCGGCCGCAGCGCCGTCGCCACCTCGCGCGTGCACATCGCCGAGGACTTCACGCCCACGTGCAGCGACGCGTCGACCGACGCCTGCGACAGCGACGCCTGCGCCGCAAACGGTTCGTGCCTCGCGATGGGCTGCTCGGGCGCGGCCGCCTGCCCGAGTGAGCTCAGCTGCGCCGCGGAGGGCTGCACGAAGCACGCCCCGCCCGAGGGGGACCTCTTCACGGGGTCGGACGCAAGCGGCACCGCTGACGGTCTCCCCCGCGCGCCTGACGCCGGTCCAAGCTCGCTCGACGCCACGGCAGACGCAGCGATCGACACGTCTGGCGACGCCGGCGGCAAGGACGCAAGCCTCCCGCCCGGAGACATCTCCGGCGGTTGAATTCTCGCCTTGATCCGCTGCCGCCGTCGTGCTATACGCCCGCGCCCCCGGGGGTGTCGTGCATCGGCGCCTCCGGGCAAGTCTCAAGCGTTCGATCTCGAAGGAGTTCACCGTGGCCAATCACAAGTCGGCGCTCAAGCGGCATCGCCAGTCGCAGGAGCAGCGCGTTCGCAACCGTCACTACCGCGCAACCGCGAAGTCGTCCGTCCGCAAGGTGACCGACGCGATCGCGAGCGGCGACGCCGCGAACGGCGTCAAGGCCCTGCAAGCCGCCAGCAGCACGCTCTCGCACGTCGCTTCCAAGGGAGTCATCCCGAAGAACCGCGCGGCCCGCAAGATCTCTCGCCTCGCCAAGCGCCTGAGCGCGGCCACGAAGGCCTAGCTGCTGGCCTAGACGAGTGCCAAACCGGAGCGCCCGCGGCGCCGGTCGTTTGGGAGCTTCGTCATGACGGCAAACGATCACGGTGATCCGTCGGGTTTGCACCTGCTCAAGCACCTTGGGCGTGAGGCGCGTGCCACGGATGAGCACGAGCGCATGGTGCTCGGGGCGCTCGTGAGCGCGCTCGTCTCGCGCGGTTGGTTGCAGCCCCTCCCAAAGACGCTTGACGCGATCACTCAAGCGCTCGACGAGCCCGAAGCCAAGGTCAACGCGGCCATGGCCAAGCTGCAAGAGCGCGGCCTCGTGACCGTCGACGGCGAGCGCATCACGACCGTCGCGGGCCTGCTCGCCACCAAGGCCACGCGCGTCCGTTGGGTCATCGGCAGTGAGACCAACGTCGCGCTGACGGGGCCGCTCGCGGCGCTCGGCGCGCCGGTGGCGCTGCAGCGCTCCGGTCACGTGCACACGAGCTGTCACAACGAAGCCTGCAAGGCCGAGATCCGGCTCGACGTGGACTCCGAGGGCATCGTGGAGCGCCATCCGTCGAGCGCGTGCGCGTTCCTGCTCTCATGGGCCGAAGGCACCCCCATCGACATCGGCGCCGCAGGCGGGGGCCTCTTTTGCAGCGATGATTGCCTGGAGAAGTGGCAGCAGAGCGCCGGAGAGCCCGACGGCATGCCGATCCCCAGCTTCCTCTTCCCCAACGCTGCCGCGGAGCTCGGTGCGGAGCTCGGCGAAGCCCTCAAGCTCGCGCTCGCCCAGCCCCACCACGACTAGCGTCGCGTCGAACGCCGCCAGAAACGCACAGCGCCGCGCCTCCTCGGCGAGGGCCGCTCGACCCGTCCGCGTCGCGATGAACGGCTCGACGCGCGCGCGCGTCACTGACAGCCGCTCGCAGTCCCTCGACCGCGCCCTGCCCTGCACCGCGAGCCGCAGCGCCTCGCGCTCGAGCAGCACGTGGGGCATGCGCCCGGCCATGGCCTCGAGGCGCGTCGCGGCCTCCGCAAACTTGCCCGTGTTGTGCAGCCGCCGCGCGTCGAGGTAGTCGAGCAGCGCGTCGTCCGGGTGCGCGCGCGCGGCCTCCTGAAGCCGGCGCGTGGCCTCCTTGAGCGGCGTCGCGTCGACGAGCATCGCCTTGACCACCTCGCGCGCCGCCTCGTCGTCGAGCGCGAGCCGCTTGACCGCGATCGTGCGAAGCTCGTCCTCCTCGAGCGGCGCCTGCGCGAGCCCGTCGTAGGCGGCGCGCGCCTTGACGAGCTCGCCCGCGAGCCACAGCGTGTCGGCGCGCACCAACTCCAGCCGCGCGCGCATCGTGCCCTTCGGCTTGGCCCGCTCTTCCGCTTTCTCTAGTGAGTCCAGCGCCTTGTAGGGCGACCCCGCACGCGCTTGCGTCCGTGCGAGCCCCAGCCAGGTCCACAGATCTCGCGGGTTGTGTCCGAGGATCGTCCTTCGCAACGCCGCGGCGTCCCCGGGCCGGGACGTGGCGTCCGCCCGCGCCGCCTCGCGCTCGAGCCGCGCCATCTCCAGCGCACACACCCGCGCGAAGAGCCCCGAACGCTGGAAGCGCGCGGCGGCGATCGTGCGGTCCGCCTCGGTCAGCGGCGTCTTGTCGCGGTCGTCGACGAACGCGTGCCACTCCGCGACCAGGTCTTCCACGCGCTCGCCCGAGCCCCGCTCGAGATCCCCGGTCGCGTATACCCGCGCGACGACCTCCGGCCCGCGCGCGTCCCGCAGCCAGCGCAGAAACGATCCCGCGACGGTGTAGGCCCGCTCGGACGCGGCCGCCAGGAAGCCCGCCGGGTTCAGGATGTCGGCAAGCTCGGGCGCGAGGCCGTGTTCGCGCATCGCCGCGGTCCACTGGTGCGGATCGAGCCGATCGGAGACGTTCCACTCCGCCGCGGTCGCGAGGCCCTCGATGAGCGCGGCGTTCGCCACGACACCGAACCGCGCCGGCACACCGAGCAGGCCGGGCACCAGATCGGCCGCGAAGACATGAGCGATCTCGTGCTGCACGACGCTGCGACCGTAGCTCGGCGCGTCGAGGTGGACCTGTCGCAGCCAGGGCTTCGCGATGTCGACCTTGTCGGCGCCCATGAGCGCGCGCTTCTCCGCGGCGTTGTTGTAGAGGAAGACGTCGAGCGGCGCGCTCGGAGCGCGTCCGAAGAAGATGCGCATCTCCTCGTAACGAAAAGCGAAATCCTCCACGAATGCGCCCAACCTCGGCTTCAGGACCGGCGAGACGTGAAAGACGAGGCCAGCCACCTCGGCCCGCAGCGAGAGGCGCCGCTGTACCCCCGCGGTCGAGATCTCCCAGCCCGCCCGGTCGCGCAGCACGAAGCCCGTCGCAGCGCCGCAGCCGAGCACGAGCGTGACGATCGCAGGTACGGAGCGGACGCGGAGCGGCCGGGGCACGACGAGGCGCGCGCGGGCCGGCGACCAGGTCCAGACAAAGAGCGCTACGAACGCGGCGCCGAGCGCGGTGGAGCAGAGCCGGAACCACAGGTAGGGCGTGCCAATGCG
>Ga0172370_10006232_pt1 | contig 15052 bp, 8 predicted proteins | sample LakKiv5m_FD_114538 | JGI IMG/M metagenome (GOLD analysis project Ga0172370, IMG submission 114538) | Freshwater microbial communities from Kabuno Bay, South-Kivu, Congo - kab_022012_11.5m | ecosystem: Environmental > Aquatic > Freshwater > Lake | place: Democratic Republic of the Congo...
GCCTTGAATTCATTACTGAATGTTTTTCTGATTCGTGTCATGTTGTGGCTCCTTGCTTTTTCTTGCTTTTTTGCCACCTTAAATTATCTCTTTTTTATCTCCAGTTTTCGGGGTACACCATAGTTTGATGTTTTTACCTATAAAATAACCAAATCCTAATCCTTTTACTTTACCGGAATGGATGTATGAAATGTTTACAGATGCATCAACTTTACCTTTGGACCAGAAAACCGTTGTAAATACTTCTTTAGCAGTTGTTTGTACTCCTCCATCCCCTCCAAATACATGTGCTGCTGCAAAACCAATATCAACTCTTCCAAATAAAGAATACCCTAAACCTCCTCCCCATGAATATCCATTGTCGCCGGTAGCCATTGTAGCCATTAGTAGAAAACCTTGGTTTCCTGGTTCAATAAACTGGCTTTGCGCGGATGTATAAGAAGAGAAAATAGAAATAGTCGTCAGAACAAAGAACAATGATTTCATATTACCTCAGTTGAGAAATTGTTAAATAGTTATTTTGTAAATGAATTTGAAGGAGAGAGTCGATAGAATCCGGTTGAGAGGTATTTGTTAAGTTTGGAGCAAATTGATTTGAATTTTTTACTCCACTAAGCTTAAAATTATTATTTAATTGAAACTGAGAAATAAGTTCACCTGATTACTTCTTGATTTGTTTTCCAAAAATTAGAAATGTTTTTTGTAATTACCAAGTTTCACCCAAATTATTTGTACCGCCGTTTATTTTTCTAATACGATAAATCTTCTTAATTTTTAACAACCAAAAAGTTTTCATAAATAATGAGAGGCTAAAATGAATCCGGTACTAGTCCGTCGTTTTCTGTTTCAAACAGTTCTGGCTCTGGTTACGTTAAACTTTATGCTCACCGCTCAAATTACTCATGTTAAAGGAAAATTGTTAGATGTTGATGGAAAGCCGAACAAGTATGGACTTGTAGCTTTTGCCCCCACAACCAGCACCGTGGGTAGCAGTTTTATAAGTTGTGATGAAAAAGGTAATTACTCAATCGATATAACCACTCCCGGAGTTAATGAGTTATTGTTCTCGATACCGAGCCATAACGCCGTTAAAGTGCCGGTTATGAATAACAAAAACAAAACAGTAACTATCAATGTAACATTAGCTCCTTACAAATATAAAGATAACTTTGATGAAGTAAGTGTTTCTGGAGCGTTCAACGGTTACAACCTCCGTTCTCCCGAAAAGATGACAAAAAAAGAGGATGGTACATATGTATATGAAGTTACGACTGACGAAAAAGAGGTCAAATATCAACTCTGCAAAATTGAAAAGATGGGAAGAACTATAAACGATCCTGCGTCCGAAGTTTTTGAGTTAGATTCAACGGGCGATTATCGCTCTGTGGTTAAAGCGGTAAACGGGAAAGCATTGATAGTATTTGATCCATCCAAATTGCTGATTAGGGATGCCGACTACAAAATCACTTTTAAAGGGAGTGATTTTGATGAGACGCTCTTCAAATATGGTGACGAATACTCTAAAAAAATTGGAGACGCAAACGCTAAAATGCGCGAATTTATCGAGTCGAAAAAGAACTTCCAAGATTTCCACTATGATGCGGGTGATTATCTGAATACAATCTTCTCCAAAATAGAAAAAGTACAAAACAAGGAGATTAAAGATTATCTTAAATTAATCTATGTTTCATTCGCAACGTTCAGACCTAAAGATTATAACAATGAAAAAGCAATAGCCTTCTATGAGGCAATTCCACCGGAAAATCAAGCCTGGGAATTAGTCCATACCGCTTACTTTGCCTATTATTCGTTGCTACCTCAATATAAATGGAGTGAAATAGAAGACAATTTTCTAAAGAAATCAAAAAGTAATACAATAAAAGTTTCCATTCTCACCAATAAACTATCACTTGCAAAATATTCAATGAATGAGAGTGAGTTAAAGAAACTTCATGCACTAATTAAAAATGACTTTGCCGACATTAAAGAATTGCAAGATTTGTTAAAAAAATATCCGATTGAATCCAAAATAAAAATCGGAGTCGAAATTCCCGACTTTGAAGTCTCTTCACTTGATAATGTTGATGAGAAAATCTCCAAGAAAAGTATGCTTGGTAAAATTTATATGATCGATTTCTGGGCTACCTGGTGCGGACCATGTGTTGGTGAAATGGAAAGTCTCCACAAAGCTTTTGAAAAATTCAAGGATAAAGGTTTTGAAATTGTGAGTTTCTCTATGGATGCCGATGCGTCCGATGTTACCAAATTCAGAAACGACAAATGGAAGATGCCCTGGAAAAACAGTTTCATCAGTAATGCGGAAGGAAGAAAACTTGCAGATAATTTTGAAGTAATCGGGATTCCTAAACCTATGTTGATAAGCGCTGACGGGAAAATTCTTGAATTGGAAGAAGCCATGCGCGGCGAAAAGTTGGAAGAGACGCTTGCAAAATATTTTAAATAGGAGAAAGAAATATTTCCACGTTTGGTAGTTTACTCAATTACGAAAAGGCATATCATCCCCGTATGTCTTTATTCATTATATAATTTATCGGTAGCGGATTAGTATTGCTATATCGAATCTCAAATCCTTATGCATGTTTGGCACTCAATTAGCAGAACATTTTCCGGTAGAAAAACGAATAAATTTCTCTCTCTTTTCTCATTATTTGGGTTTTGAAAATTGAAAAATATTCAAATTGCCGCTGTTATTTACCACCGGAGCCGGTAACGTATGGATAATTTTTTATAACCGAATTTGAAAAAGCATAAATGCTAATAAGGTCAGAATGTAGCAGCAAATCATAATTCATATTATTCATGCCGAACGAAACCGATTTCGCATCATAGCCGAGTAAACGAAGATAAGCGGTATAAAAGGCGCTTTCTTGCCCACTGCCGCTGTAGAGCACAATTGGTTTATCGGATGGGAGGGTCTGCAAAAATGTAACACTTCTAAAATCCGAGACCGCCGGTGGAGTGCGGTAATAAACAGCTCCAAGCGGATGATAAGTATCTGTCGTTTTCGGATTTGAAGAATAGAGCACCAAAGGACCAATACAAATTAAATAGGGTTTGGTGAGCATATTATTCCATGTACTAAATCTCATAGATGTTTTTGAAGTAATTGAATTAAAATTCTCCTCAAATCCTTCTTTTAGCAGGGCATTACTTCTTTCGTTCAATAAATCTTTAATTGATTGCGCTGCCGAAGATAAACGTATTTCCGGCAAAGGTGTATAATTATTTTTCGCAGGTTCGTCATACGAAATCTTATCACCCATCAATGTATCATGACTTTCCAACCAACTGGAAGCGAAGAACTCGTTCCATGAAGCCATGCCGAAGTTCAAATAAAAAATGTTTGAAACACCTGCAATGCGCAGCAACGATGTGCAATATGCAGCAGCTTGACCCGTAGAACTTATGAGAATAACCTTCGAAAATGAAGGATAACTTTTTTTAGTAAAAGCAAAAAGGGAATCGGTAAAAATATTTTTACTGCCGGCAATGTGTCCTTGAAGATACTCGGCATTACTTCTTACATCCAGTAGGAGATAATCATTTAAATGATTAAAAACTTCCGGTGCATCCACCGCCGGAATGAGTATGTTGTTGATAATATCTCCTTCATCTTCAAGATAAGCAAGAAATTTTGCATTCGTTTCGGTAGCTGCGGAAGATGGCTCAGTGCTTTTATCCTTTTCGCAGCACGGAATAAAAAGGATAGAACTCACCAGAAGAATCAGCTTCGGAAGAAATAGTTTTTTCATCGTTTAATTAACATTCTTTATTAATCCTTTACCAACTCCAATAAACATTCCGATAACATTCTGTCCATAAACATTCCACCCGGCAGAACCGCCGCCTTGCATAAAACCGTTTTCGATAGGGACATTCACTTTAATTGAATTGAAATATTGGACGTATTGTTTGTCATAAGAAAAAACTTGAATATTTCTTCTACCGTCGTACGTATTTGTCCGGTATTCTTCCGGCATGTTTGCAGTGCGCACATTGATGTTATAAGTTCCGGCATCAGGAATACTTAACTCGGGCATTGAAGCAGCGCGCGTACTACTTGTACCGAGAACCCATATAGCTCCGTACACTTCACCTTCGTGGACAGTTACGTTAGCCAACAGATTATTATTTGCTGCCTGATATGATACGGATCTTAATTCAGGTTCAATCGGAATTTTTGTGACGCTGTAAATAACGGTTTCTCCATATTCGGCGAACAGCTCAAACGTTTCACCGGCTTCCGTATATAATCCATCATATAACGGTTTATAAACGCCATCACTAACGTAATGAAGCGGGACAATCTTTGCACCATTAATTTTTAGATACGCTTTTACGTTTTTAAGTTCTGCAATTTTAATATCATAAGGAGTGCCGAGCGGAAGAGTTTTTGTAAAGGTAACACCTTTAAATAATTCTCCGGAATTGAGTTCGCTATTTACTACAACGTATTCTTGAAACAGTATCGCGGGATCAATTGATTGAGTATTCTCGCACGCAAGTGAAAGAAACAGAAGGGGAACAAAGATAAAGTATTTTATCATTTTAAAACTTAACATTAAAACCAATTGTTGGAATCGTTGGAAATAATACCAGTCGTTTCAGCTTTACAACTGATTGATTATTTTCATCCTCTTTTGAAACGTATTGTGCAAAGGGATTTTGCCTGTTGTAAATATTATAAACATTAAGATATACTTCCAATGGCAAATTGAAGATGCTGCTCTTATATGTTATGTTTACATCCATTTTATGAAATGCGGGAAACGATGCATTATTGAGTTTGGGATTGTCGGTGTAAATATTCGATCCGGAACCGGGTGTTATTTCCGTGAATCGGTATTGACCGCCGGGCGGCATGGTAAATCTCGCTCCGGAAGAAATCGTCCATGTAGCTCCGGCTGACCAGTTATCGTTCAACAAGTAAGAAAGCACGAAAGAAAGATCATGTCTTCTATCATATTTTGGGAGAAAGATTTTGCCGTTGTTGAGATCATCAAACTGTCTTCTCGTCCACGCCAATGTATAACCAATCCAGCCTGTTAATTGCCCATCTTTTTTATTGAAAAAAACTTCAACGCCGTAAGCCTCGCCGTCGCCTTTAATTATCTGCGTTCCAACCGAAGTTTTAACCGAATTTAGCGCTGCGCTATTTTTATATTCATAAAGGTTGCCCATGTTTCTGTAATACGATTCGAGAGAAAGGAGATACATTTTTTCTCCAAAATATTGATCGATTCCGAAAACATACTGAGTGGAAACTGTGGGTAAAATATTTTTTGTTGAAGGATACCAAAGATCGGTCGGCAGAGAGACATCGTTTCTAACAAGTAAGTGAAGGAATTGATGGGTAATTGTGTAAGCCGATTTAATAAATGTATTCTCGGTGAGCGCGTACGAAAATTCCAAACGGGGTTCCGCATTAAAAAATTCTCTCTCGCCAAAATAGTAAATCCGTACACCGCCGTTCAATTTAAGCCGCTCGGTAAGTTGAGATTCCTGTTGAATATAAAGCGCTCCTTCAAGCGAAGTGAGTTGATCTCCGGCATACGGATCAACTTCCAGAAGCGGATCATACGCGGTGCTGTAAATAAGATTATACTGATGCAGCGTGAGATCAATTCCGATTTTAAAAGTATGCTCGTCGTTTATGTGATATTCAAAATTCTGCTTTAACGAATAATCTCTCAGATGCGACGAAGCAAAAAAATTGTCGGTAACATCCTTTGAATTCGTGTTAAGGATAAGCGATTTGAATTTGTAATCAATAATACTGAAACCGGAATTAAGCAGGCGCGACAAAGAATTAATGTGCAGCCAGTTGAATCCAAAACTCACATTATCCCACTGCATTGAAAAATTCAAATTTTTTAAGGCGGATGGGCTGTACAAATTATCTTTACTGTAAAGACTGCTTACGGAAACGATGTTACTTTCTGAGATGGGAAAGTTAGCCTTAAAATTCACGTCTGAGAATTTATAGCGGGGAACAGTACTGCTTTGTTTAAAACCATTTTGCAACTTATCGTAATACATTCCTCTGCCGGACAGCATATACGTTGCATTGTTTTTTAAAGGTCCTTCAAGCATAAAAAATGAATTTATTAATCCAAGTCCGATAACTCCTCTCGGTTTTTCTTTTGTTCCGGTTCGAAGTTTAACGTCAAGAATACTGGAAAGACGTCCGCCGTATTCTGCGGGAAACGCTCCTTTTATTAATCGAATTTCTTTTATCGCTTCGGAATTAAATGTGCTGGCAATGTTTCCGATGTGCGAGGGATTATAAATTGTTAAGCCGTCAACAAGCGTTAAATTTTGATCGGGCGAACCGCCGCGAACATATAAACCGCCGGAAAGTTCACTTTCTGTTTTAACGCCGGGGAGCAGTTGCAGAAGTTTAAATACATCCGTTTCGCCGCTAAGAGAAGGGAGTTTAGATAAGAGTTCCGGCGATACATCAATGTTGCTGATTAACGAAGTGTTCTGTTTTCTGCCAACAATTACTACTTCTTCTTTTTCAATTTCACCTACCGAAAGATCAATATTGATAATGAGCGTGCCGGATTTTGCCTCCGGTAATTCTATTATTTTGGGTTTGTATCCGATGTACCGTACGATCAAAAAATATTTTTCATGTTGTAACTCCATGAAAACAAAATAGCCGTAGATATTTGAAGTTGTCCCTCTAAAGTGTTTAGATTTTGCCGTTAAACTATCCTTGTACAAAAGGAGATTGGCGTTGATTAAAACCTCGCCGGTTACGGCATCTTTAACGAATCCCGAAATATTATATTGGCGCGTCTGCGGATATGATGATAACAACGAGCACAGAAATAGGAAGAAAAATATTTGCGTTTTTCGAGTCTTCATTTTTTAAGTGAAATTGAAATATAGTTCGAATTGAAAATAGTCATTCACCCTGCACATACTTCAGAAGTTTTTTGTACAATAACTCAATTCGCTTCATCGTTTGTTGGTAGGGAGTTAATTCCTTTGCCGAATTCATCGCCCAAAGTTTGATATTGTTTTCTTCACTGCCGCTTGCAAGTAATTTACTATCCGGCGAAAAAGCAATCGACATAATATAATTTTGTCCGGTAAGCGTATTCAACTCTTTCCAGGTAGAAGTACTCCAAAGTTTAATTGAGTAATCATCACTACCGCTGGCTAATAATTTACCATCCGGAGAGAATGCAATAGAATTTACCGACCTCGAATGTCCTGTTAAAGTAGTAATTTCTTTTCCGGAAAGAATATCCCAAATAATAATTTTTGCATCATGGCTTCCGCTTGCAAGATATTTCCCGTCAGGTGAAAAAGCCACTGCATATACAGCTGCAGCATGGGCTGAAAACGTCTGCACTGCTTTCCCGGTTTCAACGTCCCAGAGTTTTAAAGTGTTATCCATACTTCCGCTTGCTAAAAATTTGCCGTCCGGCGAGAAGGCAACAGATGCAACTCCATCGCGGTGCCCGGAAAAAGTTTTAATTTTTTCCCCGGCAGCAACCTCCCAAAGAAAAATTAATTTATCATTACTTCCGCTTGCCAGAAATTTTCCATCGGGTGAAAATGCAACTGAATAAACCCAGCCGGAATGTCCCGGCAGCGTTTTATATTCTTCGCCGGAGGTAAAATTCCAAACTTTAATTGATTTATCTCTGCTGCCGCTTGCAAGGTATTTTCCATCATGCGAAAAGGCAACCGACATGACATTATTATGTCCTTCCAAAGTATTCACTTCATTTCCGGTAAACATTTCCCAGATATTAACCGTTTCGCCTTCAGTTCCACCGGCAACGTAATTCCCATCAGGAGAAAAAGCAACAGCCTGCACGCCTGAAGTATAACCGGATTCAAGCAATGTAGATTTTAATTTTGGCGAAATGGGCTCGAGCGGAGGTAAATTCAGATAGCCATAATAACCGGCTGCCGAAAGGATTGCGAGGATGAGAAGAAATTTTAGTCCCTTTCTTTTTTTTCTTTTTTTAGGTTGAATTGGTTTAACGGATTTTTTATTCTCTTTTTTGTTCGGTGCAAGTGAAATTTCACTTACATCATCTTTTCTCTGGTAAGATTTGGCGTCTTTAAATGAAAGTATTTTTTTGCCGGGGAAAGTTTCTTCTGCCTTATCTTTTTTTACTTCAACTGTGGGTTCAGGTACGTGCGGTTTCTCAATCTCTTTAATGGGTTCAATTTCAGCGGTTACAGTGAATTGGCTTTCACGCAGAAAATCTGCTTCACCATCTTTAAACAATACTAAGAAGTTGGAGAAGCTTTTTAGTCTCTCTTCCTTTTTTTTCGCAGTAGCAGTTTTAAGCAATTCAACTAACCATACCGGAATAGCCGGATTAAACTGTCGCGGATCTAAAAAGGGATTATTCAGAATTTCGGTCATTAAAGAAAATTCATTCACATTCCCCTTATTTCCAAAGGGAAGCGTTCCGGCAATAACTTCATAGAAGATGATGCCCGCGCTATAAATGTCTGCCCGTTCATCAATTCGCTCGCGGGTAATTTGTTCCGGCGGGAGATAGTACATCGCTTCTTTTTTTATGCGGCTTTTTGCTTTCCCCGCAGCTCCGTCAATAGGAGGAATTGAAAAACCGCTTATTTTAATTTCACCGGTGTTCGAGACAAATATATTTTCGGGTCGTAGATTTCTATGCCACACTCCATTTTGATGGGCGTATTCCATAGCTTCAAGAATTTGCATAAAGAGCGGAAAAGTTTTTTTGAGAGATATTTTCCCCTTACTTGTTTTGGTGATTTGATGCAACGTTTTGTCGGATGGTAATTCCATCACCAATCCGAGAAGAGCAGGTTCATTGATAATATCGAGTACTCGAACAATATTTTTATGTTCGAGTTTGCTGAGTAGCTCAGCTTCATTTATAAAGTGGGTTCTAAATTCTCCTTCAGGCTCTTGCTGCTGATTGATAAGCTTTATTAAAACATTTTCGTTGTGAAGCAGCCACTTAGCTTTGTAGATTTCCTCCGCTCCTTCAACGCCAATCTTTTCAACGATCTTATATTTATCGTTTATTAAATCACCTGAATTCAACTGAAACTACCATATAATTTTTAGCTTTTATGATCTGTATGTATGCCAGGAATTATTTTATCAAACAAGCAAAACAACGGTCTTAAATGTTCCATGATTTCTTATAACAATTACCACCGGCAAAACTACTTAATAATTAATTTTGCACAAAATGAATTTCTCGTGTACGTCGGGTCATCACAACGTAAGCGCCCGGGGAATGAAAGTTGGGCAGCAGCCATTTTCAGCGGAATTTGTAAATCATCAAGCATTAATCTCCCGGCAATGAGATAATCAATTTGAAAAAAGAATCTTAGTAACTCACCTTACGCAAAATTGTAGAGCGAATTCGCCGGCGGCGAACTGTTTCGCTCGAAAAAAGGATATTTGAAAACAAAACGCATGGGCGATTCTGAGAATCGCCCTACAATTGCGTAAGGTGAGTTAGTAAGAAACAATTTTTCTTATCGATTATTTCTTCTTAATTTTTGGCAAACTTAAGAAAGTTTTTCTCTAATCGATTGAAGGAATGCATGACAGAAATAAAAAAGAAGGAAGAGTGGGGGAGCAGAATCGGCTTAATTTTAGCTGTTGCCGGTAATGCCGTCGGCTTGGGAAATTTTTTACGTTTCCCGGCACAAGCGGTACAAAACGGCGGCGGCGCGTTTATTATTCCTTATCTCGTATCATTTTTTTTGATGGGAATACCGCTTCTCTGGATCGAATGGGCAATCGGCAGGCATGGCGGAAAGTACGGTTACCGTTCAACGCCCGGCATGTTAGACTCACTCGGCAAATCGAAACTTTTAAAATACTTCGGCGTGTTCGGTATTTTTACAAATCTTACGGTTGCTGCATACTATTGTTATATCGAATCATGGACGCTTTCCTACGTTTGGCATTCAATCACCGGAACGTTTTCCGGTAAAACAACCGAGCAGATTTCTCTCTTCTTTTCAAATTTTCTTGATTTGGGAAACGGAAGCCTCATCAATTTTCCATCTGAAGCCGTTATCTTTTTCGTAGTTAGCATTGCATTAAATTTATGGATACTTTCGCGCGGAATAAGTAAAGGAATTGAGATAGCAAGCAAAATTGGAATGCCGATCCTCATTCTCTTCGGAATATTTTTGGCGATAAGAGCTTTAACGTTAAAAGCCGGAGACCATGGCGCTATTTATGATTCAATCGTCGGATTAAATTTTTTATGGGAACCTCAGTTTGATTCTCTTTCCAATCCAAAAGTTTGGTTAGCCGCTGCGGGACAAATATTTTTTACTCTTTCAGTTGGGATGGGTTCAATACATTGTTACGCCGCCTACTTAAAAGAGAAAGAAGATATTGCGCTTAACGCAGCTACTGCCGGCTTTATGAATGAATTTGTCGAAGTTATTCTCGGTGGTTCTATTATTATTCCGATTGCCGTTGCGTATTTGGGATTGGACTGGATAAAAACAAACGTCGGTTTTGAAATGGGATTTCGTACTATGCCGATGCTCTTTCAGCATTGGGGACCGCTATTCGCGGCGGTTGCGGGGATGACGTGGTTCGGACTTTTATTTTTTGCCGGTGTAACAAGTTCAATTGCCATGGGGCAGCCGGTGATGGCTTATTTGCAAGATGCGTTCAATCTTTCGCGCAAAAAATCTGCTTTAACTTTCGGCGCTATGACGATTCTTTTAGCTTTGCCGTGCATCTTTTTTTATGAAGCGGGCGCTTTTGGTGAATTTGATTATTGGGCGGGAACGTTTTCACTCGTTCTTTTTGCGCTTGGCGAATCAATTATTTTTGTATGGGTCTTTGGAATTGATAATGCCTGGGAAGAAATTAATCGCGGAGCCGATATTAAAATTCCGTTGTTCTTCAAGTTTGTAATAAAATATATCACGCCTACTTTTCTTGTAGCGGTATTTGTCGGTTCAACCTTAAAGCCGGTTGATGGAAATTGGGGCGCCGCTTTTGGAAATTTATTCAGCGGAAACGGTTGGCAGTTTGCCGCCGATAGCGTCATCGGGAATATCTTGAATGTAGGCATTGCAGATACCCGTTGGTTTATCAATGGAATAATGACAAACGTTTTTATAATTGATATGACGAGAATTTTACTCTTCATAGCATTTTTACTCATCAGCGCTTCCGTCCATTTTGCATGGAGAAAAAAGAAGTCGGCTGATGTGAAACCGGAAAGGAGTTCACTATGAAAATATCGGCTCTTATAATGATGCTCTTTGCGTGGGGAGTAATTATTTTTTTTACCGGAAAGTTTTTATTCAAAGCACTACGAACAAAAAAGGAAGAAGAGTAGCTAAACGAAACTTTGGAAGATAGTTTTGCCGCAGAGGTAAAAGCGAGTATTTCAATCGTTTCTAAAAAGTTATAAAACTAAAAAAATATGTCACCAGAAAACAAACAAACGATATTTAAGAAAAGTAAAAATATTTTAATCGGCGCTTCGCGGAATTTGAATGACCCGCATGTATTCCATAATCTTTCCCTTACCGCATTTTTAGCATGGGTTGGGCTTGGTACCGATGGATTGTCTTCTTCTTGTTACGGTCCTGCGGAAGCATTTCTAACCTTGGGGCAGCATCATTTTTTAAGTTTGATTATTGCGCTCCTTTCCGGTATCACAATTTTTATCATCAGTTTCAGTTACTCGCAAATTATTGAATTATTCCCATCCGGCGGAGGCGGTTATTTGGTGGCGAGTAAATTGTTATCGCCAAAAGTCGGAATGGTTTCCGGCTCGGCTTTATTGATAGATTACGTTTTAACGATCACGCTTTCGATTGCAAGTGGAACAGACGCTCTGTTTAGTTTTTTGCCGATAGCGTATCATCAATTCAAATTAGAATTTGCAGTATTCGGAGTGCTGGTTTTAATTATTATGAATCTCCGCGGAGTGAAAGAATCGGTCGTTCCGCTGGTTCCCATCTTTCTTCTCTTTATTGCATTGCACGCATTTGTAATTTTTTACGCGTTGTTCACCCATCTTTTTAATGCTTCACAAATTATTGCTTCAACCACAACAGACCTTGCCGCAACAAAAAATCAATTAGGATGGGTTGGAATGATTTTGATAATTGGAAAAGCATACACCATGGGCGCCGGTACATACACGGGAATTGAAGCTGTAAGTAACGGTCTGCCGATCTTGCGTGAACCAAAAGTTCACACAGCAAAAAATACGATGAAGTTAATGGCGGGTTCATTAACCTTTATGGTAGTTGGTTTAATGATTGCCTATCTTTTATTCGGAGTAGTTTCGCAGCCGGGAAAAACTTTGAATGCCATTCTTTTCGAATCAATTACACGCGACTGGTCTTCTTCAATTAGTTATCCTTTCATCTTCATTATTCTTTTATCCGAGGCGGTCATTCTTTTTGTAGCCGCTCAAACCGGATTTCTTGATGGACCGCGCGTGCTTGCAAATATGGCAGCTGATAGATGGCTGCCTACAAGGTTCGCAATTTTAAGCGATAGATTGGTTACGCAGAACGGAATTCTTTTAATGGGCGGCGCTGCATTATTAACGATGATTTTAGCCAAAGGCTCGGTCGATTTATTGATCGTTCTCTACAGCATCAACGTATTTATCACCTTCTTTCTTTCGCAACTTGGAATGGTAAATCATTGGTGGAACGTACGCAAAGAAGAAAAAAAGTGGAAGCATAAAATCTCCATTAACGGTATTGGATTAACGTTAACGACGATCATCCTCATCTCGGTGGTTGCGCTAAAATTTTTTGAAGGCGGCTGGATTACGTTGGTAGTAACCGGAAGTGTGGTAGCGCTTGCGCTTTACGTTAAAAAACATTACAACTCTGCGCAGCTTCTCATTTCAAAATTGGATAGCGATATTCTTCCGGCAATCAGTTCTTCTTTGTATTATCTTAACGAAGAAAAAGATTCGGCAAAATCATTACAGCCGGAATTCAAACCGGAAGAAAAAACTGCTGTAGTATTAGTTAACGGATTTAATGGCCTCGGCGCTCATACGCTGTTAAGCGTTATCAAAACCTTTCCGGGAATTTTTAAAAATTATGTTTTTGTACAAGCCGGTGTTGTTGATGCCGGCGGTTTCAAAGGCTCGGCGGAAGTTACTCACCTTGAAACATTTATAAAAAAAGAAACAAATGACTACGTCGATTTTATGCAAAGAAGCGGCTTTTTTGCAGATAGTTTTACTTCAATTGGAACTGACATTGTTGACCAGATTACCGATTTATCAAGTAAGGTTTTTGAAAAATATCCTAACTCGGTTTTTTTCGGCGGACAGTTGGTGTTTCCGAACGAAACGTTTTTTACAAAACTTCTTCACAACCAAATTGTTTTTAGTGTACAGCGTAGGTTATACACTCAAGGCTATCCATTTGTCATTCTGCCTATTCGCGTCAACTTCTAACAAGAAATAATGTTGATTTGAAAAACTTAAAAGTTAATTTGTACGAAATTATTAAGGCAATGGGGCTGGTGTTTGGAGACATCGGAACAAGTCCGATTTACACCCTCGTTATCGTTTTTACGTTAACCAAACCTTCGCATGATAATTTATTTGGAATTCTTTCCCTCATCTTTTGGACGTTGATTATTTTGGTAACGGTGGAGTATGCCTGGCTGGCGATGAGTTTAAGCATCAAAGGCGAAGGGGGAGTAATCGTTTTAAAAGAAGTGCTTTCCGGATTTGTTAAAAAAGGGAAGAGGGCGACCATTGTTGCGTACCTGGGATATTTTGGTATTTCGCTCCTTATGGGCGATGGAGTAATTACACCCGCGATTACCATTCTTTCAGCCGTTGAAGGACTGCCGCTCATCCATGGATTTGAATGGATCACCGGAAATGCGGTTATTTCCGTAACAATGGTTATTACGATTCTTCTCTTTGCGTTTCAATTTAAAGGAACAGATAAAGTTGCAAGTTCATTTGGTCCCATTATGGTGATTTGGTTTTTGGCATTATTTATCTCGGGGATTATTTCAATTTTCTCGATGCCCTCAATTCTGTTGGCGGTAAGCCCAACGTACGCAATAAATTTTTTAACGCATAACGGAGTTGCGGGAATACTTGTTTTGTCGGAAGTAATTCTTTGTGCAACCGGTGGCGAAGCTCTGTACGCCGATATGGGGCATCTCGGCGCACTGCCGATAAGAAGAGCATGGGGATTTGTATTCGTTGCATTAGTTGTAAATTATTTTGGTCAAGGCGCGTACGTGTTGATTCATCACGATACCAATTTAATTCTCTTTTCCATGGTGAAATCTCAGATGGAAATTCTTTACGTGCCGTTCATTATTTTAACAATTATGGCTTCAATTATCGCTTCGCAGGCTTTAATATCTGCGGTCTTTTCGTTGGTTTACCAGGGCATTACAACGCGCACATTTCCTCTAATGAAAATAAAATATACTTCCACGCAATTGAAATCTCAAATTTACATCGGTGCGGTAAACTGGGGATTATTAGTTGCAGTGCTCTTCATGATTATACTTTTCAAAGCTTCCGCCAATTTGGCTGCTGCCTACGGTTTGGCGGTAACCATCACGATGACGATAAGTTCAATGTTGATGATTTGGATTTTCAAACATAAAAAATCGTATTTGAAAATGAGTTTGGCTGTCGGCGTACTTTTAGTTGATCTTCTCTTTTTACTTTCATTAACAAGTAAATTACAGCACGGTGGATATTGGTCGTTAGTGATTGCGGCAATTCCTCTCTTTGTAACTTTAATTTGGATAAAAGGACAAAAAAGAATTTACCGCTCATTCCGTTCACTTCCGTTGGATACGTTTAAGATTGCTTATGAACAGATTTACAACCGTGGACATAATATTGACGGCACAGCAATTTATTTTTCACGCACCAATTATGATATTCCGCCTTACGTAGCGCACTGCATTATCAGTTCAAATATTGTGTACGAAAAAAATGTTTTAGTTTCAATTGAAAGAACCGACCACCCATACGGCATAGAATCTGCGTACGTTGAA
>Ga0172370_10006236_pt1 | contig 15044 bp, 7 predicted proteins | sample LakKiv5m_FD_114538 | JGI IMG/M metagenome (GOLD analysis project Ga0172370, IMG submission 114538) | Freshwater microbial communities from Kabuno Bay, South-Kivu, Congo - kab_022012_11.5m | ecosystem: Environmental > Aquatic > Freshwater > Lake | place: Democratic Republic of the Congo...
TAATTCCGGTTGAGATGCATAAATCAATGGTTTTATTCTTTCTGATGAATTTTTGGATTACCCTGGCTGTTTGTAGCCCACAGTCAGAACCCATTGGGATTCCCTACAATTCGACCGGAATAGTTGTTGATGGCAAGTTAAATGATTGGAAACACTATTTTCAGACCATATTTAGCGATACTCTTAAAAAAATGCACGGTTATTCCGGCCATCAGCTCATGGCATTTTATGATGCCAACTTTGACTATTCAGCAAGCTGGGGCCCTTTATCTCCAAATCATGTCGAAACCCGGATATGCTGGGACCTTAATAACCTGTATGTTGCCTTTACGGTTAACGACCGTAATTTATATGCACAGATAGAACCCGGAGGAAAATACCCTGATTTGCATCTCAATGATGGAATTGAAGTTTACCTGGACACAAAATCTGACAGCGATTCGATGATGGATATTAATGATTATCAGTTTTTAATTGATTGCCGGGGGCGTAACATTGTATTCAGGGGTGACCTGAATCTGATCCAAAGCGATACGTTGGTAGCACCAAAAGAAAGTGGTCAGAATATTTATTTCGAATACGCAACTTTGATCCAGGGAACATTAAACGACACTATTCCGGATAAGGGATTTGTAGTTGAACTGGCAATCCCGTTTACTGCCATTGGGCTGAAGCCGGTTTCGGGAATGAAAATGAGAATGGATTTGTGCAACAACGACAACGATTATTCTCTCGATGGAGTGGTAAGCTATGTAGAGAAAGCAAAACGATACTGGCCTTTCAACTGGTCAGGGTACAGTGATTTTGGCTATCCGGATACCTGGAAAACAGTTGTATTGACCGGTGAACCGGATTGGATGGATACAATGACAGGTAGTGGGATTCGAAAATGGCTAACGGTTTATTTATCGGTTCTTGGTGGGTCCTTACTGATTATTTTATTTCTGGTATTTAGGATGAACCGGCTCCGGAGATTTCCAACACAAAGCGAACTGATCCCATCGAAGGTGATCTTTCTCGACAAGGATAACCTTAAAATGCCTGAGTTATCACCAAACCAGCAAATGCTGAAGAAAGCTTCGGACATCCTGACAATTCAACGGCAGGAAAACTATGGTTCCGAAAAACTGGCTGGCGACCTCGGTGTTTCAATCCGGACGCTTCAACGCATTACCAAAGAAGAATTAGATATTACACCCACCAATTTTATATACCTCGTAAAACTCAACCTGGCTGCTGAGTATTTGAAAAAGCGACTTGGCAATGTTTCGGAAACTGCTTACGAATTCGGCTTTTCCGATCCCGGATATTTTTCCAAGCTTTTTAAAAAACATTTCGGCATGTCGCCAGTCGAATACCTCGATAAAAACGACGATTTAAAGGAATCTTCCGGTAGCTGATATCTCTGGCGTTCTTTTTCCAGCATTAGGCGCAATTCTCCATGCCTTTTTTCTCCCCGCATCCTAGTTTTGTGTCATGCAAAACCAACTTACAATTATCTCGTGTATTGCTGGCTTATTCGTAATTTTCATTGAAGCTGCTATTTATCAGTCTCATTTCAGGTGGGTTGCCGGTGTAATGGCTCTGCTGCTAATTTTCAGTTTTCGTATATGGCTCGGGGAGATAACAAGAAAAGCCGAAATGATCATGGCTGTTTCGAGCTGGTGTTGCACATTGATTACAGTTGCATTTTTATTTAATTAATAATTAAAACAAAAAAATATCATGAAAAATTTCACTACCTCCGTTATGATCCTGATGCTGCTTGGTACCATGGCATTGGGTCAGAAAAATCAATTGATCCCCTTTGATGAGATCCTCGCTATTGCAAATCGAAATGCCACGGCGCTATGGGGCGATGTTTACCCTGCCGAGCCTATACCTTATTATGGTATCGATGATGAAATTGTTGCCTGGCGGTTCAACTATTCCATCGGGAAACCTTTTCCAGCCAAAGAAGAATTGCTGCTTCAAATCCAGAATTTTGAAATCGTAAAAGATAGCTACAAACAATGGGGCGGCGATAAGTTTGGCAGAATCCTGATTGGAGCAAGAGCTAACATGCCGGTACTGCTTGAATATTCGAAATGTCTCTCGGCAGAATATGCATTGGGCAATAAGCTCAATCAACTTATAAACGAAGCTTTCCAGGGAAAGAATGCCTCAAACGGCAAAATCTACTATTTGAATCATTTCAATACCTGGCATCAAGTGATTTCTGAAAATACAACAAAATATGTGTGTACTTCACCCACAGGTGGTATTTTGGATACTATACATTTTTACGAAAAGAAGGCACAGTCTGAAATTTTTTGCGAAACCGGCGATTTTTCAAAACTATGGAACAGCTATAAAAATGGATTTGTGGCACCAACCGACGGCGACAAATACATACCCTACCATGAATGTATGCCTTTTTACGACTGGAGTTTCGGTTGCAGCCCTACTGCTGCTGCGATGCTTTTCGCCTGGTACGATTACAGGTCGTTGTTTGTTACAAGCAAATATCCATATTTCGTAGGGTGGCATTATCAAAGGTTTGATAATGTTGAAAATGAAACCGATTACAACGTCTGCAACCTTCAACTTGACCTTGCACTTGCTATGTCAACAGATACGATGACCGGAAGTACCCAATCCTACAATATTGACGACGGAATGAGTTGGGTTGCCAACCACCAGCGGGGGTACAATTTTGATATCGTGAACAGATATACCTTATTGTGGACCCGGCTTACTGATGATATTGATGCCGGAAAACCTTTAATTGTTAGCATTCCGGGACATTCCACAACCGGCGTTGGCTACAATGGTAGCACCGATATGGCCATTACCCACTATACCCATGATCCACCAAACCACCTGGTGTGGGTAAGCCGCTGGGACATTGATATGATCACCCGTGTATCATCCGGAGGGCAGAAAGGTTCGGCCATTCAACTGACGAGACCAGTGGGAGATCAGCTATACAACCACAACGGTAATGGTGAAGTTTACAGCGCAGGAAATTATGCCGAAATCACCTGGCTGTCTGATTATGTACCCGGAAGCTGGGTTGACCTGCTTTACTCAACCGATGGTGGACATAGTTTCGAAACAATCGTATCCGGTACCGAAAACGATGGCTTGTACAATTGGTTAATTCCTGCAGGAATCTCATCAACCTCGTGTCGTGTAATTGCCAATTTGCGCACACCGGACATGGAACCATACATCGCGGGGGCTGACGGTTCGCGTGGAAATTTCATTATCAACAATGCAGGACCTGTTCAAACCATGGTAAACGAACATATTTACTCATGCGACAGCTTATCAGGATATTATCATTTCCAGCACACCGACCCATCGTGGGCAGCGATTGGAGCAAAATCTGATTTTGGGAATTGCAATTGGGAAATTCAGTTTTTCAACAACACTAATTTTAATCAAACACCCATAACCTATTCAACCTTTGCAGGGGTGACCAATTTTATGGTTGTTGACGGAAACCACTATCCGTCAACCTTGCGGGGAATTAAAATCAGGCCGTTAGCTGATGATCTGCCGGTGAATTTAGAATATGAGGGTGGAAATGAAAATCTCACTACCGGAACCAATGGACCATACAACTGGAATGCCAGCGAAATCGTCGAAATGAAAGATATTCATCTCGCTCCCGGAAGATACTATTTTGAACTCGTTATCACCAGTGGCTGGCCCGATCTGGGAATGGCTCTTTTCGGCTCCGCCGATGGCCAATACCTGAAACGACGCTATGAATACCTTGCGTTTTCCGATTATTCTACCGGCAGCCAAACCGAATCATTCAACGTAACCATCACTCAGGAAGACGATTATGGCTTATGCATTTTTTCGAACAGGCGGGAAGCCGGCAATTACACAATAAAAATCTCCGATGCTTTTATATGGACCGGAGTTGTTTCGTCAGACTGGCACAACCCGGATAACTGGAGTGGGCACCTGATCCCCGATATTTCCGCCAATGTTATTATCACCGGTGATGGATTTCACCCACATATCTCAGGAGGCGATGCAAGTTGCGGTAAAATGAATATTCTGCACGATGGAAGGCTCTACATCGATGGTCGGAACCTTACAATAAATGGTGATTTAACCTTAAATGGCTGGTTGTTAACCACCAATTCGGCTTCACGAATTGCCTGCTATGGCAATTTGGTGGCAAACCAATACAGTTATCTTGAATTAGCCAGCAATTCAGGTATTAACGCTTATGGCAACTGGACTTTTGAAGAAAATACGAACATTCAGCTGAATCAAGGTTTTGTAGATTTCAAAGGAACTGGAAACTCTACCATTTACTCCAAATCAGAAAATTCATGGTTCTATGATCTGAAAGTTTCAAAAACCGGTGGGGGCTGGACAGCTTATGATAATTGCACCGCCATCGAGCCTCTGCATATCAAAAACCAGTTTGTCCTGTATGATGGTGCAATTTTTATTCAATATGCCATGTATGATGTGATTTTTGATGGCCCTTTTTTGAGTTATGCCGGAAGTCATTTTTATTTCCAGAACGGAACTGTACGTTTTGAAAGGGAAGGAACGGGGGGAATTTCCATTTTCAGCGAAAGCGGAAGTTATTTTAACAATGTGGTAATAAGTGTGGATGATTGGTTAGGATTATCATCAGATATCGAAATCAGGGGTGATTTACTGATAGAGGATGGCATGTTTAAAACCCTGGGTTACGATGTTTTTATCAGGGGAGACTGGTACAACAATTCGGGATTTGATCACGACAACGCCCGAGTAATTTTTAATGGATCCGGAATACAGGAAGTCACCGGAAGCAATTTCTGGGAACTCGAGCTGAACAAAACATCAGGTGAACTGCGGGTTCACGAATCAACCGTTTCTGTCCAGCATTACAACTGGACGCAGGGCACCGTGCGTGTAAATGGTGGCTGGTTTCAGTTAAACGACCTGATCGATCCCGGAATTTATGGGACAGTAATCCTGACCAGTGGCCAGCTCGATGTACACCAGGAGACTGACGAATACCTCGACCTCAACGGAAATCTGCAAATATCCGGAGGGGCTATGAATATTTATGGCGGAAATGGCGACAGTTACTGGCCCTTTTCGGCAAACGCCTCTTTTACGATGAGCGATGGTGTACTTGATTTTAAAACAAACGGGTTACGGATTAATAATTCCGCAACTTATTCGCTTACCGAAAATATTACCGGTGGGATCATTAAAATTTATGGTAACCTTACGGTAACCCGGACTGACTTTAATCCTGCCGGTGGGACAATTCTTTTCTACGGATACACCGATGATGCCTCGGTTTCAGTGGCAAATGGAAGCAATCTTTTCAATCTTGAACTGGATAAAAGCAGTAAAGGACCGAAAGCCCTGGCGAAAACCTTAACGGCATCCGGCACTCTTGACCTGAACGGGGACTTTATAATTACAGGTGGGAACTTTGAAGCCCCGGCAAAAATGTATATTGCCGGTAATTTTATAAACACACAAACTCATTGGAATTTCGACGAACTCACTGGTGAAGTTATTCTGGATGGTGCTGTTGATCAGGTTTTTAATCAGGATGAAACTTTTTACAAACTTACAATCAACAAACCAGGTAACGGAACAGTATCAGTTGAAAACGGTGTAACTTTCACAGCCTTGAACACCTTGTTTGTTGATCGTGGAAATCTCGTTTTTGAAGAAGGCAGCACTTTGTTTCTGGATGGCAATTTTGATGCTGATTACCTGGGAAGTGTGTTTTTTTATGGCATGTCAGGAAGTGAAATATCTGTAACCAGCGCATCAAAAAGCAACTTTGGATTCGATATTTCGGCCGGGGGTTATATATCTGCCAGAAACACCATTTTCAGTAATACAGATGTTGATGGGGTTTACCTCCACAGCGGAGCTTATGTTGATCCGGAAAATGCTTTCACGGATTGTACCTTTTCAAATGGTGCTCCCGGAGGTACGCTGATTACTTGGGACAACGGTGCAGAAGTGGTGGTTCATCATGCTGTTTTTCCAGCCAATGCAACCGGTTGTACTTTTAATGTAAAAAAGACCACCAACAATGGCCGGGTGTTTTTTGATGAAGCATCCGGACCTTTTGCCGGTGCTGCATTTGAAAGTGATCCCTTCTCACGGATTGACTGGGAATATATTCCGCCACTTACCCTTCCGTTTAACGAAACCTGGGCTACCAGTTCTTATGAAACGCAGCACTGGGTTCCCGAAGGAACAAACTGGCTCATTTCAGGGGCATGGGGAAATCCGCTTCCATCGGCTTACTTCCATTTTTATCCGCGGCTCTACAACTATTCCGTACCTCTGAGAAGCCATTTGTTGGATGGCTCGGAAGTATCGGATATTCATTTAAAATACGACATCAGGTATGTAAATTACAGTTCGGCAACATTGGAACAATTCAAAGTACAGGCAGTGCTTCAAAATGGAGATTTTGTCACCCTGGCTACTTACAGCAACGCCGGTGGAACCTTTGGTTTTATAACCGAAGAATTTGATATTTCCGCGTTTGCTGATGGTGAAATTTTTTACCTGCGGTTTACAGCTTTTGGTGCTGATACCTGGAATACTGACGGATGGTTTATTGACAATATACAGGTTTCAGGCACACCACCAGAACCGGGAAAACTCAACGGATTTGTCAAGGATGCAATTACTGATCAACCCATTTCGGGTGCAGCCATTCAGTTGGATGGAACTCCCTATTCGGCAATCAGCCAGATAAACGGCGAATATACCATAGCCGCAATACTTCCAGGGATTTACACAGCCCTGATTTCGAAGGATAATTATGAGCCTGAAACCGTAACAGGAATCGAAATCATTTCGGGTGAAACTGCCCTGAAAAATTTCTATCTCACTTTAATTCCTCCCACCTATTGCACACAAGCGCTTTACACCGCTGGCTGTGCCGAAGGTGACGGATTAAATAGCTTTCGGCTTGGCTCCATAAATAATACTGAATCGGGTTGCAGCTCCGGTGGATACGGCGATTTTTCTGCGATGACCACCAGCCTGAGCCGTGGATATCCCTATGCTTTGTCGGTTTCATCCAATTTCAACAATCAGAATGTTTCAGTTTGGATTGATCTGAATAATGATTTTATTTTTACCGAATGCGAAAGGCTGATTACAGATTTTAACCTCTCAACAAGTGGAGAGATTTATACAACCGCACTTTATATCCCGGAAGATGCCCCCACCGGAACTCACCGGTTGCGTGCACGTACCAATTGGAGCGATCCGTGCACTGATCCTTGTGCAACCTACGATTATGGCGAGGTGGAAGATTACACGGTGGAAATTGCAAATACGACTGTTTTTGGTGATATCATGGTTTTTGTGACGGATGAAATGTCAAAAGGTGTTGTCGAAAATGCCAGGGTTGAAGTTGTGGGAACAAGCTGGTTAGGTTTTACTGAAGAAGAAGGATTTGCCATCATTAACGATGTTGATCCGGGTTTATACGACCTTTTAATAACTGCCGAAAATTATGAGGACTATTTACTTACCGGACAATTTGTATATCCTGATTTGCTCCTTTCGTGCTCCGTTGTTTTAACTCCGTTGTTTCCTCTAACCCATTCAATTTCACTCAGCACAGGCTGGCAAGGCCTATCAAGCTATCTGATACCGGGCAACGATAATACCGAAAATATCTTTGAACCCATCCATGATGAGCTGGTAATTGCCAGCAATTTTGACGGCATTTATTGGCCCGAAATGACGATAAACACCATTGGAACCTGGAATGAGCACGATGCTTTTTGTGTAAAAGTTTCCTCCAATGTCGAACTCCAGATTTCGGGTTACAACGAAACCAATAAAACTGTACCTCTTAATGAAGGATGGACAATGATGCCGGTGGCCTGCCAAACCCCGGTTTCGGTTGAGGATTTGATAATTCCGGCTTTGAGCAATATTGTAATCGTTAAGGAAATTGCAGGGACCGGAGTTTACTGGCCCGAAATGGCCATCAATTCGCTCATTCAGGTTGATCCCGGAAAAGCATACCTTGTCCTGACTGATGCTGAATGCAGTGTTACATTTCCAGAAAACCCTGAGACAAAAACACCTTCATACCAGCCCGTAATCATTCCATTACCTTCTGATTGGGCCAGGCCTGTTGCAACCCCATCATCACACATTATTGCCTTTCCGGCAGATATTTGGGCTGGTTTTAATCTGGAAAATGGAAATATTATCGGGGCTTTCACCAACGACAGTATTTGCGCAGGCAGCACGCTGATTTCAGAAAAGATGACATTGTCTGTTTTTGCCGATGACCCGCTTACACAGGAAACTGAAGGATTTATACCGGATGAAAAGATGAATTTCAGAATTTCGACCGGATCGGAAATCAAAGAAATTGGTTTCACTTTTGATCCTGCTTTTCCTGATTATTCAGGTACTTTTGTGGAGAATGGAATATCAGTGGTAAGGGCAGTTTTGAATGTCGGCATACCACAAACTGATTGCAATAACTGGGAACCGGTTATTTATCCGAATCCTGGTAATGGCATTTTCAACATCAGCGGAATTGACGAAGCTACCCAGGTGATCGTGTGGAACAACAAAGGACAGGAAATCGTCGCGACACGATTAAACCCAAGTAAAAAACAATTGGATCTGGGATGGGTTCCCGGTGGCATTTATTTTGTCAGCTTTTTTACCGAAGCCGGTGTATATCAAAAGAAAATTGTGATCTGCAAATGAGAACAAAGGAATAATTTTTCTGGTGGAATATTAATTCCCTGATGGAAATAAATCTGTTTTAACAAATGTTTGGTACAATCGGACCAACTGGTTGTGCCAAACATCTTTTGGCCCGGCAGAAAACTCCTGAGAATCAGGATATCAGTTTTCATTTTCGGTCGTAGCCTAAAAAACCTTTCTTTTGTATTCAAATTACAAAAGCATCATGGACGGCAGATTTAAAACCAGGGAAATTAAAGTTGGAAAAATCATTATCGGAGGCAAAAACCCGGTAACGGTTCAATGGATGACCAACACAAACACCGCTGATACTGCGGCAACGGTGAGAAAGGCAATGCAGTTGGCCGATGCTGGCTGTGAAATGGTGAGAATTGCCAACATCTGTTTTAAGCAGAAAGCAGTACTGGTATAACAATAATTGGCATTTTGGTAATGGTTCCATCAGCTCTTTTAAACAACTCCTACTCATCATATGCTCAAAACATCAGTTTATTACAATGATTGAGCTTCATCCTGTGAATTTTACAGAACTTTTTACTGACAGGTAAATTTTTCTAAAGCTGATACTTGTTAATAAAATTCACCAAATACATTGGCAATGAAAGTAGTTTGTACTCCACGGATTGGTTTTCATTTTTCATTCTAACGCTGGTTTTTATCTCAGTCAGGCTGGGAAGATCGGTGTTGAAACGAATAGCAAAATCTTTTTTCTTTTCAAGCATAAATATGTGCAACGATTTAAGCGTTCCGGTTTTACCAGCCTTTACTTCTATTGGGATCGTCGAGCTTCCCGATTCAATGATATAATCAATTTCTGCATTTGAATCCTTGTTTTCGCGTAGCCAGTAGTACAATTCGTTATTAATAAAATATGGCTTCAGTGCCAGTAATTGCTGTCCGATAAACTGTTCTGCCAGTTCACCTTCGTTGATGAGCATAAGGTTTTCCAAATCAATCAACCTGATTTTCAGTAGATGAGTGACCAGGCCAATATCAACAAAAAGCGGTTTAAATGTTTTGTAATCTGCATATTGCATCAAAGGCACACTTGCCGAAGATGTAGCCATAATGCGATGCACGATCCTGCTCAGTTCCAGTTTACTGAATGCCTGATTGATTACAGAGGATATTACAGAGGAGTCTATTGCAGCAAATTTCATCTTTTTTCCGATTCCTCGTGGAAGATAGCGAAGCACCTTTCGCAGATATTCAAAATTATTGCTTTTCCCATATTTTGTAAAATCAATTTCCATCGAAGTCAGAATGTTTTCGTGAACACGTTCTACTTCCAATAATTCGGAAGTCTCGGTATAAACTTTTACTGCTTCGGGCATGCCACCGATAAAGAAATAGTATCGCAATAATTTCAAGATTTTATTGTGAACCACTGCTGATATTTCTCTGTCCGGATTGTATGCTGAGAGAAATTCCACAATCATGTCTTCACCACAGGCAAGAAGGAACTCAATAAAATTCATTGGATACATATACATAAATTCCACACGACCAACCGGCATCGGAAGTTCAAGTTCATTTAGAATATGATCGAGGAGCGATCCGGCTGCCACAACATGCAAGCCGGGAACATTTTCATAAAAATACCGTAACGCACTGATAGCCTGTGGGCACATCTGAATTTCATCCAAAAACAACAAGGTTTTTTGTGGGATAATTTTCCTACCAAAGGTGAGGCTGATATTTTCGAGAATAACAGATGTGTCATTGGTTGTAAAAAATTCATTATACTGAGGATGCTCTTCAAAATTAATTTTGATAAAAAACTCAAATTCATTGGCAAATTTTTCGATTAACCAGGTTTTACCTACTTGCCTTGCCCCGCGGATAATAAGCGGTTTCCTGGTGCTGCGCACTTTCCAGTCGTTTAAAAATGTGATTGATTCCCTGTACATATTAATAAAATTTATAGCAAAGATATAAAAATCCCAAAAAAGGTGCCTGTTTCAGGACTTAATTGGATAAAACAGGTACCTGTTTCCGGCGATAAATAGACAAAACAGGTATCTGTTTCATTCAGTGTACTTCGAAATTTCACAATAACAATGGCTTTCACCTCAACATGCCCTTTTCAATTTTCTTATTCAAAATTATTATCCACCGATATATCTGCCCTCACCTTGAAAATTGTATAGAAGTATTAAGAGGAAGCCTAAAAAACCTTTCTTTTGTATTCAAACTACAAAAACATCATGGCCGGCAGATTTAAAACCAGGGAAGTTAAAGTTGGAAAAATCATTATCGGAGGCAAAAATCCGGTAACGGTTCAATCGATGACCAATACAAACACCGCTGATACTGCGGCAACGGTGAGACAGGCAATGCAGTTGGCCGATGCTGGCTGTGAAATGGTGAGAATTACTGCTCCCGGAATCCGTGAAGCCGAAAACCTGGCCATAATTAAAGCCGAACTGTATAAAAAAGGCTATGATGTTCCATTGATTGCCGACATCCATTTTAATCCAAAAGCCGCACTGATTGCCGCTTCAATTGTTGATAAAGTACGGATAAACCCCGGAAATTACACCGACCGGAACATTGGCAAAACAGATTTTACTGATAAAGAATATCAGGAAGCCATTCATCACATCGAAAAAAGAATTGTTCCCTTAATTGAGGTTCTCAAAAAAAATGGTGCTGCCATGCGTATAGGTTCCAATCACGGCTCATTATCCGAACGGATCATCAGCCGGTTTGGAAACACGCCGGAAGGCATGGTGGAAGCAGCCCTCGAATTTGTCAGGATTTGCCGGAAGATGGACTATCAGGAACTGGTTTTGTCGATGAAGGCAAGCAATGTAAGGGTGATGGTTCACGCTACACGACTTTTGGTTAAAAAAATGATTGCCGAAGGCTTGAATTATCCGATCCACCTGGGTGTAACGGAAGCTGGTGACGCCGAAGATGGCAGGATTAAATCAGCAGCCGGAACCGGGACTTTGCTTGCCGACGGTATTGGGGATACCATCCGTGTTTCCTTAACCGAAGATCCGGTAAACGAAATTCCGGTTGCACAGCAAATCAGCTCCTGCTTTTCAAATGTAAATTCATACACTGAAGATCCTTTCACCCACTTTTTTTATGATCCGTTCAGTTTTACCAAAAGAGAGACCGACAGCAGTTTCTTATCAAAGGATTTCATTTTTCCGCTTGTGGTTGGTCATGAACAAATGAACAAATCATTTGCTCCGGATTTAATCTTTTCTGAAGATAAAATTTATGGAAAAGGTAGCACTTATAAAGTTTTAGAAGGCTATAAATCAGATTTTGAAAAGCATTTACAGGAAGGTTTTGTCAAAATAAATGCTTCTGAAATTTCGGTTAACTGGCTGAAAAGCATGCATCAGCCCGTAAAGTTCATTTTAATTATTGAATCAACGTCAACAAATCCTGTCGAAGAATGGCGGAAGGTTTTTGGGATGCTTCATCAGGAAGATTTAAAAATCCCGGTAATCCTGAAAAAAGCCTATTCTGAAAATGATCAGGCAAAATTGGGAATCAGGGCTGCGCTTGATTTTGGCCCGCTTTTTACCGATGGTCTCGGTGATGGAATCTGGCTTGAAGACGAAAATATCTCCGGTGAAAAACTTGTCGAAATTTCCTTCAGGATTTTACAAGCCTGTGGTTCCCGGATATCAAAAACCGAATTTATTGCCTGCCCATCCTGCGGCCGCACACAGTACGACATTCAGGCCTCACTTCAGAAAATAAAATCGAAAACCTCACATCTGCCCGGCCTCAAAATAGCCGTGATGGGCTGCATTGTAAATGGACCCGGCGAAATGGCCGATGCCGATTATGGCTATGTTGGAATGGGGAACGGCAAAGTTGCTTTGTTCAGAGGAAAGAAGATGGTTTTTAAATCTATCCCTGAGACCGAGGCTGTAAATAGCTTGATAAATCTGATCAAGGAAAACGGGGACTGGCGGGAGGCATGAATAAATATTCTTCCTGTTTTTGTGATTTTACAAATCTAAAAAAACCATTTTTATTTATTAGAATCATCGATTTTTAAAAAGCAAATAAATTCCGTAAATTCCGTAACGGAAAAAGTGTAATTTTGCTAAAAAACTGAAAATCATGACACCAGTTAAACTTAATAATCCATTTGTGACCTCCGGTTACGTTTCACCGGACTATTTTTGCGATCGTGCACAGGAAACACAACACCTTTTGGAAGCAATAGATTCATCACGCAACTTAGCATTGATTTCTATCCGCCGTATGGGTAAAACAGGCCTATTGAAACATATTCAATACCTGATCAGCGATCAATTCAAAAATAGGGAAGTAATTTATATTGATTTGTTGCCAACACAATCTGCCAAAGATTTTCTGAGTTTTCTTGGCAACGCATAAATTCAGGTTGAACATAAAGAGAAAAACATTTTTGAGAATTTACTATCTGCCTTATCCCATCTTCGGCCAGGTTTAACTTATGATACATTGTCCGGTCAACCTTCTCTAGTATTTAGTGTTATGAACGAAAATGAGTTTGGAATGGGCTTGCATCAGTTACTGCCATTATTTAATTCAATGGATAAAACACTTACCATTGTTTTGGATGAATTTCAGCAAATACTCGAATATCCTGAAAAAAACACCGAACATTTGTTGCGGGGCATTATTCAGGAAAACCCTCAGATTTCATTTATTTTGTCGGGAAGTAAGCGGCATTTAATGGAAGCCATGTTAAACACTTCAAGCAGGCCGTTTTATCAAAGCATGGAATTAATGTATCTTGATCCTATTCCTGCTGAACATTACATACCGTTTATCAAAGACCTTTTTTATAGTTCAGCTACCGGTTTTCCGATTGAATTGATTCAAAAAGTACTTGAATGGTGCCGGTTTCATACCTTTTATGTGCAACATTTCTGTAACCGTTTATATGTCAGTGGATTGAAAGATGTTAATGAGGCTGCAATTAATCAGTTAAGTATCGAAATCCTGTCATCATACGAACCTCTTTATTTGTCGTATCGAAAATTGCTTTCAACACATCAATATTTACTTATTCAGGCTATTGCTGCCGAAAATGGTGTTTCACAGCCTTATTCGAGCGACTTTATCCGGAAATATAAATTAAAAACCGCCAGCTCGGTAAAGAGTTCGCTTGATGTTTTATTTTCAAAAGAGATGATTTTAATCGTTAATAATCAATGGATTGTTTATGATGTATTCTTTTCGCGTTGGTTGGAGCACAATTGGAAAATGTTCAATCTCTGAATTGAAAAACATTTATGGTTAATTTATTCTGGATAAAAAAATTAATCCATTAAAACATCCCCGGGGCTATCGCTGTAGAAAGTTTGATTTGCTTAAAGAAAACGGGGACTGGCGGGAGGCATAACTCCAGTGTTGACTTTACTCTCCCTTCGTTAACCACTCCAGCTTTTTATTATTTTTACCGCTTTAAAACTTATCTACAGTTTATGTCCGAATCAAACAGGACCAACAATATCATACGTGCTTCATGGATTGCAGTGGTAAGCAATGCTGTCCTGGCTATTCTCAAAATCGCGGTTGGCCTGATTGCCGGCAGCCTTGCCGTTGTCGGCGATGGTATCGATTCGTCGGGAGATATTGTAACTTCGCTTATCACACTGGTTACAGCAAGCATCATTTCGAGAGCGCCAGATGTAAAATTCCCCTACGGTTACAGCAAAGCCGATACTGTTGCTGCCAAAGCCCTTTCGTTCATCATTTTCTTTGCCGGTGCACAACTGGGTATTTCAACGGTAGAGAGGTTATTTAAGGGTGGCGACAGCCCAATTCCTGAGACGTTTGCCATTTACGTTATCCTGATTTCGATTGTAGTCAAACTATTGTTGTCGATGTATTTGCTTAATACCGGGCGAAAGGTGGAAAGCCCCATGCTGATTGCCAATGGCCGCAATATGAAAAACGATGTTGTGATTTCGGGCTCGGTGCTTGTTGGATTGTTTTTCACCATAACACTTCAAATGCCGGTGATCGATTCTGTTTTTGCCCTGCTCATCAGCCTGTGGATCATGAAAAGTGGCTTCGACATTTTTATGGAAACGAATATTGAGTTGATGGATGGAATTTCCGATCAATCAATTTACAACAAAATTTTTGAAATCATAAACCAGGTAAAAGGAGCTAAAAATCCGCATCGGTTAAGGGTAAGGAAATTGGCTAATTTGTTTGTGATCAGCATCGACATCGAAGTTGACCCCGAACTTAAAGTGGGTGAAGCACACAAAATCGCGCAAACTGTAGAACGAAGGCTTAAAATGCAACTTGGGAACGTTTATGATGTCATGATA
>Ga0172370_10006237_pt1 | contig 15042 bp, 12 predicted proteins | sample LakKiv5m_FD_114538 | JGI IMG/M metagenome (GOLD analysis project Ga0172370, IMG submission 114538) | Freshwater microbial communities from Kabuno Bay, South-Kivu, Congo - kab_022012_11.5m | ecosystem: Environmental > Aquatic > Freshwater > Lake | place: Democratic Republic of the Congo...
TTTCGGCGTAGTAAGCATGTGTCAAAGCATTATTGGGGTCTAGGGAAAGGGCTTTTTTTATCTCTAGCTCAGCATCCGCATACTTTCCTTGGAAGCTTAATGCCCATCCTAGAACAGCATGTGCGGTAGGGTTATTAGGGTTTTTTAACAATGCGTTCTGAGCATTTGTTTCTGCTTCGTCGTACATCCCGGAAAAGACTTGGATTCGAGCTAGCGTAACATAGTTCGTGGCATTTGATGGATCGGCTATGATCGCCTCTTTATAAGCTTCCACAGCTTGCGTGTATTTCCCGGCTCGAAATAATTCTTCTGCCTGACTGACATAAGATTCAGGGCTTCGCGTGGGTGTAGAAGTCGGTATGAACAATGGTGGGGTTGCAGGGACGATGACTTGATTGATGTATAAAGCTGCGCTGATCAAGCCTAGAAGCAAGAATACTCGCCACAGGTTGATATGACGCGATCTTCTATTCATTGTCCATTTACTTCCTCGTAAATACATATTGCCATAATACCATTTGCCTGGAAACATAGTCAAGCCAGGGAGATTAAGTAAAGTTTATAAAAATTTGTTCTTTTTTTAATCTTGTCAAGGGTTGTGCAACAGGCTAGAATGAGATTATGTCATCACCTGTATTGCTTTTTGATGTTTTTTCGTTATTCCCAGAAGTGTTTGAACCATACTTGCGTACCAGTATTCTCCAAAGAGCAATTACGCGAGGAGTTTTAAGGGTACGAATCCATAACATTCGAGATTGGACGACGGATCGTCATCATGTTACAGATGATGTCCCTTATGGTGGTGGCGGTGGCATGATTATGAAACCCGAACCGATTTTTGCTGCCATTGAAGATGTTATCGGTAAGCCTCCGAAATGTCCAATTATTTTCTTAACCCCTCAGGGTAGATTATTTAATCGATCGGTTGCAGAAGAATTGATACAGTATCAAGATAATCAATTCAAGGTGAATATTCAAATCGCATTACTTTGTGGTAAATATGAAGGAGTTGATGAACGAGTGAGGAAGCACCTCGTTACAGATGAAATATCGATCGGCGATTATGTGTTAACAGGAGGAGAATTAGCTGCGATGGTTGTTATCGATGCAGTAACTCGGTTGATTCCTGGCGTTCTGGGCGACCCTACTGGTGCAAGTGATGATTCGCACGCAGAAGGATTATTAGAATACCCTCATTTTACGAGACCCCCTGTTTTTCGGGGTTGGCGTGTACCTGAGGTATTACTATCAGGAAACCATGCACGTATTGAAAAGTGGCGACGAGAGAAATCGCTTCAACGGACATGGGAACGTCGTCCAGATTTACTAACAAAAGCCAAACTTACAAAAGAAGAGATTCAATTTATACAACTACTTAAAGAGGAATGATAAATGACAAAACAAAAGTTTCCTTACCGCAAGACATTCTTATTAGGCTTTGGTTTCTTTGGTATCAGTTTAATCTGGCCAATTTTCAATAATTTCGTCCCAATTTTTCTAAAAGATGAATTTCTGCTATCAGCAACCATGATTGGTTTCATCATGACCTGGGATAATTATTTCAATATGTTCGTGCAACCCTTAGTTGGTGAAAGATCTGATCGCACCCAAACAAAAATTGGAAAGAGAAAACCTTGGATGCTTATTGGCGCGCCTTTGGCAGCAATATTTTTCATTACTGTTCCTTTGATGGGATCGGTGTTTAGCATTATGTTGGTCATTCTTCTAACCAACTTTAGCATGGCATTGTTTAGAGCTCCAACGGTAGCATTGCTTGGTGATCTATTCCCCTCAACACAGCGTAGCACTGCCAATGGGATCATTAACTTAATGGGAGGGGTTGGTGCGATCTTAGCTTTTCTTGTTGGTGGAATGCTTTATAGTATGGGGCGAATTGCTCCCTTTGCCTTTGGAAGTCTGGTGATGTTAGCAGGCATTACGCTTGTGCTCATTTTTGTTAAAGAACCCATCGCTGAGAAAACTGAAGAAAGTGATTTGAAACAGAAAGAGGGTAACTTTATTTCTAACGTGAGTGAAGTTGTTAAGTCTTCTGATCGCTCTGGTCTATTTATCCTTCTTGCCATTTTATGTTGGTTCTTGGGTTTCAATGCATTGGAAACATGGATTTCTTCTTTTGGGAAATATAGTCTTGGGATTGAAGCTGGAAGGATGTCAATTTATACATCCGGTTTGGCTCTTATGTTTGTGATCTTTGCATTACCAAGTGGATTGATCGCGACGCGGTTTGGGCGTAAACGTGTAATCCTGGTGGGAATTCTTGGTTTGACGATCTTGTTTATTTATGGATTGATCATCACTAACCAGATTATGTTGATTAGTTTTTTAATCCCAGCGGGTTTTTTCTGGGCATTGATCAATGTGAACTCATTACCCATGGTATATGATGTGGGAGGAGATCATCGCATTGGCGCATTTACTGGTCTTTATTATTTAGCATCCAATATCGCTGCTGTTGCAGGACCTCAAATTGTTGGCATACTTATTGATCTTTCGAATAGTAACTATCGAATTATGTTCATTTTTGCTACTGTCTTTATGGCTTTAGCAGGCTTCTTTATGCTACGTGTTAAAGAAGCCCATCAAGGAAATACAGAACCCGACATTGCTCCTGCATGATTGCGAATACAGCTAGATCAAGGAAAGATTAGGATAATTATTATTTAGTAAAGCAGTTTTTAAATTTTCTTTGAGGTGGAATAGGAACCCATTTATAAGAAAGAAGATTATTGATTGGATCCCCATTCCTATCCTTTTTGTGGGCGATAAAGGGGGATTTGGTATTTTTCTTGCAGACTATTGATACAAAATATCTTGATGTTAACATCATATAAGAATCTTATCTTCACAAAGTTGATTTCTTGACGTTATATTGTCGACATGGTATGATGATATACGATTTTTTAGCACTCTCTAACAGAGAGTGCTAACGCGGTGAACAGGAATGAGCGAACTGACAGAACGACAGAAAATTATACTAGCTTTAGTAATCAGGTCGTATACCGAAACAGCCCAACCGGTGGGGTCCGTACGATTAGTTGAGCAATTTAATTTAGATGTGAGTTCAGCAACGGTTCGCAATGAACTGGTAACACTTACTGATTTGGGTTTTCTCCGTCAGCCACATACATCTGCTGGCAGAATCCCAACCGAAGATGGATACCGTTATTTTGTCCGTCAGTTAATGGGGCATACAGACTTACCTGCTCCTACTCGCCGTATGATTACCCATCAGTTCTATCAAGCTGGAACAGATATGGAACGATGGATGCGGCTTGCGGCATCTGTATTGGCTCATCAAGCACAGGCTGCTTCTCTGGTTACAGCGCCTAGAACTGTGAGAGCATTTTTTAAACATTTAGAGTTGATAAGTACACATAGTCATCAAGTGCTTCTCGTTTTAGTACTCACCGGTGGAGAGGTCAGACAGCAAATGCTTACCCTGGCTGAACCCGTCTCGCAAGAACAATTAAGCGCAGTTGCTGGTGCCATCAATGAACTTTGTAATGGAAAAGATTATGAAACTATCAATAGAATACCCAAGCCTATTAAAGCCCTAGAGCAAGATGTTATCAAACTTATCTTAGAAGATATGCACAAGTTCATTGATATTCCTACCGGAGAGCTTTATCGGGATGGGTTAACAAATGTATTATCCGAACCAGAATTTAGCGAAGTAGATTTAACCCGTAGAGCATTGCATATTCTCGAAGAAAGATCTCTCCTTGACGACTTACTTCGAAGAACTGTGCTTGCTTCTGACTCTGAAGGCGTACACGTCATAATTGGAGGCGAAGGAAATTGGGAGGAGCTACGTGAATGTTCGATGGTTCTCGCGCGTTATGGTGTCCCTGGTCTAGCTATGGGTACCTTAGGAATATTAGGACCAATGCGTATGCCCTATGGACGGACAATTTCCACAGTGCGTTTTGTTGCTAGTTTGCTTAGCGATTTAGTAGAAGATGTGATGACCGAATAGTAATATATAAAAAACATTGCCAGGATAGAGGAGAATGATCAATCACTATGGTGGAAAAAAACACGAACTCAAATGAAATAGAATTTCAGGATGAGGAAAATATCGAAAAAGAAAATGATAATGTTCTTGAAGGAGAAGTAGAAGAACTTCAGGATGAGGCTTTAGATCTAGAGAAAGCTTTGGAAGATGCGAAAAATAAAGCTGATGAATATCTTGATGGTTGGCAAAGAGCACGTGCGGAATTTGCCAATTATAAAAAGCGAGTAGAACGTGATCAAAGCCAAACTTATCAAATGGCAACCGGTAGCGTGATAAAGCGTTTTTTGGATGTTCTCGATGATTTAGACCGCGCTTTGAAAAACAAACCCGAATCAGGTGACGGGGCTACTTGGGCGAATGGAATTGAGTTAATTTATCGAAAATTGCTCTCCTTCTTAGAAAGCGAAGGGGTTGTTCCCATGAAATCTGATAATATGGAATTTGACCCCAATCTACATGAAGCTATATCGTCTGAAGAAAGCGATCATCATAAAAGTGGAGAGATAATTGAAACGCTACAGCAAGGTTATATGATCGGAGATCGTGTCCTTAGACCCGCTGTTGTTAGAGTTGCAAAGTAATTATGAGAGATTTTATTCATAGATAAAAGAAATCGTTGGAGGATCAAAATGCCAAAAATCATAGGTATCGACTTAGGTACAACCAATTCAGTCGTTGCAGTCATGGAAGGTGGTGAGCCTACAGTAATCTCATCCTCAGAAGGAGAGAGATTATTCCCATCTGTTGTGGCTGTAAATAAAAATAACGAACGCTTAATTGGACGTGTTGCCCGAAATCAAGCGGTCGTCAATCCTGAAAACACAGTCTTCTCGATTAAACGTTTCATGGGGCGTAAGTTTAGTGACCCCGAAGTACAACGTGCTATTTCTCGTGTCCCCTACAAGGTAACCGAGGCGCCCAATGGTGACATTCGCGTCGTATTGGGCGGCAAAGAATATTCACCTCCGGAAATCTCTGCCATGATCTTGGGCAAATTAAAATCAGATGCCGAGTCGTATTTAGGTGAAACTGTAACGCAAGCGGTTATCACAGTTCCAGCTTATTTTAATGATGCGCAACGCAACGCGACCAAAGATGCCGGAAAAATTTCTGGCATGGAGGTATTGCGGATTATCAATGAGCCCACTGCCTCCTCGCTCGCATATGGATTAGATAGAAAAGCGGATGAAGTTATCGCAGTTTATGATCTTGGTGGAGGTACTTTTGATATCTCCATTCTGGATGTTGGGGAAGGGGTATTCCAAGTGCGCTCAACCAGTGGTGATACTTTCCTGGGTGGTGATGATTTTGATCAACGTGTGATCGATTATATTGCTGATGAATTTAAAAAGGAAAATGGTATCGATTTACGTAATGATCGTCAGGCGCTTCAACGCCTCAAAGAAGCTTCAGAGAAAGCAAAAATCGAACTCTCTAGCATGATGCAAACTGAGATCAATCTTCCATATATCACTGCTGATGCTAGTGGACCCAAACATCTTGTGATGACTTTATCTCGTTCGAAGTTAGATCAATTAACCAGTGATTTAATTGATCGTTCGCTTGGTCCAGTAAAACAAGCCTTGAAAGACGCAGAGCTTGCGCCGTCTGACATTAATGAAGTGGTTCTTGTGGGTGGTATGACACGTATGCCAGCTGTTCAGGAAGCAGTACGAAAGTTATTTGGCAAGGATCCGCACAAAGGAGTAAACCCTGACGAGGTTGTAGCAATAGGAGCTGCTATTCAAGCGGGTGTATTAGGTGGAGAGGTGAAGGATATTCTCTTGCTGGACGTCACTCCGTTAACCCTTTCTGTTGAAACGCTAGGAGGTGTTGCGACAGCGCTGATTGAGCGTAACACGACTGTTCCTACGCGTAAGAGTCAGATTTTCTCCACCGCAGCAGACAATCAAAACCAAGTGGAAATCCATGTCTTGCAAGGTGAACGTCCCATGGCTGCTGATAATAAATCGCTAGGTCGTTTTATTCTTGATGGCATTCCCCCGGCGCCTCGTGGTTTGCCTCAAATTGAAGTGACCTTTGATATCGATGCAAATGGTATCTTAAAAGTAACTGCGCAAGATAAAGCTACCGGACGTAGTCAAAATATCACCATTACAGCTTCTTCTGGATTAGATGATGATGAGGTCGAACGCATGCGCAAGGAAGCTGAACAGCATACTGAAGAAGATCGACGTCGGAAAGAACTTGTTGAGGTACGCAATAACGCTGATAATACTGCTTACTCCGCCGAGAAATTGCTTAAAGATTTGGCTGATAAAATACCCGCAGAAATTAAAGAGAAGGTGGAGAAAGGTGTCAAGCAAGTTCGTGAGGTTCTCGATAGCGATAATGTGGATACTATCCGCAAGGCGAGTGATGACTTAAGTGAGCTTATCCAACAAGTAGGCGCAGCTGCCTATCAACAGACTGAATCTGCTCCTGGTGCAGGTCCGGACACTAGTGGCGAGGATGCTCAAACACCGCCCAAAGGTGATGAAGATGTTGTTGATGGTGAATTTCACAGTGCATAACGATTAATGGTAAAGATGTGATCAGTGTATTGTTTCAATGGAAAATTGAACAATACACTGGTTTGTAAAATATTGGATAAATATGACAGAACGTGATTATTATGAAATATTAGGCGTTTCACGTAACGCCACTGATAGTGAGCTAAAAGCAGCCTTTAGAAGGTTAGCGCGCAAATATCACCCGGATGTTAGCGCCGAGCCAGATTCGGAAGAACGTTTTAAAGAAGTAAATGAAGCCTATGCTGTTCTATCGGATGTGGAGAAACGCTCTGCATACGATCGTTTTGGGCATGCTGGCGTTCGTGGACCTGGGGGTGGAGTTGATTTTAACGTTGATTTCACCGATTTCGCGGATATATTTGGCGACCTGTTTGGCTTTGGTGGTTTTGGGCGTTCTTCGGGACGTAGCCGGAATGCACCACGGCGTGGCGCAGATCTCCAATATCGTCTTGATTTGACATTTGAGGAGGCGGTTTTTGGGGCTGAGAAGGAAATTGAGATTACTAGAGATGAGGTTTGCAGCGTCTGTAATGGTACAGGCGCCAAGCCAGGAACCTCTCCTTCTCGATGTCCTACTTGTAATGGCACAGGTGAGATACGTCAAGCCCGACAGACCATCCTTGGTTCTATGGTTCAGGTGTCTACTTGTCCTACTTGTGGTGGTAAAGGAGAGATTATCTCTGAACCATGTTTAGCGTGTAATGGTCGTGGCTTAGAAAGAAAATCAATCAAGAAAGTGGTCAAGGTTCCAGCTGGTGTAGATACTGGAACACAAATTCGTTTGGCTGGAGAAGGTCAACCAGGTGAAAATGGTGGTCCTAATGGGAATTTGTATATCTTAATTCAGGTGAAAAAGCATAAATTTTTCCGCAGACGGGATTATGATATTATGTTGGATTTAAATATCAATGTCGCTCAGGCAACACTTGGAGCTGAGGTCGATGTACCAACGGTTGATGGTTCTGTAAAACTCGATATTCCACCAGGAACACAACCGGGTAAAGTGATCAAAGTGCGCGCACGCGGTGTCCCCAAGTTACGTGGAACTGGACGTGGTGATCAGCTTGTGATTATTAATGTTGAAATTCCCACTCGTTTGAATAGTGATCAGAGGGAAATCTTTGAACAATTAGCTCATGTCTTGGGAAGCGAAGTGCGTCCCCAAGAGCGCGGTTTTATGGATTGGATTAAAGAAGCGCTTGGTGGTTGATTCTCTTTTCATAATAGGGTAGTCGGATCGATCTGCTACCCTATTACTTTTTATCATGATGGTTTTTAATTATGGCTCAAGAGTCTTGGTTGGAAATTTCAATGGTTACAGATGGTGAAATGTCTGAAGCGGTAGCTGATGTTTTATCGCGATATATTCCTGATGGCATTGTTATTGAAAGCACTGATATCGACACAAGCGCTAATGATACAGCAGGTAAACCAGTAGGACCGCTTCGTGTTTCCGGTTATATAAAAAACGACCATAATTTAGAGGATACAAAGCAGAAAATCGAACAAGCTCTTTGGTATTTAGGTAGAATTCGCACTCTTCCAGAGCCTGAATACAAGATGATCCATCAAACAGATTGGTCTGAATCTTGGAAGAAACACTATAAACCGATTGCTATTGGAAAAAATCTAATCATCATTCCTGCCTGGATAGAAGGTCCCTCAACTAATCGGATCCCTATTCGAATTGAACCTGGCATGGCATTTGGTACTGGAACACATCCAACGACGCAATTATGTCTTGAGATGGTTGAAACGCTTTTTGATAAAAAAGATCAAATTTCGTTTTCTGGGTTTAATGGAGAAATGCCATCCGTGATCGATTTGGGCTGTGGTTCGGGGATTCTGTCCATTGCAGCCGTAAAGCTTGGCGCTAGAAATGTGCTCGGAGTCGACATAGATCAACAGGCAATCCAATCTGCTCGCAAAAATGCTGGTATTAATTCTGTTGAAAAGGAGATTTCTTTTTATGAAGGTTCCTTATCACAAATCATCGATGGCGAGTTCTTCTTAAGAAAAGCGACAGTTGTCTTAGTGAATATACTAGCGGTTGTCATTGTTCAGTTATTGGATGATGGGCTAGTGCAGATCTTGACCGATGATGGTTTCTTGGTTTTGTCGGGGATTTTAGAAGAGCAATTACCGAGTATAATGCAAGCTCTTGAGAGAAATAGACTAGAAATTATTCATCAACGGCAACAAGGCGATTGGGTAGGATTGATAGTTAAGGAAAAACATCCTACTCCACATTCATTGATATAGATTAGATGAATACTATCCTGATGGTAGAATCGATTAAATAAAGTGAATTCTAGTTCCAATCGTGTTTTGCTTGTAAAAAAGAGGACCGATTCAAAATGAAAAAAAGAGAATTTTCGAACAAGGGCTTAGCGGATATATTTATACATATCGCTGACCTGCTGGAGATAAAAGGGGAGGTGATTTATAAAATCCTTGCATATCGAAAAGCTGCTGATGGATTAGTGAATTATGGAAGGGATGTCAACGATGTTTGGAAAGATGGGAATCTTAATGAAATACCGGGTGTAGGAAAGGCGATTGCAGATAAGATTGATGAAATACTTACCACCGGAGAACTAAAATTCTTGCAAAATTTAGAATCTCAAGTGCCTCCGAGTCTGGTTGATCTCCTGCAAGTGCCTGATGTCGGTCCTAAGAAAGTAGCGTTGTTCTGGAAAGAGTTGGGTATTATTGATTTGGCTGGACTTGAGAAAGCAGCTCGGGGGGGAAGTCTACAATCTTTGCCTGGGATGGGCGCAAAATCTGAAGCTAGAATAATCGCTGGAATTGAGGCGCTTGCTAGGCGAAGTGATCGAATACCACTTGGACAAGCTTATCCCTTTGCCCAAGAATTAATCGAACAATTGGGAAAAATTTCTGGTGTAAAACGGATTGAAACGGCTGGCAGCTTGAGGAGAATGAGGGCAACAGTTGGTGATGTGGATTTAGTCGCAGGCGCTGTCGATTCAAAACCGATCATCGAGGCTTTTGTCAACCATCCAAGAGTCAATCGTATCGTTAGCCAGGGTGAAATTAAAGCTAGTGTTGAATATGATCAAAATATACGGGCACAGCTTTGGGTACACACTCCGGAGAGATTTGGGACTGCGCTGCAATATGCTACAGGATCAAAAGAACATAATGTCCGTCTTCGAGAATTAGCGCTCAAGCAAGGTTTATCGTTATCAGATCAAGCCTTCGTTCGTGAAGATGGATCAGAAATCCTCTGTGCAGATGAAATTGAGGTGTACGAAACGTTAGGTTTACCTTGGATAGATCCCGAATTACGCGAAGATCGAGGTGAAATCCAAGCGGCTTTATTCAATAATCTCCCCGACCTGATCACCACTGAAGATTTTCAATCAGAATTGCATTCACATTCGACCTGGAGTGATGGAAAATTGTCCATCAAAGATATGGCTTTGGCGGCTCGTAAACGAGGTTATCAAGTTCTTGCCGTTACTGATCATTCAGGGAGTTTAGGAGTTGCAGGTGGTCTCTCGGTCAGTGATATTCAAGAACAGCGTGCAGAGATCAATCAAATCCAAGATGAACTTGGTAATTCAATTCGCTTGTTGCAGGGTTGTGAGGTGGAAATCAAAGCGGATGGTTCTTTAGATTTCTCCGATGAGGTCTTAGCAGAGTTGGATATTGTCATCGCCTCGCTGCACACTAGTTTACGTCAACCGCGTGAACAAGTCACCAAACGCCTCTTGAACGCAATCCATAATCAGCATGTCGATATTATTGGGCATCCTACTGGAAGGATGATCCCGAATAGAGAAGGCGCTGATTTGGATATGGAAGCGGTCCTAGAAGCGGCTTTAGAATATAAAGTTGCTCTAGAGATCAATGCTCATCCTGCTCGTCTTGACCTCGATGATATCTATGCACGCCGCGCGATCGAAATGGGGATTCCCTTAAGCATTAATACCGATGCTCATAGTGATACAGACTTGGATTTATTATTCTTTGGTATTGCAACAGCGCGACGAGCTTGGGTACAGCCAAGTGATGTGATCAACACCTGGGATACCAAGCGTTTACTTGCTTGGTTGGAATCTAGATAATTGTTCATATATAAATTGAAGATCGAATATGAAAGCAGTCATAAAAACTCCTAAGCCTATTTGTTGTAGAAGTCTTGTTTTAATTCTTTCCACAATCATTTTACTGATTCACCTAATCAATCCAAATTCGAATTCACACGCTCAAAGCAATCAGGCATATGATCTAATTGCAGCAGTCAATCAACTTCGCACTTCGAATGGCTTACCTCCTTATGAGATCAATGGCGCATTAATGGCAGCAGCCCAATCTCACAGTGAATACCAAGCCTCAATAGGGTCAGTGACTCATACTGGTGTGGGTGGTACAAGCTCCAGTAATCGTGCTGCTGCCGCTGGTTATGGGGGTGGGGCTATGATTTATGTTAGTGAGAATATTGCTGGGGGGATGAGTTTTACTATTCAGAGCGTGGTTCAAATGTGGCAAGGAGATAGCTTACATCTTAGTACTATGCTCAGCTCAGATTATCAGGATATTGGTGCCGGAGTTGCCAGTTCCGGTCAGCAAACTTACTACACGATTGATGTCGGCTATATCGCAGGAAATCCCGAAAATTCCAGTACTCCTGCTTCCTCTACGGCAATCTATTCTTCGCCTGAGTCGTCAAGTAGCTATTCCCCTATTCAGGCTTCAACGCCACTAGCAGATGGCTCGATTATCCACGAAGTTAAAGAGGGACAAGCGCTATGGAATATTGCCGCCATCTATGATATTGAGTTACCAGAACTTCTTCAATTAAATAACCTCGGAAGCAATGCTTTTATATTTCCTGGGGATACATTAATGATCAAACCAGCATCGATTACACTTACGAACACTTCAGCGGAAGAAACAGAAACAATTAGCACAAGTATTACTCAAGCAACAGAACCAATCCCTACTCAAATAGAAAAAAATAAAATAGCGGCTGAGATCACAGAAGCATCCGATTTAACCGATTCGCCTTCCGAACCTGGTCAGGAACATCAAAATCCTTTGTTGGATCCCATTTTGATTATTATTGCTAGTTTGGTGTTTGGAGGAACTTTCTTAATCATTCTTGGAAATCTCTTCAAACGCGAAGATAAAGAGGTATAGGACCTTCTTGCTAGTCTTTGATCGTATAAGATAATTCCCTAAATAAAAACCAGCTTCCCTTTCTATCATCCACATTTTTCGGCGCCCGATCATAATATAGATCAAAGTATCTGCCTTGCTTGGTTTGAACCCGAAAGTAGAACTGTCCTACTCCCCATGAGCCGCGTTTCTTAGCTAAGGAGGCATGCGTTGATCGCATATTATTCGCCATTCTACCTCGTCGTTCATAATCATGCCATTCCAAGAGCACTTGTGTGATCTGAAAAATTTCGTCTCTCCATATGAATCGATTAGGAAAACCAGGTTTCTTTTCGAAGATAGGTTGTCGATCAAATTCAACATCGATTGGCTCACTGATAAAACGAATTGGTTTCCAATTGATATTATTTGGGGTGTTCATCATTGATATGATACCATTTTCAAAGATCTGGCTAAGGTAAAGCTAAATAGAAATGGATTGGTGGCATAATGCCTTCACTTACAGTTAGGTAACCGCTACCATCTGACATAAACGCAATTGCTTCTCCTTGCGGTTCATCTTCTAAAGGTACTTGACAAGGTTCCACGGAAAAAACTTCCCATAAATCTGTGTTAATCCCTCGCTTCCAGTACAGTCCATCAATAGAAATGCCGGAAGCGTGTGGGCGAAGAAGGATCGCATCTCCGCTTGGAGAGATGTCACCACCTTTAACCATTTCCGTGAGTGGGATCTGAGCGACCAATTCTAGTGTAACGAGAACGGAATCTAGATGTGGCGCTGGATTACGATAGACGCGCGCAAACCCTTCTTCATCTCGATCGCGCGTCACTAAAAATAAATCACCGCCGCGTGGATCCACCAGCAAAGTTTCCACATCGAATTTCGTTGAACCGGGAAATTGCATGGGCAACGCTGACCATTCCGTAAGTTCTACACTGAGCAATTCTTGTTCAGTGTTCACTTCAGGTTCAAGAGTACGATAGACGGTGATGGTAGCGCGTGAACGGTTATTATCTCCTGTATCCCCTAGGTAAAGATAATCACCTCCCGAGATTGGATCGGGCGCGATAGCGATATCTTCCCAATCGATTGCTTCAGCATCCTGCAAGTTATATATTCCAAGAAGCCTCCCCTTCTTGTTGAGGGCGAAAAAATGGGCTCTATCTCCAGAATCATTGTGCACCCATAGCACTCCATTATTCTTGCGACTGGCTACTATTCCAGAGATTTCGTCTAGCAATGTGGATTGGACATATCCCAAAATTATCCCATGATCAAATTTCGGGCATCTTGATGGTAGAGCGCCCTCAACCGGATTTACTTTAGACCGAGGATAGAACCATGTTAAACCAATTAATAAGATCAAGATTACATAATTGAGGATGGATAAATGCTTCTTTCTCTGGGATAAGATCAAATCTATCTACCTTTTCTCTACTCATTCAATCGGAAGACCAAGCGCTTATGGTATTCATTCCTGTTTGGATAAGAAGTCCTCTATATCCTCGATAAAGAGGATTGTTTTCTTCTCGATCATATCTGTAAGCGAATCTAGATCGCTAAAATCTGGGTTCTCTACCAAAACATATTCTACAATCGAGTCAACACCTTTCGTCGAAGATACAATATGGTATTTATTCCAATCGCTTTCCATAAACATTTCCCAAGTCTGCATTTGTGCCATTTTATTATATCCTCCTAACCAGACTTCAAATCTAAATTGCTCATAGTTAAAAACCAGTGCAATTTTTAGGTGGCGATTTTTTAACGACATCGGTGTGATGGGAAAGTAGGTCATATCCATATAACCGAGATAGAGATTGCTGGACACAGAATAATCAGGGTATTTTTTCTTAAGGTATGTCTTTAACCCCATCATATATTCCATCAATCCTTTGTAGGCTTTTTGAATAACACCCACCTCGAGTTGTTTTTTATATTCTTGCATATATTCCTGGAAATTATCCATTATTCTTCCTGCTTACGGTGATCTTTTTTTTTATCAATCTTGCAAAGAAGATCGTTTATTGCGTTACGATTATTATAAAGAATACGGATTTATTTCTGCAAGGGTAGAATCCCTTTCGCGTATTTCGCGCTTTTTCGAACTAATCACGTTCCAATCACCTCTACTTTGCTATTTGATTGTTCGTTTGCCTATTCGTTGATCCATCCACTCTTCTGAACCTTGATTTCTGGGATTTACAGGATGATCATGATTGTGAATCAGTATTTGGTCATTGATCTTGGAAAAGGATAAATTCTCTGAGTTCCGCTTATTCGCTGTTCTAATTCCTGTGATTAAACCTCATCTTACACATAGCTCCCATACCCATAGATGAAGTAGGTTAGGATGCCATCCTGACCATGCTGTCGGGTTGACAACCCAACAACCTTACCCGTACAAACAATCAATTCGGTCAATCCTTTGAATTCGTTGTTCTCGATCCCCACCCTCTCCCCATTTATGCTGAGTCGCTTGTAACAATTTAACCACGAATGAACACGAATATACACGAATAATTTCGTTGGTTTCTCTTTATTCGTTGTACTCTGCCACCCTTACATCTTGGCTTCTTTGCATTGCCTTGCCTTATGAAGATCGCCAGCGGGGACGCTGGCTAGAGCAATGAGGGGATGCTGGCTAGAGCAACGAAAAGAACCACAGAAACTGCCACGGAAAGGCACAGAATTTCACGGAAAATTACACATGTTTTCATGGAAACCTTCTTTTAAAAATTACCCAACCACCTTGTCCAGCCCAATCAATAGGTTTATAATATCCACAGTAAACGAACCTAAAAACCTTTCACCAGATTCTTATCCAACCTCAAAAGGGGTGCAGCATGAATACAAACCAAAATTCCAAAAGCAAACCAATTGCCAAGATCATTGCTCTTATTCTCGCGCTTTCGATGACTGCCTGCAGCCTAGCGCCGGCCAGCGCTCCATCGCCCAGCGCGCCGCCCGCAACTGAAGCGATCCTGACGCCAACCGAAATTCCGCTTGAATTTGAAGGCGAAGTCTTCTCTACCACAGATAGCTTACCAGAGGAATTCATCCCCTTTATGGATCTATTTACAGAAATGGCAGAAGAGGATGGATTGGACATCGATGTACTGGGTCCAATCCTATGGCTCAAAGCCGCGCAAGGCGAGCAGCGCGTGAACTATGCCCTGCTACAAATCGCGGTCGTCACTGATATTAAAGATGCCGATGGCGAGCCAGGCAACCCCAAGCCTGTTTATTACCTAGTCTATAAAGATAAACAGGGGCAAATGCAAAGCGGGTACGCGCTCGGCAAGTTAATCGAGAAAGACGACAAA
>Ga0172370_10006238_pt1 | contig 15040 bp, 13 predicted proteins | sample LakKiv5m_FD_114538 | JGI IMG/M metagenome (GOLD analysis project Ga0172370, IMG submission 114538) | Freshwater microbial communities from Kabuno Bay, South-Kivu, Congo - kab_022012_11.5m | ecosystem: Environmental > Aquatic > Freshwater > Lake | place: Democratic Republic of the Congo...
TATGCATGCTGCCAACAAAAGCATTGCTATCGACAAGATAATTTCCTGTAACGGTACAATTAAGCTTATTTTTCTATCTATACTATATTCCAACCTTGCAACATCGTCACTTAATTCTGAAAATTCTTTTTTCTCATCCTCTTCCTTACTGTATATTTTAACAAGAGAAACGCAACTTATAATGTTGAATATTTTTTTATTTAAAACACCCTGCGCATCAGCATAAAATCTTGATGTCTTTTTTATTTTTTCAATAAGCCACTGCAGGGAATAATGAAGCACTGGCAAAACGAATATTATAAAAATAGTTAATTTCCAAGAAATCACAAACATTAAAAAAAGATATACCAAAAGCATGAAAATATAATTCAAGGCCTGTTGTAAATTTATAAGGCGTTCCGCTATCGTGCTTGTGAAATTTGCCAGTATATTATGCAGATAACCAAAATTGTTCTTGTCAAAAAAGAATTTACCATAAGCTAAATATCTGCTGAAAATAAATTTTCTTAAGGAATTAGAGAATTTTCTAACCTGGAATGAAACGCTTACCGCAGAAAAATACTGCAGCAGGTTTTTTGCCACTACTGCTATAAAAATAATTATCAAAAGCAAAGCAAATACATAAGAATTTTTGACAAATAACCCAGGAAAATAAAAAGCAACTTTTCCCAGTATGGGCAATTCTTTAACAAAGCCAAAGTCCATAGTAACTATTCCCTTTACTATAGGCATTAGCAAACTTACGGTTACGGCTTCAAAAAATGCAACCAACAAAGATAGAAAAACGGGAAAGATAAAAAAAACTGGATTTAATTTTATCTTATGGAAAAACTCCTTCAGCCTAATAAAATTTGTGTAAATTTTTAATTTAGTTAGATTCATATATCAATAGCCCCTCGCCATATCCCTAGTTTCTAAAATTCCTATGCGCCAATACTATAACCAGAGCGCTTATTATACATGCAAATACCGCGTTAGATGGAATATGCAAATTTATATCAAAAAAACCATGAATGAATATGCTAGCCATAGATACTAGGCCTGCTACTATAGCGAATAATGTAAACCTATCGTGCCTTATGCCATTTTTATATTCTTCGGCATTGGCTAAATTATCTATAAAGCAACAGCGATCCTTACCTAAATAATGACAGAACACTATATCTTTTAAAAATACCAACATTGCAGTTATTAAAAAAATAAAGCCCAATAAACCCAGTTCTATTAAAAACTGCGCCCAATCACTCTCAGCATTAATAATAATAACGTCTCTGCTGGAAACGCCATACATATTAAATATGCTGCTAAAACTTCCGGCGCCTACCCCAAACAATGGAAAATCCTTAAATATCTTAAATATAGCTTTATATATATTGATCCTCTCTAAAAACCCTTCAGAACCGGTAGTAAACCTCCCGATTATTGGTTCTTTTACTAAAAAAAACATAAAGATAGCTGCAAAAATAACTGCCAAAAAAACATAAAAAACTTTCTTGCCTACCGAACCTCTTAAAAATATAACTGGTGTTATAAGAAGTAAGGCGAGTAAAAAACTTAAAATACCTCCTCTGGATAAACAAAGAAAAAGCGACAATAGCATTACAACTGCCATAAATCCAAAAATTACGCGTTTCTCTAACCGCTCCTCAATAAAAGTAAACAAAACTGCTATCGGAAGCACTAATTCTATAAAACCGGCAAAATGATTTCTGTTAACAAAAGGGCCAAACGGAGAAGCATATTCAGGCATGGGCTTAAACCAATAGATCATGCCATTCCATGTAAAATTCTGAATGATGCCAAAAAACGATATGGCAAAACCAGTAAGTACTATTGTAAGCATTATACGCAATATCTGTTCTTTTTTATTAATAACGTTAACAATTATAAATATTAAAAAACCGTACGATAGAAACTTAAAAAATTCTATTTTTGTGGCTTCAGGACTAAAACTTATTGTACGCCATATTTGGTATTGTTTGTAACCAGGCAAAAATTCTGAGTAAAATTTATACGTGGAAGGTGATAATATCTTAAGTAAAAATTTAGGCAGGGGGACAACTTGTATAAAAAGGGAAAAAAGAAGAAAAATAAATAAATAACCCAGCATGCTGCTGCCAAAAATATGCTGTTTATTTTTTAAATGGCTAATAAGCCATCCGAAAAACATAAATCCGCAGATTAGAAACAAAACTACCTGCGGGCCAAATCCTACGCCACCGAATAAAAGCGGCATAAAAATTATTAAAAAAATTATACATTTTTCGACAACGCTATCAAAAGATTGAGCAGCACATAATGCAAAAACATTGCGAATTAATCTCATATGGTTTCTGATCATGCATTCTTTTTCTTTTCGTCGTCGTTATAATAATAGTAGTAATAATAACTTTCTTTACCGATATCTATATTATTTAATAAAACACCTAGTATATGCGCTTTGGCATCCACTAATTTTTGTTTTGACCTGAGGATAATTTCTATAGGTGTTTTTCCGCACCGCACTATCATTATAACGCCATCTACTATATTTGCCACTATCGCAGCATCAGTTACTGTGAGTATGGGAGTAGCATCGATTATTACCTTATCAAATCTCTTTCTTGCTTCATCTAAAAACATCTTCATTTTAGTAGAATTCAATAATTCAGCAGGATTGGGCGGAATTGAACCGGCTGTAATTATGCTCAAATTTTCTATTTTTGTAGGTTTTATAGCCTTGTCAAAATCTACATTACTGACTAAATAATCGCTTAACCCTATTTCTTTGTTCAACCCAAAACTTTTATGTAAACGAGAACAACGCATATCTCCATCAACAAGCAAAGTTTTTTCTCCTGTATTTGCCATAGTAATGGCTAAATTCATAGAGGCCGTACTCTTGCCTTCCTGAGGGTTAGAACTGGTTATTAAAATAACCTTTACAGGCTTATCAGCAAAAGCAAATGAGATAGAGGTCCTTATAGATCTATAGGCTTCAGAAATAACAGATCGTGGTTTCTGATGAACTATTAAATCCATTTCTTCCTGAGCCCTTGCCTCTTTTTTAGCAGAAGGGATATAGCCCAAAAACGGCAAACCTATGTACATATTAACATCGTCAGGATTTTTTATAGTATTATCAAGGTATTCCACTAAGAATGCCAGGCCAAAGCCAATCATCAACCCTACTATGCAAGCCCTCACAATATTTCTTTTTTTATTCGGCCTGATAGGCGAACGCGGAACTTCTGCTGGGTCAACTATTCTAATATTGCTTAACTCTAGCTGCTCAGAAACACCTGTTTCCTTCGCTCTTTTTACCAAAGTTTCATAAATTTCTTTATTAGAATCAACTTCTCTTTTCAATATAGAATACTTTGTAGCCTTTTTGTTTAAAACTATGGCATTTTCTGTTTCAACTGCTAACTTAGATTTTATAGATTCTATTTCTGACAGCACTTTAACCATTTGAGGGTGTTTGGGCCCATACCTTCTGGAAATTTCAGACAACTCAACCTCAAGCCTTATCTGTTCCTGCTTCAGCGTTTCTATTAAATCTTTTTCACTGTCTTTTTTTTCTGAGTCAGGAATGCCAGTTATCTTTTCTTCCTCCATATATTTCACTAAAGCCATTTCAGAATCTTCAAGTTTTTTCTTTACAGAGCCAATCTGATCCATCAACCATAAAACAGCTTCTCGGGAAGCTTGAGTCCGGATTTCTGAATCATGCTTTATATACATTTCTGCCAACAAATTTACTAACATTGCCGACTTTTGAGGATCAGTATCCTCAAAATGTAAATTCATTAAACGGCTGTTCCTGACAGGCTCTACTATTATTCTGCCTATAAAACTGCCTATAGGATCTGATGAATTTGAAAATTCTGGATCAATATATAAATTCTTTTCTTCAAAAAGACGTTTTATCAATGTGCGTGAACGCAATATCTTGTACTGAGTTTCATAATATTCTTTATCCACATAGCCAACGCCATAAACCTCTTCTACTGAAAGAACCTTGGGAGTTTGTTTTTCAATTAATAAAACTGCGGTAGCCCTGTACACTGGCTGGGTCCAAAAAGAAATAAAAGCAGCTATTGTAACCAAAATAACAACTGGCGCCAGTACTATCCACTTGCGTTTATCTATAATATCTACATAATCCTTAAACGTTAATTCCCTTACATCTGTAGTTAGTATCATTTTGGCATCCTAAAATAAGGTTTCCGGGACATATACAATATCGCCCGGTAAAAGTTCCATATCTTTTTTTATCTTACCCCTGTATGTTATATCCGTAATATTAACCCTTATAACATTTTTCCTGCCTCTTATACCTTCCCGTATGATTCTTGTGCCATTAACTGCGGCGACTTCGGTAAAACCGCCTGCCATTGCTATTGCACCTAATATAGTTGTCCTATCTTTTAACTCAAAAGTCCCAGGCCTGGCTACTTCACCAAGCACAGTGATCTTTCCTATTTTTTCTACAAATATTGTATCATTAGGCCTAAGGGTAATCTCTGCGCTTTCAATACCCTTTTTAATATCTCCTAATTTTAACTGCATGGTCTTTTTTTCGCCATCCACCATTCTTAAAATTTTGATATTATTAATATCTGCATCTATATTAAATCCGCCGGCCTGGGCTATACTGTCTAATATTCCTACTTTACCCCTCAGCTCATAAGAACCTGGATTTCTGACTTCTCCTAATATGGAAATAGTGCTGTATCTTTCCATATATACGCCGACTTGCGGATTTACTATAAACCCGCCATCCATGAGAAGCTTGGCTAATTTTTCTTCCAATTCCTGCACGGTTAAACCATCTACTTTAATCCTTCCTATTAAAGGATAAGAAATGCTGCCATCTGAAGCTACCCTAACTGTCTTTGCAAGATCCGGTTCGCCATATACATTTATCTGTAATTCATCATGAGGTGCTATTTTATATTCTACCTTTTCAAGCTCAGGCTCACTGCCAGCTTCTAAAGCGAGGCTGTCTTCAACAGCTGAAGCCCTTTCCCCTGGCTTAGGCTTTGCTGCTTTATCACTCTCCGCAATAATAAATTCTACTGTTTCAGATTGATCTTTTTTCGATGCAGATACAACATTTTTTGATTGCCTTTTGACCAGCTCATCAGGCATCTTCGAATTAACTGCCGAACGAATAAGATTTCTCCTTGTCTGAATTTCCTTAATTTGCACATCAGCTACATCAATTTTATTTTCTAAATCAGATATAGAAACAACCATGGAAGCTATCTGAAAACTCACATCTTCTTTCTTTTTAATCTGCTCTTGCCGTTCAGCCTCTGAAATTTTATCGCTGTCAAGAAGCTTATCTATGTCATCCTCTGCTTTCTGTAAATTTGAGATATCCTTATCCATTTGTTTTTTCTGAACTATGTAGGCATCTCGCTTTTGCTTTAAACTATCTATTATTATTTCGCATACGCCATTTTTTGCTTTTGCAAAATTCACTGCCCCGCCAGGAGAAATCTGTTTTTCAGCAGGCTTCACTTCAGGTTCTTTTTTAACCTGTTTTGGAATTCTTTCTGCAATAACAGGTTTCTGTTTCGGAGTATATTTTTCTGTTTTGCTTTCATCCTTTTTAATCTTGGCAAAGTTCATTGTCATGCTAGGGGCAGCCTGTTTCTGGACAGGCTTTACTTCAGGTTCTTTTTTGACTGGGGCTGGTTTTTTCGGAGGACGAGTTATTTTTGGCTTTTCCTCTAAAACAACAGGTTTTTGTTTAGGAGCATATTTTTCTGTTTTGCTTTCATCCTTTTTAATCTTGGCAAAGTTCATTGTCATGCTAGGGGCAGCCTGTTTCTGGACAGGCTTTACTTCAGGTTCTTTTTTGACTGGGGCTGGTTTTTTTAAAGGAGCAACAGGCTTAGCCACTACCTGATTCTCTGTAGCTTCCTGAGGTATTTTTAGTACATTTGCAGACGATGAAATTTTTTCTTTTTCTTGAAAATCTTTAATTTTGCCATCTATGTCTTCAATATTTTTTTGCAGGTCGGCTAAGGAAACAACTAAGGATGCTATTTGGACACCGATATTTTCTTTCTTTTTAACTTCTTCTTGCCGCTGTTTTTCTGAAATTTTATTATTGCCGAGAATCTTATCTATTTTTCTTTCAGCTTCCTGCAAACTTAAAATTTTCTTGTTTACGGAATTTTTTTGGACTACATATGCTTTCTGCTGTTGCTTTAATTGAGTAGTTGTTGTACCAGGCACGGCTTTTTTAGTCTTGGCAAAATTTGTTGTCTCAGCAAAGCCAGAATCAGCCGAACAAATGATCAGGGAAACAAATAGAAATAAAATAATATATTTTCGGTTATCCATATCAATACACCGCCTTTAAATAAATTGAAGTAATGTTTGCATCATAATCAAAAGAAGGCGTGTTTGAATCCCTTCTTTTAAACTCCTGACTTATGCCTGAGGTTAACCATTTTCTTGTTTTTATATCCAACGCTATTTTTAAATTTAAAAGATAATCTTTTCTTCTTTCTGGTTCAGTAGTTACGACAGGATATTTATCATATTCGTATTCCGAACTTACAGTAACCGATGTTTTAGGTGTAAGTGACTGTAAAATACTAAGAGATCCCTTGCTTAGTTGATAATAATTTTCTAACGTAAACGTTGATTCCTGCGTTGATCTTGTAAGGCTTAGGTTAAAATCTGTTTTTGGCGAAGCCTTATAGGTAACGCCCGTATAAATAACTACACCAGACCAATCTTCCTTATCCGTATAGTTTCTATCCTGATATCCCAGCTTGATATTGCCTGTCATTTTATTAAGAAGATCCCCATCTAAACCCGTAAGAAATTCGTTATAACTGCCATTCTTAGTTTTATCTTCAGCATAAATTATCTTACCAAATCTATATTCTCCAAGGGCACGGACTTTTTCAAGAAATCTAAAATACCCAGTAAGAGTCAATACTTTTTCATCGCTATTATTTATACTATCGCTTTCTTTATAATCAGAGATTGAATCCCTGCAACTTGCAACATAAGACAACTTATTATAATTAGCGCCCACGCTAAGCGTCAAATCATTGAGATTATACGCATTAAAAACATCCTTGTAAGTACTCGGGGCATATCTTTGCGCATAAATTTCCTGCATTTGAAAAAAATATTTTGGCCCTGCCACTTTTAAATCTGCAGTAGCAGTACTAGCGTTTCTATCCTGAGTAGAAAGATCGTTATAACGTATCATTTCATGCTGGTAACTAAGTTTCAGTATATTTTCTCCGGTACATTTTCCCTCAAGAACAATCTCCGGGGTCAATGTGGTAATAAGGTCGCTTTGGGGATCATTGGATACTTGATAAACATTGTCCTCGTAACGCTCTTCTACCTTTATTGCAGGGTACATTTTAAATGAACCTAGATCAATACCTTCCGCAAAAATATTACTACATAAAGATAAAAGCAATACGCCGGCTATGATTATTATATAAAAAATTCCTCTATCCACCCCCGCAACCTCCAACATAAATTATCTATTCTTCAACTATTTATTTTTATTAGTACACGCCAACAAAGCTACAGCAACAGCGGCTAATAAAAATGTATCTGTAAGCCTCAAAAAGGCATTTCCTGACAAAGAGCTTAACTTTAAACCCACCCTTGCGACTGCCGAAATGAACATTACTGCTGCGATTAATAAAAAAACACTTGCTAATATTTTCATTGCAACCCTCCTGCTCTTCTTTTTGGCTATTTTTTAAACCAAGACCAAAAAGATTTTCTCGAGGACATTTTCTGAAGCACGAAATTTATTCTTTTTGCAAGTTCTGCCCTTTTTTCTTCATCAATATTTACAAAATGCGCCCCAACTTCATAGAATCCGCTATCAGAACGGATACTTCTTACAACCTGGGCCTTTGCATCTATAGAATCTGTACCCGGAAAATTTATGATAACATCCAAAATACTATCTTTTGCCAGTTCTTTTTTGGATACAAAGAGCAATCCGCTGCCGCTTATATTTTTTATATTAGCCGTGTTAAAATTTTCTTTCGGCTCCCATTCAAGTTTATACTTAATAAAATTAAAAAAATCTATCCTGGGGAATGCCCTGGTGTTGACATTTTTCCGAATTAACATTTTTTTTAACATTTTTGTATCCGATTAAAAAATAAGCCATGTACAAAAAGAAAAACCTTCCTGTTTACACGGCATGATCCAACAAGGATTCATTCCCTATATTCAGCGTCGGGGTATTATAGATAAATTTTTTACCCACTGGCGCAATCTCCTTTTTTAACCAAAACTAAACAAGCCCTACCTCCAACCTCTTTCAATAAAATTTATTTACTATTTATATAATATTATATAATAAAAGATAAGTCAAGGATAATTATTATATTTTATACATTAAAATTTGAAGAAACCCTCTTTTTTAAGCATTTCTGATTTCTTTTTAGCGCCTTTTGAAAATCCGCCCAAGGAACCATCAGAACGTATAACCCTGTGACATGGTATAATGCCCACAAAAGGATTTTTCTTCAAAGCTTGGCCGATTGCCCTGGCCGATTTCGGCATTTTAATCTCGCAGGCTACCCATTTATACGAACGCACCTCGCCTGATGGTATACGTAATACTGCTTTATAAACTTTTTCCTGAAAAGGCGTCATATATATCTGCCTGTGTCATTTGCCTAAAACTTTTTTTCTTCTTAAAATATGATGATAGTTTTGCGCAAACCTGTGTGCTTCATCTCTTATATGCTGAAAGAGTTTTTTAAAATCATCCGAGACATTTTCTTGCCCAAATTCTGAAAAAATTGTTTCCTCTTTTTTTGCAATACCTAATGTTTTTATCTTATTTAACCCTAGTCTGTCCAAAACAGACCTTGCGATACCCACATGGCCTTTACCGCCGTCAATAAGAACCAGATCGGGAAGCGGAAGATTTCCTGCCAGGAGTTTTTTGTATCTTCTCATAAGGATCTCTTCTATCATCTTATAATCGTCAACAGCTAAAACAGTTTTTATTTTGTATCTACGGTAATTTGATTTATCAGGCCTGCCGTTTAAAAAGGAAACCATTGAGCCAACCGCCTCTCTGCCCGATATATTGGATATATCAAATCCCTCTATTCTTTCCGCTAGAAACAACTCCTGCTTTTTCCATTTTCCGCCGATAACGCTCAATGCCTGTATCTGATCTCTTAACCTTGCGGCTTCTTCAAAGTTTTTATCAAATGCAGCGTCTTTCATGCGTAAAGAAAGTTTTTTTACCAGCTCCTCTTTTTTACCTTTTAAAAAAAGTGTAACATCCCCAACTACCTGGCCATAAATATCTTTGCCAGCCTTTTCTTGATATGGCTGCGACACATACAAACAAGGTGCAATGCATTGGCCTATATGATAATTCAGGCACGGTGCTTTAGGCATCACATTACAGGTTCTCAATGGAAAAATTTTGCGCATAATGCCCAATGCCTTGCGTAAAAGCTTTGCATTTGTATATGGCCCAAAATAAATGGCTTTGTCTTTCTTTTTTCTGCGCACAATAACAAGTCGGGGAAATTTTTCATTAAGGGATAATTTTAAAAGAGGATAACGCTTATCATCTTTAAGCAAAACATTGAACTTTGGCTGTTTTTCCTTAATAAGCGCTGCCTCCAGCAAAAGAGCCTCTTCTTCTGACCCTGTCTTTATGTAATCAATATCGGCGATGTTCGACCTTAACACGTCTGTTCGATAAGAAGACGTTTCTTTTTTAAAATAACTTGCTACCCGTTTTCTCAAAGAAACGGCTTTACCGATATAAATAACATTGCCGTCTTTATTTTTCATTAAATATACGCCGGGCGAATCTGGCAGCGCCTTTAATTTTTCCTTGATATCCATTTTAAACCCTTACTTATTTGTTCAACTTTAAACATAAACGCAGCTATAAGATAAACAAACATGCCGACAAATAAAAATGCAACAAGATAAATAGCCTTCATTAAAATGGCTGCATTTTGAATATTGGCATAAAATTTATCCTTTAAAATAAAAATAATCACGCCCATGATTACTGAAGAAATAAAAATTTTAAAAAAATCCTTTATTATCTTTTTACCATTTAAAAAACCTATTTTTTTACGCAAAAACAACAAAAGCAAAATAAAACTTAAAGCGCCTGACAGGGTTGTCGATAAGGCAAGCCCGCCGACTTTAAAAGGTTTCATCAGTAATATATTTAGAAATATATTAAAAATTAACGAGCCCACTGCAACCTTTACGGGCGTCAATGTATCTTTTAAAGAATAAAAAGAACTTGTAAGTATGTTATTGCTGGCATAAAAAACTAAACCAAGGCTATAAAACAAGACGGCTGTTGCCGTAATTTGGGTAGAATATACATCAAATCTGCCATGCTGAAACAAAACCTGGGTTATCGGCACGCGCAAAACACCGAGGCCCATTGCAGCGGGAAGGCTTATAAAAAATATGAGGCCTAAAGCAAAAGAAAATGTTTCTTTAAATTTTACCAGGGTCTTATCTTGGGCCTGTTCAGAAAGCGTAGGCAATGCTGCTTGTGCAAGGGCTATGCCAAATATAGCTAATGGAAACTGAAATAGCCTGTTTGCATAATATAAGGCTGCTGGCGCACCTTCGCCTACAATCTGCGTCAATGAAGAACACATACGATTTACAACTATATTTAATTGATAAACGCTAGATGCAAGTGCGCGAGGTACAAGCAACCTGCCTATCTGCCTTACTGCCGGATGTTTAAAATCAATTTTCCATCTACACCGCAAGCCTTTTTTATAAAGCACCGGTATTTGTATAGAAAGCTGTAAAATACCTCCAATCAAAACCGCTATCGCCAGAGCTAAAACAGAATCACGCATCCGGGGTGAAAAAATAAGCGGTATTACAATCATAGCAATATTCATAAGGCACGGCCCCAAGGCGGGCATAGAAAAATGTTTGAGGGAATTCAAAACACCTGTTCCATATGCCGTTAGGCCTATTAATAATATGTAAGGAAACATTATTTGAGTTAATATTATTGTTTCTTTTAGTTTTTCGGGTTGGCTAATAAAACCGGGGGCAATTATTCGTACTATTACTGGGGCAAATATTACGCCTAAAATACTTATTACGGATAAAACTACGAGCATAATATTTAAAACGACATTGGCAAGCTGCCAGAATTCTTCTTTACTATGATGGATTTTATATTCACTTAAAACCGGAACAAATGCTGCATTTGTAGCGCCTTCTCCAACTAAATCACGCAGCATATTTGGTATTGTAAAAGCAATTACGAACGCCTGGGCAGACTGGGCCGTACCGAATAATTTTGCTATGATACAATCCCGCACAAATCCTAAAATACGGCTTGAAAGCGTTGCTATACCTATTACGCTGGCAGCTTTTGTAATATGTTTTTTTTCAGACATTCTTTTTCTTTAAGTTTTCGGCGAGCTTATTTATAAGGTTGGCTATATCTTTAAGCTGATCGTGCTTTCTTAGTTTTATGGATACATTATAGTCATTATTAACCATCTGAGTAAGAGCACGTTTTATCCTGACTAAAGGCCCTGCTATTTTATGGGAGAGCAGTATTGCAGAAATCGCCACAATAGGTAAAAGCAATAAAAATCCGAAAGCAAGGCGCAAATAAACTGTATTCAATATCTCTGTTAATCTTGCTTGAGGATAAACATTTGCCATTTTTTCAAGTAGTATATTTAATCCGCTAAAATAAATAACAGCCAATGAAATGATAAAAAATACTATCAAATATAACAACAAAAGCCCTGCATATTTAAACTGTATACCCTTATTTACGATATAATGCTTTCTGATTATTTTCTTTGGCTGCTGCATCATAGACCTCCTCTTATTAAAACAACCTGTCGCCTTACTGTAAGGATAACTTCTTTAGAATTATTAAAAATCTTTTTTCTTGCCAATGCTAAAGGCATATACCTGGTAGATTCCCCATTTATATGGGTAATAACATCTTTTGCCTCTAGGCCGCTTTTAATCAATTCTATTCTCTTTACACTATCCACTACTAGCCCCTCAGGTTTTAAAGAAATTTTAAACCCTGAGTTTATATATCGCATACAAGAAAAAACCCTGCTAAACCAACAGGCAGGATTTATAGAAATAACAATATTTTTTTCAATGGCTATCTTTAAAGCTGTAGAAGGCACGCCTATCATAATAAAAGAGGCATCCGGCGAATCTATAAACATCAAAGACCTGCCCCATGCCTCAACTATAAAATCATCTTTTTTGATACCAGCATATTGAGCAGGAGATTTTTTTTTGACTTCTAAAACCCTTATTTTATCTTTATGCCTATCCACACCCAAGCCTAACTGCACCTTTAATTTATCCAGGGATTCGCCTTTTCCAATCTTTAATCTCTGCCTGGCTATAACATCTGCTAATCTGGGGAATGAACTATTTACAAAACTGGATTCTGGATTTATCTGATAGGCCTTCTGGTAAAATGCCTTGGCAAGCTCTAAATTGTCGTCCTGCAAAGCCTGCTCAGCCAAATAAACATAATTCTGATCCTGGTTATCAAAGAATATTTGATCTATATCATTTTTTAAAATAGTTTTTTCACCTTCGTAAGTAGAAAGCACAATCCTATCTTTATGTTCCTCAACAACAAGCCCTTTAATTTCATTGCCCGAAGCCATATAAACGGTATCGGCATTAACAGAAAGTAAAAAGGTAAAAGTAAAAAGGTAAAAGGTAAAGATGAAAATTAAACTTCCTGTTTTTTTACTTTTGATTTTTTCCATATAGCTCCTTAATTGCCATTACCTCTTAAAAACTTTTTATAACTAATATAGTGATGAATGGCTATGCCGACAAAACTCGGATGGCTCCTATAAACATCTACAAGTTTTTTTATCTGGGCCTCCATATAATCAGGGCTTTTGTTCGCAAAAGTAATATATTCTGGCGTTAGATCTTTGGTTGTTTCTTGGCCTATGTAAACTTTTTTACCAACCCTATCTGCATAAGAAATTTCATTCTTGACTAATAATATGGAGCCGTTTTCGCCGTCTGCAAAATTTCTGTAATCCATGACTATAATCTGATCTATAATATCTAATATATGATAATTTGCCGGGCTTATTTTCTCACGCCACTGAATCCACATTTCAGGGTCATCATCATACCAAAAAGGCATATCGGCAGCCAAAAGAATCGAAGAACCATTTTTAGCTATTAAATCTTTGCCTTTTTTGTACATATCAATATGTTGAATGAGAATATTCTTACTATCTAATTCCCACGCCTTACCTAATAAATAAGGCTCTATATCGGTATGCACAGCGTCAAATCTTTCTTCGGAAGAAGCCCTCTTATTGAATTCCAAAACGTCACTTATCCATTCTAAAAAACGATCGTGATATTTTTCAAGTGCCCATCGGGGATCGCCCGCCAAGGCATGTACAAAAATACCATTTTTATGCGCTAGTTTATTAAAATTGCGGTAATCTTTTTCTACTGCTCCGGTTACTTTATAGGCAGTATAAAAAAGGGTACCTATATTTTTCTCTTTACAAAAATCTAAAAGGCGCTGAGTTGCCTCATTATCCTGAAATATTTTAACATCCCATACCCACATGGCACGGGGAGGTTCACCTGTAACAAGAGGGACAGGTTTAAAACCTGCCCCTACAAATACTGGAAATAATAAAATTGCACAAATAAAAAAACCAAGGAGGATAAATAAAGATATCCTTTTAGTAAACCATAGAATCATCTTTTTTATCCTCCTTGGCCTGTATTAATTATTCTAACATTAAATCATCTATATAAAACTTGCCTGAACCTGCCCCTTCTGGAAAACAATCGCTTTCAAAAGAAATAGCGATAGAAGAAAGTTTTGAATAATCAATAAAAAATTCTTCCAGCGGTACGACTGCCTTTTGCCATTCAGTTGTTATTTTGCCGGCAGGTAAATACTTGCCTATCTCCTGGGACTTAACAGAATCTCCAACCTTATCCCAATGTTCATCAGCAACTCCTAAGACAAAATTCTCATTGCCCTTTTCACCTTTTACCCAAAAAGTAATGGAAGTATGATTTGACGCATCAAAGTATACGTCTTCTGCCGCCTCCATAGGACCAGCACCTTCCAAAGCAACAGCAGGATGAGCTTTTTTAAGCAGCGTATAATAACCACACCAGCCACCCGCATCATAAGGGCCACCTTCTGCTTTTTTGTCATAACGAATCAACAAAACATTTGTAGGACGGCCCTCTCTAGTATCCCTGCGAAAAGAAACCATACATTTTGAAGGTGCCTTAAGAAAAACGTTGGTCCTTGCACCAAGCACATTGGTCACTGAACCTGTCTCAAAATCATCTATCATAACAGGCTTTGCTGATTGCTGTGCAGATGTCTGATCTGTTTGCGCCATCTGTTCTGCGTATGAAAAACCGGAATATCCCAACAGTATCACTGCTGCCAAGACCACAAATAAAACAACGATGAAAAATTTAATATTTTTTACCATTTCTAATTCCTCCTCTCTTTCTTTTATTCTAATTTTAAATCATCTATATAAACAGTGCCCTTGGCCGCACCTGTAGGAAAACAATCATTTTCAAAACATATTGCAAGAGACGCTATTTCTTTTTTATCCAAAAAGAAAACATCAAGCGGTACAGTTGCCTTCTGCCAATTTGTTGTAATCTTACCTTCAGGCAGATACTTTATTATTTGTTCAGACTTTATAGAATCGCCTAATTCTTCCCAATGCTTATCTGCTAACCCAACCTTAAAATTCTCGTCGCCTTTTTCGCCTTTCACTTGAAACGTTATCGATTTATACGATTCGACATCAAGAAACTTGGCTCCGCTACGTAACATGGTATAATAACCACACCATCCGCCTGTGCCATAAGGCCCACCTTCTGCCTTCTTGTCATATTTTACCATAAGAGCACGGCCTGTGTCACCAAAATGTTGTTCATTTATGCGCATTGCCAGCGCCCTTGAAGGCTCCTTTTCGTAGGCATTGGATTTGCCGCCTAAAGA
>Ga0172370_10006245_pt1 | contig 15029 bp, 15 predicted proteins | sample LakKiv5m_FD_114538 | JGI IMG/M metagenome (GOLD analysis project Ga0172370, IMG submission 114538) | Freshwater microbial communities from Kabuno Bay, South-Kivu, Congo - kab_022012_11.5m | ecosystem: Environmental > Aquatic > Freshwater > Lake | place: Democratic Republic of the Congo...
AAATTGAGCGCTCAGAACAAAGAGATCATGCCAACCGCAGGCTCAAAAGAGCCGTACAGGAACGTGCTCCCGTGAATCGGGTCCTTTAGGCTGCGTTGATCGGTAACCTTGAACCCTGAACGGGAAACCTGTGAACGCTTACCATTTCCTTAAAGGCGCTTGCAGCGGCATTCAATGTTTTTTCTATCATTTCTTCCGTGTGGGCCGCGGATATAAAGCCGGCTTCAAAGGGCGACGGCGCCAAGTACATGCCGTGCTCCCGCATGCTCCTATAATACTGTTTGAACCGTCGCGCATCGCTCGCCTTGGCCGTCACAAAATCCAAGACCGGTGCATCTGTAAAAAAGAGGGAACCCATGGATCCTACATGGTTCACAACCACCGGGATACCTGCATTTCCAGCCAAAGACGCAAGCCCTGAAAAAAGGGCGTTACCCATTTTTTCAAGCTTTGGGTAGAGATCCCCCTGCCTGAGGACTGTGAGCGTGGCAATGCCGGCGGCCATGGCTAAGGGGTTCCCCGAGAGGGTGCCGGCCTGGTAGATGTCCCCCTCGGGGGCCATTCGGAGCATGAACTCCGGTTTGCCCCCGTAAGCGCCCACAGGGAGGCCGCCGCCGATGATCTTGCCCAGGCAGGTCAGATCAGGACCTATTCCATAGAGTTCCTGCGCACCGCCCGGTGCGACCCTGAATCCGCTGATGACCTCATCGAAGATGAGCAGGGCGCCGAAGGCCGTGGCGATCTCCCTGAGTCCTTTCAGGAAATCGACATCCGGGATGATTACGCCCATATTGCCGGGAATCGGCTCTACGATGATGCAGGCGATGTCAGGGCCGTATCGGTCAAAGGCACTGTTCAGGGCCTTCATGTCATTGAAGGGGAGAGAGAGGGTGTGTCTAACCAGGTCTTCCGGGACGCCCGGGCTGCCGGGGATCCCGAGGGTAGCCACGCCGGATCCGGCAGATACCAGAAGGCTGTCGGCATGCCCGTGATAACATCCGTCAAATTTGACGATCATCTTTCTTCCAGTCACCCCCCTGGCAAGACGGATGGCGCTCATGGCGGCCTCGGTCCCGGAATTGACCATTCTGACCATCTCGATGGAGGGCACCATCTCGACAATGGTCTCCGCCATGATCACCTCCAATTCGGTGGGGGCCCCGTAGCTGGTGCCCCGACTGATCCTCTCTCTAATCGCGGCGACCACCTCGGGATGGGCATGACCCAGGATCATCGGGCCCCACGACCCGACATAGTCGATATACTCATTTCCATCCACATCCCGAATGATCGCCCCGGCTGCCTCGTCAATAAAGAGAGGATTCATGTCGACAGACTTGCCGGCCCTTACCGGGCTGTTGACCCCGCCGGGAATGGTTTTACAGGCCCTCTCGAAAAGGGTTTCAGATCGCTTCATCATGATGTTTCTCCGAAAAATACGCCATGCTGGTCTTCTTGAATTCCTTTTCACTGAAAAGGAGGAGATAATTGCGTATGTTGGCAGACCGCGACAGCCTTTCCGCAATTCGACGGCATTCTTCCCGGCTGCCGCCGTGAACCATGGTATATAGATTGTAAGGCCAGTCCTTCTGCGGCGCCCTGTGATAACAGTGGGTCACCTCGCGGAATTGGGCAAAGACGGTTCCTATTTCATCTATCCGCTCATCCGGCGCCCGCCAGGCGATCATGGCATTGGCACTGAAGCCCGCCTCCTGATGTCTCAAGGTCGCCCCGAACCGACGGATAATCCCCTGCTTTTTAAGGGAACTTATTCTCTCCAGCAGCGTCTTTTCCGTGATCCCGATCTTTTCCGCCAATAGGGCAAAGGGCCTGGAATGTACGGGGAGATCGCCCTGGATGAGGCTGATGATCTTTTTGTCTGTTTGATTTATCATGCTGGTTGCCGGTTTCTGGATGCCGGATACTGGATACTGGTATTCCCAAGTTTGGAGTTGGGAGTTTGAAGTGCCTAAAGTTTGATGGACTCGTAAAAAGTCGTCACCCCGGTGAAAACCGGGGTCCAGAACGATTTTAACTATATGATTTTACTGGATTCCGGTTTTCGCCGGAATGACGGAAAAGCGCATTTTCTGACTTTTTACGAATGCATCAAGTTTAAGGTGGAAGAATTTCTATTTGAACTTTCAACTCCGTACACCACACGCTACACTTCTCTCCTTGCGCTTTGCGTCTCCGCTGGTGTGTGGACATATCCAATAGGACCATGCTTGTCAAGTGCGATATTTTAAGGGAAACATATCATTTGGCTTGAAATGGTTATGGTTGTCGTGTATGAAGACGATACTCAGTGCCGGTGGCGGCCCGGACTTCTGGAGTCTCATGAACCCGTTGCGGTATAAAGGGCTTGTTATAGAATGGTGATGTTTGCTTTTCAGAAGATTGCCGAAAAACGGATCAAGGAGGCCCAGGAGAGGGGGGACTTTGATAACCTTCCGGGGCACGGTCAGCCGGTTCACCTTGAGGACGACAGCCATATTCCCGAGGACCTGCGCCTGGTCTATAAGATCCTGAGGAATGCAGACTGCATCCCTCCGGAACTCCAGCTCCGAAAAGAGATTCGGCAGATGGAGGATATGCTGGAGGGCATCCCTGATGAGAAGGAAAAATATCGCCAGATCAAAAAAATCAACTACAAGATCATGAAGCTCAATGTCATGAGGAATCGGTCTCCGCTGCTGGAAGAAACGGAGATCTATTATAAAAAGGTGCTTGACAAGTTGGCCGGGAAATGATTGTAACTGAAACTTGAGGGTGGGGAGAACCAATCTATGGATATGAAAAGGGACTATTATGAGGACATTCAACTGCTTGACAGCAAGGTCCTCTGGTTCTGGTTTTGGATGCTCATGGCGTCGCTGGCGGTCTTCCCGTTTGTTGCCCCCAACTACTACATCTACATGGCCAACTACATGGCCATCCATGTTATCGTGACCCTGGGTCTGAACATCCTGGTGGGGTACACGGGCCAGATTTCCCTGGGACATGCCGGTTTCTTTGCCATCGGGGCCTATATGACCGTCCTTTCCATGACCGCCTTTCATCTCCCCTTCCTCCTGGCCCTGATACTGGGGGCCCTGGTGTCAGCCCTTTTTGGCTTCATCCTGGGGCTCCCGGCGCTCCGGCTCGAAGGGCCTTACCTGGCGATCGCCACCCTGGGCTTTGGCATGGCCATCACCCAGGTCATCGGGCGCTGGGAGATCTTTGGAGGCAGAATGGGTCTCCAGGCCCCCCAGATCACCTTCGGCTCCCTTCCCGTGGACAGCGACCGGAAGATGTATTTCCTGATCGTCACCATTGCGGTTATTCTGATCCTGGCCGCTCGAAACCTCATGAAGACCCGCGTGGGAAGGGCCTTCATCGCCATAAGGGACAGCGACATTGCCGCTGAGACCATGGGGGTGAACCTGGTCTATTACAAGACCCTTGCCTTTGCGGTCAGCGCCTTTTATGCGGGCGTTGCCGGAGGGCTCTACGCCTTCATGCTCGGATTCATCAACCCGACCACCTTCAATTTCATTCTCTCCATCTATTTTCTCGCATTCGTGATTGTAGGCGGCCTGGGTTCGATCTTTGGTTCCATTATGGGGGGCATGGTCATGACCTGGCTCCTCCTGGAACTGGACAAGGTCCAGGAACTCCCCTACCTGGGCCAGGCCCTGATCGCCTTTTCCGAGAGATGGATGAATGCGGCCGGGTTGCCCAACATCGCCAGCATCATCTTCGGTCTGATCATCATTCTGCTCGTGGTCTTTGAACCCCTCGGGCTCTACGGGTTCTGGATCCGGACCAAGATCTACTGGAAGACCTGGCCTTTTTAAGGGAGATACCCTCTGCTTTCGGGTCGTGTCCCTTGTGGTTGCGAACCCTGAACCTTTGAACCCTGAACCCAGAACCTTGAACCTTTGAACCTTGAACCTTTGAACCCTGAACCCCCATAGGTGCCTTTATGCTTTTTGAGACCATTGTAAACAGTCTCTCATTTGGGAGTCTTTACGCCCTTGTGGCCCTCGCCATGGTGATCATCTACAAGACCTCGGAGGTCCCCAACTTCGGTCAGGGCGAGATGGCCATGCTCTCCACCTTCGTGGCGTTTAGCCTGTTGGCAACCTACAAATACTCCTTCGTCGTCTCCTTTGTGGGGGCACTCCTCTTTGCAGCGGCCTTGGGCGTGTTCCTCGAATTCACCTTTCTGAGGCGGGCCAAAGACCCCAATATCCTGAGCCTCATCCTCATCACCCTCGGTTTTGAGATGATCCTCTACGGCGTGGCAAGCTGGAAGTGGGGCGCGGACCAGCAGCTTTTTCCCTTTCCGATATCCGATCAGGACACTTTCAATCTGGGGCCTGCGGTGCTGAGTTACCTCAATCTGGCCACGGTGCTGATTACCCTTCTGTTGATGCTGATGCTCTTCCTTTTTTTCAGGTACACAAAGGTGGGAATCGCCATGAAGGCCACCCAGCAGAATGCCATGGCCGCCCGAATCAACGGCATCCGTACGAACCGGATCCTTTCCATTACCTGGGCGCTCAGTTCCATGATCGGGGCCGTTGCCGGCATGCTCCTCGCGCCTATCGCCACCCTGGACCCCAACCTCATGCTCGATCCACTTCTGAAGGGATTTTCCTCTGCGGTATTAGGGGGCATGACCTCCCTGGTGGGGGCGGCCCTGGGGGGATATATCCTGAGCATTATTGAAAACCTCTTCGGGAAATACGTGTCTCTCGAATTCAAATCCATCGTGGCGTTCGGCATTATCGTGCTGGTCCTTTGCTTCAAACCGAGTGGGCTCTTTGCGAGACACTATGTGCGAAAGGTATAAAGGATAGACGGCAGAAATCAGATGACAGAGGTCAGAGATCAGAAGTCGGATGTCAGCCAAAAACCAATGACAGCGACGAATGAACGTTGACCATTCAGCAGGGTGAAAACGTGACCGATTTCTTTCAAATGGAAAATGTAACCATCCGCTTTGGCGGGCTTACGGCGGTGGACAGGGTGCAGTTCAAGGTGGACCGGGGGGTCATTTTCTCCATTATCGGCCCCAACGGCGCCGGCAAGACCACCCTTTTCAACTGCATCAGCGGGCTCTACAAACCCAATTCCGGACGGATCCTGTTTAAGGGAGAGGATATTACCGGCCTCAAACCCCATCGAATCGCCCGAAAAGGCGTTGCCCGCACCTTTCAGAACATCGAGCTGTTCTCCCGTATGACCACCATGGAAAACCTCATGCTCGGCAGGCATATCCATATGAAGACCGGGATCTGGAGCGGCGCCACCTTTTTCCGAAGGGGTTCCCGGGCCGCCCGGGAAGAGATCCAGCACCGGGAGCAGGTGGAAAAGATTATTGATCTCCTGGACCTCCAGCATGCCCGGAATCAGTTCGTGGGGGGCCTTCCTTACGGAACGCAGAAATTGATTGAACTGGCCCGGGCCCTGGCCCTGGAGCCCGAGTTGCTTCTCCTGGACGAACCCTCTGCCGGCATGAATTCGGAGGAGAAGCAGGACCTCATCTTCTGGATCAAGGACATTCAGGATGAACTGGGCGTTACCATCCTGCTCATCGAGCACGACATGAAAATGGTCATGGATATCTCGGACCGAATTCTGGCCATCAATTTCGGAAAGCCGATCATCGAAGGGCTTCCGGAAGAGGTGCAGAGACACCCGGAGGTCCTCAAGGCCTATCTGGGGGAGGATGAATTCGTTGAGTACGCTGCTTGAGATCAAGAATATCGAGACCTTCTATACCCTGATTTATGCCCTGCGCGGGGTATCCCTCAGCGTGGAGGAGGGGACCATCACGGCCATCCTGGGCAACAACGGGGCCGGTAAATCCACCATCCTCAAGACCGTGATGGGGCTTTTGGACGACCAGCCGGACAAGGGAACCATCGAGTTCCTGGGGAAACGGATTGATCGGAAAGACCCGGAGGTCATCGTCCGCATGGGGCTTTCCTATGTCCCCGAGGGAAGGGAGGTCTTCGACGAATTGTCGGCGCGGGAGAATCTCCTCATGGGCGCCTACATTCGAAGGGACCGGACCGGGATCAGGCGGGATTTCGATCGGATATACGGCTACTTTCCGGTCCTGAAGGAGCGGGAGAATCAGTGGGCCGGGACCCTGTCGGGCGGGGAGCAGCAGATGCTCTCCATTGGCCGGGCCCTCATGAACCAGCCCAAGCTTCTCTTCCTGGATGAACCTTCCCTGGGTCTGTCCCCGATCCTGGTCAAGGAGATCTTCAACATCATCCAGACGATCAACCGGGAGGGGGTCGCCATCCTCCTGGTGGAGCAGAATGCCCGCATGGCCCTGGCCATTTCTCACGTGGGGCTGATCCTGGAGAGCGGCCGTTTCGTGATGAAGGGTCCGTCTAAAGAATTGATGAAGGATAAGGACGTGCAGGAGTTCTACATGGGCATTCGTTCAGAGGAATCGGCCAAGGGCTACCAGCGCTGGAAAAGAAAAAAGAGGTGGAGATAGGTCAGGAATGGCTCAGCAAACGGTACCACAGGTATTCAGGAATACGGTCCGGAAATATGGCGACCGGGTGGCCATGCGAAAAAAGGAATTTGGCCTCTGGCACGACATTTCCTGGAAGGAATATTATGAAAAGGCCCGGTATGTGGGCACTGCGCTCGTGTCTATGGGTCTTCAACGGGGCGAGTGCGTCTCGATTATCGGGGACAACTGTCCTGAATGGGTCATCATTGATATGGGGATCCAATGCGTGGGCGGGGTGGCCGTGGGGGTCTACTCCACCAATGCCTGGCCCCAGGTGGAATATGTCATTCAGAATTCCGAGTCCAGGTTCTTCTTTGTCGAAAACGAAGAGCAGCTCGATAAGTGGCTCAATTTCAGGGATAATGTCCCCGAACTCAAGCAGGTGGTGGTGTGGGACCTGGAGGGCCTGAGGCATTTTGAGGACCCCATGGTCATGACCTACGACGACGTCCTGGAGATGGGGCGAAAGGTCGCAGAGGAACAGCCCCATCTCTTTGAGCGGCGTATGGACGAGGTGACGTCTGAGGACATTTCGGTCCTCATCTATACCTCGGGCACCACGGGGCCGCCCAAGGGGGCCATGCTGACCCACCGAAACGTGACCTGGATGGCCGGGGCCATCACCAAGGACAACGAGGTGTACGACACGGATGAGGTCATGTCCTTCCTCCCCCTCTGCCATATCTTCGAGCGCCTTTTCTCGGTCTTTGTCCACGTGACCCACGGCTACACCGTCAACTTCATTGAAAACCTCGACACGGTCACGGACAACATGCGGGAGATTTCCCCCACGGTGGGCTATGCCGTGCCCCGCATCTGGGAGAAATACCTCTCGGCCGTGTACATCCGCATGTCGGACGCCACCTGGTTCAAGAAAATGGTCTTTGGCCTGGCCCTCAAGATCGGCAAGAGCCGGACCACCCTGCGGATGAATTTCAAACAGGTCCCTTTGTATCTGGAGGCCCTGTATCAACTGGCCTACCTAACGGTCTTCCGCAAATTGAAAGAGCGTTTGGGATTTGACCGGTTGCGCGTGGCCTATTCCGGGGCTGCCCCTATCTCGCCGGATGTGCTTCACTTCTTTCAGTCTGTTGGCGTCAATCTCATCGAGGGATATGGGCAGACCGAAGACACGGGGGTGACCTGTGCTTCCCGAATCGGTCAGGTCAAGTTCGGGACCGTGGGTCCCCCCCTGACCGAGACAGAGGTCAAGATCGCCCCGGATGGCGAGATCCTGGTCCGATCCCCAGGGGTCTTCAAGGGCTATTACAAAAACCCGGAGGCCACAGCCGAGACCATCAAGGACGGGTGGCTCTACTCGGGCGACGTGGGCGAACTGGATGAGGATGGATACCTCAAGATCACGGACCGCAAGAAGGACATCATCGTGACCGCGGGGGGCAAAAACATCACCCCCCAGTACATCGAAAACAAATTGAAGTTCAGCCCGTATATCAATGATGCGGTGGTGATCGGCGACAAGCGGAAGTTCATCAGCTCCCTGATCATGATTGATGAAGACAATGTGGTCAAGTACGCCCAGGACAATAAGGTCCAGTTTTCCACCTACAAGGACTTGACCCAGAGTCCTGATATTAACAAGCTGATCCAGGAGGAGGTGGACAAGGTGAATGAGACCCTCTCCCGGGTAGAGCAGATCAAGAAGTTCACCATTATCCCGAAGAAATTGTATGAAGAGGACGGGGAGGTGACCCCGACCATGAAGGTGAAGCGAAAATATGTGAATGAGGCCTTCAAGGATTTGATCGAGGGCATGTATGGAAGGAAGTGAGGCTGCCCGGGATTCGGGCTAACGGAAAAAAAGGAGGAGGGTTTGACATGAAAAAGGGCTTGGTAATGATGTTCGGATGTTGGGTGGTGTTGTCTCTGATTTTGGCGCCTGTCGCTATGGCCGAACAAAGGGGTGTGACCGACACGGAAATTCGCATCGGTCAATATGGCCCCCAGACAGGGCCCGCAGCCCTGTGGGGCGCAGTGGCACGGGGAAGTGGGCTGCTTTTTGACATGATTAACGACGAGGGTGGGATCCACGGACGGAAGATCACGTATTACCTTCGGGATGACGGGTATATGCCGGCCAGGACCAAGGCCATTGTGAAGGAGCTTGTCGAGGACAAGGGGGTCTTTGCCATGGCATCGGGCGTGGGCACGGCCCCTGGAATGGCCGTAAAAAAATACCTGGACACCAACAAGGTGCCCTGGGTGGGACCTGCCACCGGTTCTTCCCACTGGGCCTATCCGCCCACCAAGTATCTCTTCGCTGATTATCCCCTCTATATTGACGAGGCGAGCATCCTGATCAATTATGCGGTCAAGACCCTGGGCAAGAAGCGCATTGCCATCTTCTACCAGAACGACGACTATGGCAAGGAAGGGGTCGCCGGCGCGGAGTATGCCCTTGAAAAACTAGGGATGAAGCTGGTGGCCTCGGTCTCGGTGGAGCCCCTGGACACGGATCTCAGCTCCCACTGCATGAAGCTGAAAGAAGCGAATCCGGATGTGGTGCTGCTCTGGCTCCTTCCCAAACATGGGGCCATCATTCTGGGCACCGCTGCCAAGATGGGTTTTTCTCCCCAGTGGATGACCACCAGCACCCTGAGCGATACGCCCATTATGTTCCAGATCACCAAGGGCCTTTTTAAGGGGGTTATCTTTACCTCATTTGGCGAATTGCCGGATGCCACGACCAACCCCCTCATGGATAAGTACAACGCCGCCCGGGAGAAATTCGCGCCCAAAGAACGGTGGGGGGTCTTCTACACCGCAGGGATTCTTTTTGTGGAGCCCATGGTGGAGGCCCTGAAAAGGGCGGGCCGCGACTTGACGGCCGACAGTTTTGTGAAGGCCATGGAGTCCATTAAGGATTTTCAGGGGATCGGACCCAAGATCAGCTACGGTCCGAACCAGAGACAGGGCAGCCGGGCTTCGTTTCTGGGCAAGTGCGGGGAAGGCGGCAAGTCCGAGAAACTATCGGGCTGGATGACCTCGGATGTGGACCTCAATGTGGTCTTAAAGAAACTGGGCAGATAGTCGGATGGCGTGAACAAAGATTTTTTCGGCCTCCACGAATTGGGGAGGAGAGGAACAGGAGGAGTTATATGAGAAAGGAATGGTCAAATACCAGGTGTCTCATGGCCGGGTTGGCGCTCTTGATCGTTGGCCTGCTTGCCGGCTGCGCTACCGCTCCGGCAACGTTTGACCCGAACATCAAGGGGCCCCAGATGATCGTAGAGCCGGGAAGCGTTGGCCTGAATGTCTCCACCGTGACCGGAACCCCGATGATCTTCAAGGGAAAGGGGTTTGAGCCCGGTGATTCGGTTTTTATCGAACTGTTAGGAGTCAAGAAAGAGGGCAAGGTGGCGAAGGTTCCTATCGCCGACGCAGAGGTAGGGCCCAGTGGCGAATTCACCGCAAAAGTGGAGACGCTGGTGAAGGCAACCGAGCTGCTGCGGGCCACACTTGGTTCCAACGAAAAGATGGAGACCACCATCATTGTCAGTCAGCCCACTATTGAGCCGGGCGTTTATACGGCCAAGGCCGTGAGCATGAATTCGAATAAGACGGCCGAATGCAAATGGACCTTGGAGCCTCCGTCCTTCTGGGGCGACTTCAAGGACTGGATCGGAGAGACACAGGGAAAAATCATCAAGAAGAAATAGGCATCGCAGTCAGTGAAAAGCCCCTTCCCAACCGAAGGGGCTTTTTTTTGTTCATGGGTTAAAAGGTTGACAAGTTCTCGTTTTCTATGAGTCCAGGCCAAATAGTCGTCTCTTCATCTCGCTGTATCCGATATCCATCAGGGGTTTCAGGTTGACGATATCGGCTCGGTTATACCGGATCAGCGTCTCAAGGGCCGCGTCATCCCCCCACTGGTAAGCCTGCCAGAGCCGTACGGCCTCGTATCCGTCTATCCCCTCGATGTCGCGTTCCCTCGTTATACCAAGGGCTCTCTCGATCCTCTTGAGGCCGCCTGTGTATCCCAGCTTTTTCATAAGGGACCTCAGGTCGATATGGGCCGGGGGGAGGGATATGCCGGGGAGCCAGCGTCGAATAAAGGGGAGATCGAAGGTTGCGCCGTTAAAGGTGATAACGAGGTCATAGTTGGCGATGGCTATCTCAAAATCATTTAGGTTGATGCCGCTCACAAAGGTCTGGACCTCGATTCCGTCATAAATCCCGATCACCGTGATGTCATCTGCACCCTGGAGTAATCCGGTTGTTTCTATATCGAGATAAACGGCCCTGTCCTTGAATGCGTTAAAGAGCCGCCACCTCTCCCCCATGGAAAGTCTGTCGCTGAAGAATGAGATATCGTCCCGATGCGCCAGGGATGTCTCCAGTTCCATGCCGACGAACGCATCCCGTTCCGGCGACAGGATGGTGTCTCCATGATCGAGAAATTGCTGCCATGTGAGGACCCCCCGGCTCCATATCCTCTGCTCTGTCATTGGGCCGATACCCGGTATGTGTATGAATGTATGTTCGAGCATGGTTCAGGCATTCGATGAAATGGGTTCATTGGTTTCCGGCGATGCCAGTCACGTTATTCAATTACAAATGGTTCCCCCTCACATCACAGAGTTTGCATCCCACTTTCCCTTACTTCTTAGATTCTCTACAATGGGACCAGCAAGTTCCATTAATTTGAGCTTGTCCACTTTTGTACTTCGGGTCAACGGCAGTGCCTGATCAGGGGGCCATATTTCAATATGCTGGGGTCTTTTGTAAGAAGCGATGGACTTGCAGTGTTCCATCACATCCTCGCCGGTCAGACGGACGCCTGCACGAGGACGGACAAACGCAAAGATCCCTTCGTCAAAAAGCCGATGTTTCATGCCGATCACCTCCACAACATCCACTCCTTCCATTCGGGCAATATGTTCTTCAACCTCTCCCGGAAACACATTGTATCCCTTTTGTTTGATGACAAATTTCTTTCGCCCGGAAAGATACAAGGCCTTGTATCCATCCATTTGCTTGAAATACCCCAGGTCCCCGGTATAGAGGAGCCCTTCTGTTGAAACCGCCTTTTGGGTCTCTTCGGGCTGATGATAATATCCCAAGAATACGATGGGAGGGTGATAACAGATCTCTCCGATCTCCCCATCGGCCAATTCCGCTCCCGCTGATCCGTCCGCTTCCATGGGCTTGCGAATGGATACTTGAGCCAGATCAGGAAAGGCTTGTCCCACCTGCCCGGGCATCTCCTCAAGGGATATATCTGGCGGCGTAAACGTAGCAAAACCGGCATTTTCCGTCATTCCGATGCCTGTTCCAAATCTGGGCGCCATGGTTGAGAGCTTCTTGAGAAAAGTGGTATCAACGGCCGATCCGGCATAGGCGACAAACTCAAGGCTTGACAGATCAAAGGTTTCATATCCTGGAAAATCCCAGAGCATTCGGAACATGGTGGGTATCTGTCCGATCACCTTGACCTTATGGCGTTCAATGGCCTCCAGGGTGGCCTTGGTGTCAAAAATCCTTAGAAGGACGGCCTTCCCCCCGATAAACATGGTGGTCATAAATGTCTCTGTCACACATCCGACATGGCTGGGTGGAAGATTGACAAGAACTGAAAAATCTCTTTTGTCGCCTTTGAAATCGATGCCCCTTTCCAATATCTGGTTCTGAACAATGATATTTTCATGGCACAGCACGGCCGGTTTGGGTTCGCCGGTGGTTCCGGTTGTGTAGATGATCAAGGCAGGGGTTCTCTTGTCCACCTGCTGATATGCCTTTTTAAGCCTTCCTGTAAAAACATCTGTCAGCTTCAGCCACACCAGGCGCATCTTATTCATGAGATCCGAGATGCTCACCGCCCCTTCGATGATATCTCCGGGTTTCGGATCTGGGGTGAACTGCACCAGGTGTTTGACGGATGGGCAGCCCTTAAGCACTGCCTTCCCAACCATCCTGAAATCACGGACAGGGGTTTCTCCCAAAAAGAAAAAGGCCTTGGCATCAATCTTGTTGATGTCTCGAACCACTTCGTTTTCACTCAGGCGGACATCCAACGGCGCGATCATCGCCCCAATTTTAAAACAGGCATACATCAGCGCCATATGTTCCGGAAGCAATACCAGTTGGGTTGCCACCCGGTCCCCTTTTTGAATACCCATATCCAGTAATTTGAGTGCAAAAAAATCGATTAATGACGCGAACTTTTTATACGTAATCTCCCTGCCGTCTTCATGTTGAACCATGGCCACCGAATCCGGCTGCGTTTTGGCCCATTTATCAATATAGGAATTAACCAGCGGCAAACTTTCCGTAGTATTCATTTCAATCACCCTTTCAGTACCTTTACATATCCGTTACGAACCGCCTTCTCCTTAGCATCGTTTTGGACCTCAAAAAAAATGTCCGTAAAATCGTTATGGGATTTCTTTCCTATGCAATACACGTTGATATCGGTTCCGGGCAGGACCATTCCGGTGAACCTGCATGCAATCTCGGAAATCCTGGAAGGGTCTTTATCGGCTTCATGGTTGACCACTTCACGGATCGCGTATGCCAGGGTTGCGGTTCCCTGCAAAATAATTCCCGGCAGACCCACCATCCGGGCAAACGTCGGTGAGGTATGAATCGGGAATACAATGTTGCTGCATCCATCATATATATAGGGACGCAGAGGATCAATATGGATGTCGGATGTCCAGAGAACCTCTCCCCCGGCGTCGTTTTCCGGAATCACAGGGAGTTGACCTGTTTTGCCGCCCTCTCCACAGTCGACCCCCCTCAACATGGCGCCGGTGTATTCAGTGAAAACCGGTTCCCCTTTCTGGTCTCGAGCCTCAAGACAGATAATGGCATGGGTCCCTGCACGATGGGGCAAAAAGGCCTTCAACGTCCCGCTGATGGATAGTTCGTCTCCGGGCCGTATCAGGCGATGCAAGATCAGGCGCTCGGTGTAGTGCACCTGGGTCATCAAAACCTCTTCTGGAAAATCTTTGGACTCAATGAATGCATCCAAGCGGCTTAAAACAGGCCATGTGACGGATACGGCAAACATGGGATGCGATACAATCCCCGCCGCTTCCCTGTCATCAAAATATTTGGGATTATTGTCCTGGACGGACGCCGCATAATTGGTCGTTTCCCGCCAGGTGATCGTAGTCTGATACTTCTTAAGCGGCGTACCCAGAAGTCCGGCATTTAGTTCCACTGTACGACTCCCATTTTGATATCTTCATTTGTATTACTTGATTCAATGACTCCGGGACCTTCGCCCTTACATGACCACAGCGTAAATCCCCCGCCCGGCCCCAAAATAGGACTCATAGATGTGGTGAAAGACCGCCTCTGTCTTTCGCGCAAAAAGATCCCGGGTGTAGACCTCTGGAAGCCCCCGGTCCAGAACCTCTTCAATCGTCACCCGCACCTGGGCACGCGACTCCTGCCGTTTCCGCCAGTCCAGCACCAGCTTTTCCTCTTTGAGCTTGTTGAGCAGCTCCCGGGCCGTCTTCTTGACCTGCCTTTTCTCTTTGTCCGTAAGTTCCGGTCCCGATCGGGTCAACAAGTCAAAGAGGGCCAGTTCCTCTTCTGAAATCCGGGGGACAATGTAAAGGCATTGTCCCCGCCATGCGCTATCCCGAAACCAATGGATGGACGATGATCTCAACTCTGCCGTCCAGATAGTGGCTATTGGAGTTCCCTGATGCGGTGACCAGGATCGGAGGGACATTCATCCCCAGGAGCATGTTTCGGATGGCCTCGGCCCGTTGATTGGCCAGGGCCGTTCGCTCAGCTATGGTGCCCGTGGCATCAGGGTGGCCGATCACCGCAATGGTGGTCTTACCGTAGGTCTTTACCACCTTTGCAATGGTTTGGAGGGTAGGGATAACCCCCTGGCTGACCACCGAAGAACCTGGAGCAAATGCCGATTCCTTCGTGCTGGTGACCAAGACGGCATGGTCGGCTAGAATCTGAACAGACACCAGCCCTGCATTGATCTGGGGGGCCAGGGCCTGCTCCAGGTTCTTTTTTCGCTCATCCATAAAGTGCCCCACAACGCCCCCGGCAAGGGCCCCGCTCGCAGCACCGATCAGGGCGCCGGCCAGTGGGTTACCGTGGTAGATAATGGCGCCCAGGGCGGCCGCCCCCGCGCTGCCAAAAAGGGCGCCTTTGGTGGTATCTGTCGTATTGGAAAGCCCTCCGTTGCCGGCACATCCTGCAATGGTGAAGGCAATAAGGACCACCACTGCCACCATCTTTATATATCCTGACCCCTTGATTCTCCCTTTCATGACCATGCTCTCCTTCTCCCGTGATGCGGGATATCTTTAATGGTTTCAAACAGTCCCCTGACCCTCATGGGTTGGTCCTATAGGGTGAATGGCTCCCTCTTTTTTCAGAGACGTTACGCAAATCCCGCCTGGGTGTCAAGCCGGATTCCACCCTCCCAACCTCTCATTCTCGGCCAGGAACAAACAACGATGACCAGAGGGACGTTGTTTCCTTGTTGTCTAACAAGTCAACATCG
>Ga0172370_10006247_pt1 | contig 15028 bp, 13 predicted proteins | sample LakKiv5m_FD_114538 | JGI IMG/M metagenome (GOLD analysis project Ga0172370, IMG submission 114538) | Freshwater microbial communities from Kabuno Bay, South-Kivu, Congo - kab_022012_11.5m | ecosystem: Environmental > Aquatic > Freshwater > Lake | place: Democratic Republic of the Congo...
GTCCTTTTTAAATACTTTTTAAGAGCCATAAATTAGTGTTAAAGTTATGTCATCACCTCAAGTGATCGTCTACCTTAATTTTAACACTAATTCGTGGTTTACTTAATACCACCTAATTTAATTTGTCTTCCCATGCCTGACAACATTAATACTCTCAAATCGCAAAAAGGCAATTCCACTTGGACAAGCATTGTTCACGCCCAAAAGGCAGAAATCGCTTATTTGCGGAAAAAATTCAAGTTCAATGAGATTGACTTGAGAGACAGCTATGCCAAAAATATTGCCCAGCGGCCGAAATTCTACATCCGTGGCAATTATTCTTTTTTAATCCTGCAATTTCCGGTTTTCAATAAAAAAACCCGCACCATTGAAGCTGAAGAGGTTGATTTTTTTATCGGCAAGAATCATTTCATTACCATTCACAAAAATAACCTGTCGCCGCTAGTCGAATTATTCAATTCTTGCTATAGCGACAAATTCTATCGCGAACAATATTTATCTGACGGCAACACTGCCCTGCTTCACGAAATAATAGCTCGTTTGCAAGAATATTGTTATCCGATCATGGATCATATCAGTCTAGACATTACTAATATCGAAGCCAATATCTTTGCCGGCCGCGAACGCGAAATGGTCAGGGAGATCTTGTTAGTTAAGCGCAATATTTTGAACTTTAGAAAAATTATGGAGGTTCACAAAGACATAATCCAAAAAATCATCAAAACTGACAGCAACTATCTGGAAATCAAAACCATGAAACCTTATTATTTTGATCTTATTGAACATACTAAAGATATTTGGGATATCCTAAACGGCCAAAAAGAAATGATTGAAGCTTTAGAAGACACCAACACTTCCCTGATTTCCTTCAAGCTAAATGATATTATGCGTACTTTGACGGTTTTTTCTGTTATTGTATTCCCCTTAACCCTTTTAGCCGCCGTTTTTGGCATGAACACAGTTAATGGCATGCCTTTTATTGAGAGTCCTTACGGCTTTTGGGGTGTGATAATTGTTATGTTTATTGGCGCCGGATTAATGTTTGTTTATTTTCGCAAAAAACGCTGGATTTGATTTGATTTTACTACAAAACCCGGTTTAAGCCGGGTTTTTGATTTGCTTGATTACCTTCTTAACATCCTTAACTGCCTCTACCCTAACCAGCTCCGCTCTCAACTCTTTGGCATTAGGCCAGCCGGAGACATACCATAATAAGTGTTTTCGCAGTTCCACTAAGCCGTACTGATTTTTAGTTTTGGCGGAAAACTTGGCATGCAATTCCATCGCTTTTAAAATATCATCTTGTCCGAAATCTTTATATTTGCCTTTCTTAAAAAAATCACGGCAATATTTAAATAGCCATGGCCGGCCATAAAGCCCACGAGCCAAACCGATGCCGTCAGCGTTAGTCTTTTCTATCATGATTTTTGCGTCTAACGGCGTTTTAATGCCGCCATTAGCTAATACTACGCCTTGGGGATTTTGTTTCTTAAATTCCTTGCCAGCCAGTTTAATCATCTCATAATCAATCTCCGCATTAAACGGGTTTTCATATGGCCGGCCATGAATCATAACAGCTGATAGCGGTAGGCCTTTCATAAATTTAATAAAATCTAAGGCGGTTATTCTCCTCCCCTTTCCAAGGGGAGGTTGGGAGGGGTTTTGGAATGATATTCTACTTTGACTGGCTTTCAAAACCACCCCTAGCCCCTCCTTGGAAAGGAGGGGAAGATCCTGAATCGATGTTCTTAATTTTGCTGAAACTGGCAATTTTGTATTATTTAAGACTGTTTCAACTATTTTCCGGCATTTAGGCAAGTTGCGCATTAAAGTGACGCCACCGCCATGTCCAGCCACTTTTTTTGCCGGACAACCAAAATTAATATCAATGCCGTCAAAGCCGGCTTGCTCGGCAATCTTGGCGGCTTTAGCGAATTTTTCCGAATGTTTGCCAAATAATTGGATTACTACCGGCCGTTCGGCTTTATCAAATTTAAGCATGGCCAAGGTTTTTTTGGAATCATAATGCAAACCGTCAGCCGAAATCATTTCCGTATAAACCACGTCAGCGCCATAATGTTTACACATTTGGCGATATGCCGAATCGGTAATGCCAGCCATCGGCGCCAAAGCTAGGATCGGCCTTGTCACAGCCGTAGTCCCGGATTTGATCTGGGATCTAGATTTATTTTTTAATTTAAGCCAGAAATTCATAGTTCAGCTTCTTTATTTTCCAAATCCAAAAAACTTTCAATATCTTTGGTAATGGTCTGCGGTTTAATATTATGTTTTTTATTATATTCTTCCTGCAATTTACGCCGGCGATCAACTTCTTTAATGGCACGTTTGATTGAACTGGTCATATTGTCGGCATAAAAAATAACCTGGCCGGCCAAATTTCTGGCAGCGCGACCCATAATCTGGATCAGCGAAGTTTCACTGCGCAGAAAGCCTTCTCGATCAGCATCTAAAATCGCCACCAAACTGACTTCTGGAAGGTCTAAGCCTTCACGCAACAGATTGACGCCAATCAAAACGTCAAATTTCCCTCGGCGAAAATCCATTAAAATATCAGTGCGTTGGATCGTCTTAATGTCACTATGCAAATAATTAGACTTAATACCCTGCTGAACAAGAAAAGTGTTCAAGTCTTCTGCTTGCTTTTTAGTCAAAGTATTAATAATTGATCGCTCGCCTTTGCCGGTAATCGCCGTCACTTCTTTAATCACGTCATCGATCTGGCTGTAATTTTTCTTTTTATCAAACACCGGCCGCACCTCGATTGTCGGATCAATTAATCCAGTTGGACGAATGACTTGCTCAGCCAACTGTTTGGAATGTTTAATCTCAAAATCGCCCGGAGTCGCCGAAGTAAAAACTGTCTGGCCGATCCGTTTTAAGAATTCATCTTCTTTCAGCGGTCGATTATCCATAGCCGACGGCAAACGCCAGCCATAATCAGACAAAGTCTTTTTTCTAGCCTGATCGCCGGCATACATTCCTCTGACTTGCGGCCAACCGATATGCGATTCATCCATAATCAATAAATAATCAGGCTGGCCATTTTTATCTTTGGGAAAATATGACAGTAAAGTGTCTGGCGGTTCGCCGGCCAGCTTGCCGGCTAAATGGCGGGAATAATTCTCGATGCCATGGCAATAACCGATAGTTTTTAGCATTTCCATATCATATCTAACTCGCCTTTCCAAACGCTCGGACTCTAAATATAATTTTTTCGATTTGAAATATTTTAATCGATCCTTAAGCTCGGCCTTTATATCTTTGATTGCCCGTTCGATTTCCGGCTGTTGGGAAATGAAATGTTTGGGAGGAAAAATGACTATTTCCGCCATTTTCTCAGTAATCTTTTTAGTCAAATGATCGACTAAAGCAATGTCGTTAACTTTTTGATTAGGCAATTCAATTCGATAAACCGCTTTTTCCGAAGCCGGCATAATTTCAAATACATCGCCGCGAACACGGAAAGTTCCGCGTTTTAACTCTCCCGGAGTCCGGACAAACTGAATTTTTATCAGCTGGCTAATCAAGTCGGCGCGAGAGATATCCTGGCTGATTTCCAAATGAATAGCCGCTTCCAAATAATTGACCGGCACGCCTAAGCCATAAATGCAAGAAACTGAAGCGACAATAATCACGTCGCGACGACTCAGAAGCGCCGTTGTTGCTTCGTGGCGCAAACGATCAATCTCTTCATTAATCATCGCCTCTTTCTCAATATAGGTATCGGAGTTAGGCATATAAGCCTCCGGCTGATAATAATCATAATAAGAAACAAAATAATTGACCGAATTCTTGGGAAAAAAATTTTTGTATTCGCGATACAGCTGAGCCGCTAAAGCCTTGTTGGGCGCCATCACTAAAACCGGCTTATTATATTGCTCGATCACATTAGCCATAGTAAAAGTCTTACCGCTGCCGGTTACGCCTAAAAGAGTTTGGAAATCATGACCTTTCTCCAAACCCTGAACAATTTTTTTGATCGCCTGCGGCTGATCGCCAGCCGGCTGATATTTTGATTTTAGCTTAAAAATAGATTTATTCATAATTGTCATCCCTGCCTACCGGACAGGCAGGCTCGGAAAATCCGTAAGCGAAGCGGGAGGATTTATCCGGTGACGGAACAGCTTTTTCTTTTCGGTTGGCATGTTGGTTTATTGGAAGTCGCTCGAACCTGCCTGCCGGTAAGCAGGTACTCCGTCCGCTGGCGGCTGGGACAACCTCATTTTTGAAAACAATAATTGCTTTCTGGTATTTGAAAGGTGACGGCGTACGATATGCCGGATTGCCTTTTTTATTACCGATTTTAGCCCTAGTTTTCATAAAATTAAATGTTAATTTCCAGTCGAGCCGAAACCGCCGTCTCCCCTGTCGCTATCTACCAATTCTTCAGTCTCTTCAATTTCAACCTGAGGATACGGCATTACCATAATCTGACCGATACGGTCGCCGATAGCATAATCGTCCGAGCCGTTTTTACGGAATCTGAATCTTAGCTCACCGCGATAGCCGGCGTCAAGCACTCCGACCGAATTAGCCATAATTAAGTCAGTTTTAGAGATACTGCTGCGAGGAAATACCAGCATAACATGGCTCAAAGGCAGCTCAAAAGCCAGGCCAGTACCGTATTCTAGGTATTTTCCCGTCTCATTTTTACTGACAGCGCAAACGTCCATGCCGGCATCGCCAGGACGGGAATATTGAGGCAAAATGGCCTCTGGACTCAATTTTTTGACTTTAATCTTAATCATACTTGATTATTTAAAGGTTTAATGCTATTATAAAGGTGTTCGTGGGTTACTTTTGCCGCTCTAAGCGGCCGTGAGTTGAAAAGGTCTGGCCAACGGATACTAAATAAAAAATTTTAAGAGACAACTATGAACAATAAGCTCTACGTTGGCGGCATTTCTTATGACGCTTCCGACTCAGATCTTCAAAATCATTTTTCAGCTGCTGGAACCGTTGTATCAGCCAAGATCATCATTGACAAGCAAACCAACCGATCAAAAGGTTTCGGTTTTGTAGAAATGTCTTCCGCTGAAGAAGCTCAAAATGCCATCGACATGTTGAACAACAAAGACATGATGGGCCGAGCTATCAAAATCAGCGAAGCCAAACCAATGGAACCAAGAGATAACAAAAGATATTAATTTTGATGTGCTTTAGAAAATCCGGCCTCGTGCCGGATTTTTTAATTTGACTTTCTTTCTTTTTCCAGCCAATCAATTAAATCGCTGCCAATCCTATAAGCCGGCCTTAGACGGTAAAGCGAAAAACGGCGATCATATGATTGCCAAACGCCCGGATAAGTTGAAGCGCAACTTAAATAACCAGCCCTAGCGCAGGCCTGCTCAGTTTTTTCATTGAACAGGCCGAAGGGATAAGCAAAATCAATCACTGGCCGATTCAAGATTTTTTCCAAACGAATCTTGCTTTCGTTGATTTCCCAAATTGCCTTAACGTCAGCGATTTCTTTCAAATTGATATGATTAACAGTATGAGAAGCGATTTCTACCAATCCGCTGTCAGCCATTTCTTTGGCCTGCGGCTTAGTTAAATAACCGGGAGTATCTAAAGCGGCAACAATCACATACATCGTGCCTTTCATATTGTATTTCTTTAGCAAAGAAAAAGCCTTGGTGTACATGTCGCCATAGCCGTCATCAAAAGTCAAAGCAATCGGCTTTGGCGGCAATGGCGTTTTACCGATTAAAGCGAAATCAATATCTTGGATTAAAACTGAATTATAGCCAGCTGTTTGCAAAGATTTAAGCTGGGCTTCAAAAATTTCCGGCTTATGGAATAATCCCTTTAAAGTACTAGTTGCGGCCGGAACTTCTATATAGTGATACATTAAAATCGGCACTCTTAAGCGTTCGGTATAGTCATTGGTTGTTTTATTACTGTTAACAGTATTTTTAGGAACAAATTCTTCTTTAGGAAAAAAATCAGCTTCCTGTTTTTTTAAAATTTCTAAAGCTTCAGCCTGGCAACATGGCTTATTATAGGCCTTGATAATTTCCAACTCATGACCCTTAACTAAGCCGTTCCAGACAAAAAACGGCAAAATAATAAAGAAAATAACCAACCCAACAAAAGCAATAACAGCTATTTTTTTTAATCCAAATATTTTTATCTTTGGCAGATGGAACTGCTTTATTTTTTTTGACAATAGCCTTTTAAATCTCATAAATCTTATACTGCTCAACAATCTCGGTGGAAATTTTTAATTTTTCTCTTATGCCGTCAGCCAGCATTAAGGCTGATTTTTCCTCGCCATGATCAATAAAAATCTTTTTCGGCTTAGGCCGGTTAATGCCCTTTAGCCAATGCAACAATTTCGGCTGATCGGCGTGTGAGGAATAAGAGCCAACCGCTGAAACTTTAGCTTTGACATTTATTTTTTGTTCATCAATAGTGACCCTGGTAGCGCCATCTCGCAACTGGCGCCCCAAAGATCCTTCAGCTTGAAAGCTAATGATTAATAAATGGTTCTTGGCGCTAGGCAAATAAAATTTCAAATGATGCAAAATACGGCCGCCATTACTCATGCCGCTGCCGGCCAAGATAACCTTAGGCGGATTGACTTGATTGATTTTTTTTGATTGCTCGACTGATCGAGTCAATTCCAAGCCGTTAAATTTAAAAATATCATCACCACTGGCCAGACGTTTTTTAGCCTCAGCATCAAAAAGATTGACGTATCTTTTATAAATATCAATCGCCTCAATCGCCAAAGGACTATCCACAAAAATCGGCACTCGAGGAATTTGCCGGCTTTCCGCCAAATAATTCAATTCATATAAAACTTCTTGCGTTCGTTCCAAAGCAAAAACCGGAATCATTAAAACTCCTCCCCGGCCGACTGAATCCAAAATGGCTTGACGTAAAATATCAGTCCTGATTTCAACCGACTCATGAATGCGTCCGCCATAAGTCGATTCTATCACGACAAAATTGGCGCCGTCAATCAATTCCGTGTCCCTGACAATCGACGCCGGACGATTGCCTAAATCACCGGAAAAAACCAGCTTTTTCTTTCTTAAACCCTCTTTTACCCAAACCTCGATTATCGCCGAACCCAAAATATGTCCCGCATCCCGAAAGCGCACCGTCACATCAGACGATAATTTCTGTTTGACGCCATAATCCAGTTTCCAAAAAAATGACATGACATCAACCACGTCTTTATCTTTATACAATATTTCTCCGCCGTGCTTAATTGCTTCCTCTCTGATTACTTTGGCTGCATCCAATAAGATTATTTCTGTTAAATCACGAGTCGCTGGAGTGGTATAGATTTTTCCTTTAAAACCGGCTTGTTTTAATCGTGGCAAACGACCGCAATGATCAACGTGCGCGTGAGTCAATAAGACGAAATCGATTTTTTTCGGATCAAAAGCAAACGGCTCAAAATTCTTATCATGAGCAAAGCGCGACCCTTGAAACATGCCGCAATCCACGATAAACTTGGTTTTTTTGGTTTCCACTAAGATGCAAGAGCCAGTCACTTCTTTAGCGGCACCATGAAAAGAAATCTTCATAAATCTATTATACCATAAAATATTAAAAGCGCCGACTAATATCGACGCTTTTAATATTATTGAAGTTGCTTCAATCTACTAGCTGGCTGGCGCCACACCTCTTGGGGCGGAATCAACTTTATTCAACAGTCACCGACTTAGCCAAATTCCTTGGCTTATCAACATCATAACCGCGGCCGACGCCGATATAATAAGCAAAAATCTGCAGCGGCACCACCGCCAATAACGGCTCTAACATTTCTATGGTTGCCGGCACAAAAATCACATCATCAGCCAATATGCCCAATTGATTATTGCCCAAAGTGGCAATGGCCAAGACCTTACCGCTTCTCGCTTTAATTTCTTCAATATTGCTGACCATTTTTTCGTAGACTAAATTCGATAAAGACAAGGCCACTGTCGGAAATTTTTCATCAATCATGGCAATCGGGCCATGCTTCATTTCGCCGGCGCCATAACCCTCGGCATGGACATAAGAAATCTCTTTCAACTTCAAAGCGCCTTCCAAAGCAATGGGAAAATTATATTTGCGACCCATAAATAAGAAATCGTCAAAGCCGGCATACTTTTCGGCCACAGTTTTAATGTTAGCTTGCTCAGCCAAAATTGCTTTGATTTTTTCCGGCAAGGCGGCAATCTCCTGAACAACTTTTTTGTACACCTCGTCATTGATCGTGCCACGCAACCGACCTAAGTATAAAGTGAACAAAGCGAATAAAGTCACTTGAGACATAAAAGCCTTAGTTGAGGCCACGCCGATTTCCGGTCCGATTTGATTGTAAATCACCGCATCTGATTCACGGGCAATGGTCGAACCGACCGTATTGACGATTGAAATCACTAAAGCGCCTTGGCGTTTAGCCTCGCGAATCGCCGCCAAAGTATCGGCGGTTTCGCCTGATTGGGTAATCGACATTATCATAGTTCCCGGCTCGACAATCGGACTACGATAACGGAATTCGCTGGCATAATCAATTTCCACCGGCACTTTAGCAATTTCCTCAATCATATATTCGCCCACCATGCCGGAATACAGAGCCGTACCGCAAGAAGTAATAATAATCCGTTTAATGTCTTTCAATTTATCAGCTACCGCCACGAGTTCCGGCAGATCAACCTCCAATAACTCTTCATTCAAACGGCCGCGATAAGAATTTTTAATGACATTATCGCCCTCCATGATTTCTTTCATCATAAAATGATCAAAGCCGGCCTTTTGGGTTTGTTCCAAATTCCATTCGATAATCTGCGGTTCGCGCGCAATCGCTTCGCCGTTTAAATCAAATAATTCATAGCCATCAGCAGTTAACACCGACCACTCGCCGTCATTTAAATAAATGACTTTTTTGGTATGCGGCACGATTGCTGACGGATCAGAAGCGACAAAATTTTCACCATCACCAACACCCAAAACAATCGGCGACCCCTTGCGAGCGACATACAATTTTTCCGGACTGTGCTCGCTTGATATCACTAAGCCATAAGTGCCCCTAATAGCTTTTAAAGTTGAAAGCAAAGCCGCTTCAAAATCTAAACCTGATTTTAAATTCTCCTCAATCAAATGAGCAACGACTTCCGTGTCAGTCGCTGATAAAAATTGATGGCCTTTGGCAACTAACTCGGTTTTAATTTCGCCATAATTTTCAATTATGCCATTATGCGCCAACCAAATCTTTTGCTCGCAATCGGCATGAGGATGAGAATTAACTTCTGAAGGCACGCCATGAGTCGCCCAGCGAGTATGTGCCAAGCCGACATGGCCGCTAAAAGAATCGCCAACTTTGGCTTCTAAATTTTTCACCTGGCCGACAGCCTTAATACAACCAGCGCCGACAACATACATTCCAGCGCTATCATAACCGCGATATTCTAATGCTTTCAAGCCGCCGATTAAAAGCGGCGCCGCCTCCCTCTTACCGACATAACCGAAAATTCCACACATAAATTTTATTTAGTTTATGAATTTAGGCACAAAAAAATTCCCCTTTGGGAAATTATAACGCCTCACTTGTAATCACAAGCGAGGCTAATTCTGATTATTACCGCCCGCCGACAAACGGACGACATTTTTTTCGTTTATTTTCATGTTTTTATGTTACACTTTGGCCGAAGCTATGTCAAACCGGCTTAATCACTTCGATCGCCTGAGACAGAACCTCAATTGTAATATCTTTATTCAATTTAATATAGTCGCCGTCAATCTGGCAGGTTTTCAAATAACGTCGATGCCTCAAAGTTATTTTGAACTGCTTGTTATCTAAATTGAAAATATGTTTAGGCGGGTGGTCATAAAACAAAACCCCGAAGGCGGCTTCAATCATCGAAATAAAAGTACGATTAGTCACTACAAAAAGATTTAAAATTCCGTCCGTGACACTAATCAGCTTCTTGGCTTGAAAGCCATAAAAATTAAAAGCGTTGAAAACGATCAAGCTATTGCCCTTGATCCAAAAAACCTTTTCGGGAGTTTCAATCCTGAATTTAAGCCGCGGAATCCGAAATTTATTCCAAAACAACCTAATGGCATAGCCCAGAACGCCGAAACGATTCTTTAATTCTTTATTGGTATGAATAACGACATTGGAAACATAGCCGATGGAAAAACCGACTAAAAAATATTTTTTGCCATCAATCCGGCCGACATCAATTTTAGCCGTTTGCCCTCGGCCAATCAGTTTCAACGATTCATTGACACTGAAAGGAACTTTTAAAGTAGCGGCCAGAACATTGGCCGAACCGAAAGGCACAATCGCTAGCGGCACTAATAAGTTTTTTTCAATAATCGTCCTAGCCGCCACTTTAACGGTGCCATCGCCGCCGACCGCCACCACTAATCGCACTTTATCCCAATTATAAAACTCCGCCTGCCTTTCAAAATCAGGATCAAGGTATAAAAAATCAGATTCATAATCAAGAGAGGATAATTTCCGAACAATTTCATCTTTGATATTTTGCTTGGCGGTTATTCCTGCCGTAGGATTGAAAATAACCAGAGCTTTTTTCATGTTTTATTTATGTCTTTGCTAGTTGCTTAAAAATCGCTATAATATAAGTGAATTTTACAGCTTTAACGCGAACAAGTCAAAAGCATGCCCAACACTGTCATAAAAATTTCTAGAAAATCATTAAGCCATAACTTGGCTATTTTCAGGCATCGTCTCGGCAAAAATGTTTTATTGGCTCCAGCTGTCAAAGCCAATGCTTATGGCCATGGACTGGAAATCGTTTCTAAGCTAGCCATTAAATACGGCGCTGATTGGCTGTGTGTCACCTCGGTTCAAGAAGCCTTAGCTTTAAGAAAAGTAAAAATCACTAAGCCGCTAATGATTATTGGACCAATCGCTGAAGAAGATCTGTCGTTGGTTTTAAAAACTAACAGCCGCGTTTTTGCCTATTCCCTGCCTTTCGCCAAGAAATTGGCTCAAATTGCCAAGACTGGAAAAACTGAGGTTAAAATACATTTAAAGATTGATTCCGGCATGAGTCGCCAAGGAATTCTGCCAAGTGAATTGGAAAATTTTATAAAAAAAGTCAGCCAATACCCGCAACTGAAAATTGAAGGTATTGCTACTCACTTTGCCACTTCCGACGGCACAAAAAATAACAAAATATTTTTAAACCAACTGGCTATCTTCAAGCAATCTGCCGCTCAAGCAGAAAATATTTTGAAGAAAAAGCTAATCAAGCACTGTGCCAATTCCGCCGCTATGATGCTTTATGACGATGCCATTATGGACATGTGCCGGCCGGGAATTTCCCTATACGGCTATTATCCGAGTCGCGAGATTAAAAAAATCTGGGAAAAGACAAACCAGCCATTGTGGCCAGTCATGACTGTCGCCACGCAAATCAGCGATATAAGAAAAATCGCCAAAGGTGAAGGGGTTAGTTATGGCCATACCTTCAGAGCCATAAAACCTATGACCGTAGCCTTGTTGCCGATCGGCTACGCTGACGGCTGGCCGCGACTATTATCCAATTGTGGACAAGTTTTGATTGGCGGTAAAATCGCGCCGATTGTCGGCCGAGTCTGCATGAATTTAACTGTCGTTGACATTTCCAATACCCCTAAAACAAAAATTGGCGGCGAAGCCATCATTATCGGCCGACAAAAAAACTGGCAGATCACCGCTGACGACTTGGCTGAAAGCGCCGAGACAATCAATTATGAAATTTTAACCAATTGGAAAGAGTCGATAAAACGTATTTGTATTTAAATTTTGTATTTGCATTCGTATTTGAAAAGGCTAACCGCCTTTTTTTATTTTTTTAAACAACTTAGTAAAAAATCTGTCTCGATCAGCAAAAACCAAACCGAATAAATTAGCAATCAACTCCCATAAAGGCTTAGCTGAAGACACGTTTTCAAATCTTCCCCGCTTAATCGCCTCAAAAATTACCGGAATCGTTGTCTCTTCCAACTCGACAATAATATAGCTATAATCCAAGTGATTGATGTTATGCAAATCAGCCGTCGCCACAAACGGCTTTTTATAATCAATCGCAAATTTTTCTGCCGGCTTATTAAAATTGAGCCACCTGGAATAAAACCAGCTTTTTTCAATCGCATCAAATAGCTCATGATGTCGTCTCAATCTCTCCATGCCCAAAGAGATTAAGAATTTAAAAGCCGGATGAGGCGCTATCACCAGGCATTCCGGATGTTTTTGCCGATATTTTTTCAAATCGTCAAAATCCCTGATTTTTTCCGCGTCTTGATCAGCATTTAAAATCAAAACGTGACGTTTGTCTACTTCTGCCTCGATTCCTGGGATTAAAAGTATTCCTTTTTTATCGGCATATTCGCCATATTCCGGCCGATACAAAAAAGTCTTGTGGCCGGTTAAGGCTAAAACCTTAAAATCTAACTCAGCCGCTCGTTCAATTAAATCGTAAACCGAATATTTGACGATAGCAAAATCCTCAACGTCTTCATGGGTATGCAAATGCAGCGAGGCTTTTATTTTCATATTATTTTTTTAGATATTTCTGCCGCTTGTTCTCAGTAAGTTTTTCAATGCTATAGCGCAACATGGTTCGCGGCATTTTTTGATAATACTGATCTAAAAAGTCGGTCAAAGTTTTTTCGCCGCAATTTTTGCCGACTTCCCTTAACATCCAGCCAACTGCCTTATGCATCAGATCATGCTTATCATTTAAAAGTCTTTTTGCCAATCTTAAAACGTCTTGGTTTTCGCCTTGCCTAATGAAATAAAAAGCGGCTAACACGGCAATACGCCGTTCCCAAAGATTTTTTGAATCAGCCAATCGGTATAAAATTTTTCTATCTTTATCGAATAGCCAACCGCCGACAATATGCGGAGCAGTCAAATCTACTAAATCCCAATTATTAATCCATTTGGTGTTTTCTAAATATAGATTATAAATTTTCTTTTTTTCAATGTCATCCGCTTTTTTGAATTTATCAACCAAAATAATCAAAGCCGTCAAACGTTCTTCATGGATTTTGCTGTGTAATAATTTTTCTAAATCGCACAAAGATAGTTGAACAAATCTTTTGCTCAACTGCCGCTGCTGCGGCACCATGACGCCATAAAAAACATCACCCTCGCCATATTGTCCGGGGCCAGTCTTAAAAAATCGCTGCAAGAGTCCGGCCTTTTCCGGATTAGCCAAGGTCTTCAATTCTTTTTTCAGTTTATTCAAAGTCATGAATGTATTTTAACAAAAATCTACTTAAACTTAAAATCGCTTATTTTTATCATAATCGCTTAAATGCTTTATCCCCCCAACTTGATAAAAATATTATCTAAATTTAAACACTTTTTTACGAAACTATTGACTTTTTCTAAAATATATGATATAATTATATATCCGCTGTGGATAACTAACAATCGAAAAACAGCCTATTTTAGGCTTTACTGAAGAAGGAGAAAAGTAATGAAGTTCTTTATAATCAGTGTGATGTTTTTGGCGACAACGGTCGCCGAGGCTGGTGGAATCAACCGTATTAGCGGTTTGGGTACGCGCGCCTTCAGTTTGGGCGGAGCCTACACGGCTATTGCCGACGACGGCTCAGCGTGCTATTACAACGTCGCCGGATTGGATCGAACAGAAAAAAATCTGTTCCAATTCGAAGCGGAGTTGCTTGCGCCGAAGTTTTCGTTTGATGGCGGCGGCAAATCATTTAGGTCAGAAAACACCGTCTTTCCCCTGCCGACTCTATCCTTGCACCACCGAATTTCGGATGAGTCAGTTCTGGGTGTTTCGCTCTACACGCCTTACGGCATGGGCGGAACATATCCTGATTCACGATGGCGGAAGAGCCTAGTGTCTTTGACTAACCTGACGATCGCCAAATCGTATCGTGTCAATGATCGATTGGTTATCGGTGCCGGCATCGATTTTGGCTGTGGCCAATTGATTTACTCGTCAGCCTTTCATCAGCTCGGCGATGTAATCATTGATCCGCTCTTTGTCGAAAACAAAGGCATGGGCTTCGGCGTTGGCGGTCGACTGGGCTTGCTTTGGCAAGCGACTGACAATCTGACTGTCGGCATAAGCTACAGCAGTCCAATGCGAGTCAAGCTGAAGGGCGAAACGGATTTGAATTTGTTCAACCTGAAATTTATGGAAGACAAATTCAAATCGTCATTCACCTTTCCGCAAAAATTCGGTTTAGGATTCGCGTGGCAAGCGACGCCGAAAACGCGATGGTCAGCCGATGTGTATCAATACGACTATTCGCGTAGCCAAAAACTGACTTTCGACTTCAAAACCCTGCCCAACATCAGCCAGCAACTCAAATGGCAAAGCATGTGGGCGTGGCATTTAGGAGTCGAACATAAGCTGAATGAGCGATGGGTCGCACGCGCCGGCATCGGCTGGCAAGACGAAGTTATCCCGGAGTCGACAACCAATCCAATTACTATTGACGCCCCCGGCTACGTTTATACCGTCGGCCTCGGGTATGTCAAAAACGATTGGTCGCTGGACGCCGGCTATGGTTTCGTTGATGCCAGTCGCCGCGCTGAAGGCAATGTCTTGGCTCCCGGCAACTATCGCGCCGTGATTCACGCACTGTTATTTTCCGTCGGCTACAAATTCTAAGCCGACGATACAACCGCAAAACCAAAGGCCACCCTGAATCTCAGGGTGGCCTCTTTTATTTCAATTATTTTTTCTTTTTGGTCGCGATTTTTTTCGGTTCAGCCTTAATTTTTTTCTCCTTCTTAACCTTAACTGCCGCTTCTTTGATTTCCGCAAAATCTTCAATTATTTCTTTTTTAGCTTTATCTTTTTTACCGATTGAAGCATTAGGCGCCAGCATTTCCACTAAAGTATCAAACTTTACATTCAACTTCCTGATTTGTTCGATAATCTCCCTAAAATCGCTGTTGCCGCCGCCGCTGCGTGAACCGGCGCGCGTACCACCATCGCTTTGCTTGTCAAAGCAGTTGCTGCAATAAACCGGTTTATTATTAGTCGGTCGAAATGGAACTTCA
>Ga0172370_10006253_pt1 | contig 15014 bp, 5 predicted proteins | sample LakKiv5m_FD_114538 | JGI IMG/M metagenome (GOLD analysis project Ga0172370, IMG submission 114538) | Freshwater microbial communities from Kabuno Bay, South-Kivu, Congo - kab_022012_11.5m | ecosystem: Environmental > Aquatic > Freshwater > Lake | place: Democratic Republic of the Congo...
ATGTGGCTTTTGAGAAAAAGCGTTCCTGACAAATAGCTTCCGGGCGGGAAAAGAACTGTGCCGCCGCCATTCTCAGCGGCCTCATCAATTGCCGCTTGAATGGCTTTGGTATTCATCGTCTTGCCGTCACCCACGGCACCGTAGTCAGTCACTAGATAAATTGATCTGTCTCTGGCAACTGAGAATCCAACCAAAAGCAATAAAACCACAGTGACTACTAAAAACCTTCTGGACATTCTTTCTCGCTTTCTCGATGGTGATCGAGGCATTTTCTTTGCCGAAGGGAGCTTTCCGCCCAGCCTCAGTAACTGCCCAGTTAGTCCCTTCCCAATTGCGTGGCCTACTCTCCCGTCGACCCGGTCACTCATCTTTTGAATAGTGCAATTTTATCTCATCTTCCCATGCCACCCATTTTGCAATGCCAGGCTTGAGATAACTGCCGGAAAGGTTGATATCCAGCTTTTGCTGCCAGCGCTGGGCATGCGGATGGCCTGGCAATTAACCGATGGTTGCCGCCAGAGTTCACAATGTGGTTGGAGCAATGGTTCATCGCGCCCCATTCGTGCCAATATAGCACGGACTGATCGGCGCTTTGCACCATCGTTACTTCGGCCTTTTTAATATCCTCAGAGGTTAAACGCCGCTTTCTTTGATCTGCCGAAGAACCATGATGGTGTAATGGTTCTTGCCATAGGAGGATTCCAGAAAACTCGTTCGCGCTCGCTGAGCGTACTTGATCTCTTTTGTCAGCGAATACAAAAGCCCATCCCGTCGCGCCCAGTAGGAGCTTGGCTCCGGTGGAGCAGGGGTTCTCCTGCTGGGATCGCTCTGTTGCCACAGACGCAGACCGGCATCATAATCTTGCCAGACCTTTTCATCGGCTTTGGTAATATCTTTCAAATACTCTTTCTTGGTGATGGTCGTTTGAGAACTGCAAGGAAGGGAAAGAAGGCATTGGACAACTTACACAGGGATAAGCAACCTCATTGCTCAACTCGTCCTTTGTGCAGGTGATGCTTAATAGGCCGGATATTGGGATTCCTTCTCAACAGAGCTGTGATCACCTGAGGTAAAATCCTGTGGCAGACAAACAGAAGGGGATTTACGGCGGCGCCGCAAATCCCCTTCGCATTTACCATCTAAATCTGCGGGAGGTTTCTCTAACACACCAGAGAGAATTCGAATCGACTCCGTTCCCCGTCGAGAAACCTCGAGCAGGCTGTTGGTTAGAACTTGAAGCTCAACGAGAACCGATTCACATCGTCAAGCAATGAGAACGAAGTATAGCAATAGTCTATCAACAGTGAATAGCTGCTATACGGTAGCTCAATGCCGGCACCGAGAGAAATGCCCTCATCCGTACGCGCATATTCTTTCCGATCCCACCAATGGTCTCGGGTAACGTTTTCAATTCTTTGATAGGAGGAACGCGGCTGGAATTTATCCTTGATGCCCTGATAATTGAATTTATATCCGGTCCGAAAATAGATATTTTTGAGCAGAGTTGCCTCTATACCGCCGAGGATCATCTGTTCAGCATCAATGGGCTTGGCAGCATCAACGAATCCTTTGAAATTAAAGAACTCGGATTTAACCATGCTCATCGAAGCGCCGAAGCTGAATACAATGGGCAGGCTAAAGGGGATATAATAATATTTCAAATCCGAACCAACGTTCTGGATGCGCGCGCCAATGGCTAGATCGCGGTAGCCGATGAAATAGATGGCTCCAAAATCAGCCGCAAAGGCACTCACCGTTTCGACGTCAATCTTTTCGCTATAGTACTTTGCCGTTGCACCTAAAGATAGCTTATCGGTGAATTGCTTGGCATAAGATAAAGCGATATAATTAGAGTTATAGTCGAAGGTGCTGCTGGTGGCGTATTCAATCCCCTGCAATCCGGGCTGCAAATCTCGAATAGCTGGAATGCCGTCAACTCCGGTAATCATGCCGCCCAAGGCAAAGGTGCCCCACTTGCCAAAGGAATGCCCGACCGCAAAAGCATTGTGACTGAGATCGGCAATCCATTTGTTGTAAGAGAAAGCGAGCTGGGTTTTGCCTTCGGGCAGGGAAATGCCGGCTGGATTCCAGAATAACTGATTAACATCTCCACAGATCGTCGTCACTGCCGAGCCAATAGCAACAGCCTTGGCGCCGACTCCGACCTTGAGGATAGAAGCCCCGGCAATGCCGGTTTTTCTGTTGGTCTGCGAGTAACCGCTGACTACCATTACTAGAACTGCAAGTATCAGTAGCGCGGCGAGTAATTTATTTCTCATAGAACTATGTCTCCTATTTTTTGACTTTTCTTCATTCTTGATAAATGGAACTAAAAAAGTTTCGCCGCTTAGCGCTCAATGGCCAAATAGCCTTGTTGTTGACCACCAGGGTATTCAGCCACCCAGATGTACAGACCGCTAGCCACTTCCGGTCCATCTTTGGTAAACATGTCCCAAAACATTGCGCCATCTCGAGGATCCTGTCCTTCATATTCCAGGACATCCATGATCTGACCGGACAGATCGAGAATGGTGATCCGAGTGTCTGCAGCTAGGTTATAGAATTGCACCTTGTGCTCCATGCCGACGTCGTGTGGCGCTTGTACTTTGTAAGGATTAGGTCGAACTTCGATTTTCTTAGTGCCGGCAAGGAGAAGAGTCCTGTCAACCCGAGCAGGTTTGAGAACATAAGCTGCACCAATGAATTTTTGCGAAGTTAGATCATAGGTCGGAAAATCTCCATTCGCGGTGGCAAAATGGTAGGTGCCATACCAGCGGCCATCGCGACCGTTCCAGTTCATTTTGCTGCTTTCTAAACCGGTATAATTGACACCAGCCATAGTGCCGCTGGCGGTATTGAAAGCCGCGACATAATACCAGTAGGTATAGCCGATCTGGATGTCTTTGTCCGTATCTATCCATACGTATGGGTAGGCGGTTTTGTCGTCTCCGGTATTGGCATAATTAGCGAGCTGATCCTTGGTAATATATGCCTGAATTCGCCAGGGCCCCGAAGGGTTACCACCCCAAAGGGTTACATAATTATCAAGAACACTTATATTGGGATTATTCGCTTCACAATATCTGGCGATCAGTTGATCATCTGTGGCGCCAATATCAGCAGCCGTTTGATGATGGTAGTTTGAAAGGAATTGCACGCCCAGTTTGCGGTAATCCCGAGTTGGGTAGGCGGAAACACGGTAGATTTTATATCCAGCAAAATTCGGATCAGATTCTGCTTTCTTATCCCAAACGATTTTGTTATTAAATCCTCCACTCGCCAGTTGCACCGGACTGACTTTCAAATCCGGCATTGGGGGTGGCTTGGGTATGTTCCAGTTGTTTTCGTAAGCCCAGCGTGCGGCTTTGAGGGACTGGCGCAGACCTTTTAGACGATGGCCGGCATATTCTACCCAAACAACGGTAATCGTCTCGCCTACCTCTAACCGCAACGGACCAACACCGACCAGCTTATCACCATCAAAGTTTTGCACGTTCGGAGAGGTGCCGCCAGCGGTCCAGCAGTCTGCATCAGGAATGCGAGGACTTGGGGTGCCAGGGAAATTCCGCTCCCAATTCTGCAGCCATTTCCCAATATATTTCATATCGCCTTTGGGCTGTCCGCGCTGACCCTCCGGTTTGACAATAGATACGAATGAAAGCGGATCATCAGGAGTATAAGGCTTTGTGGTATCAAACCAATTTGGATCTGGTTTGAGCGGTTTAATGGCTGCTACAGCCCAAGTCCTGCCGCCATCTTCGTAAAACGTTCCAGTGGCAGTAATAAAATCTTCCCAGGGATTTCGACCTGCATTGCCCCAACTGCGATTGCTGGAAGCAAACCAACCGCGTTGATTGCTGTCGCCGATAGTAGGACTGTCGTAAATGGTTTTTTTGTCGGGAGCGGCAAATCCGCCGGCCATGCTGCCCTGTTTTACCGCGATAAAGGAATTGCCATCCCAAATATCAAAGAGACTTCTCCAGCCACTAGAACGAAAGCCGATTTTGCGTTCGTTATCCGGCGCCCAACCATTGGCATCAACCTTGCCCATGTCCACATTGGTATCGAAATTAACCGTGGCATCCCAAGGATTGCCATCCGGATCCGGACTGGCATCATAGCCGCTCAATCTTGTAGACGCAAAACCTACGCCCCAACGGCCACCGGCAGTACTAACTCCCATCAAGCCCACATGCTCGTTGCGGCACTCCAAAGATAGTGCCTCAATTACGTGCCCAGTTCTATCAACAACGCCATCGCAGTTAATATCCTGAACACCGGTATTGGTTAGTTCCAGCTCAACAGCGATCCAGTCATTCATGTTCGCTTCGTTGACGCAATAGGAACGAGCGCGCAGGTTAATGTTTACACCAATATTGGTGGGCACTGTGGCGGTGTACAATTGCCCGGTACGTGCATCATCCATCCACGGCGTTGCACCTTTGGAGTCTCCATTGGAAGACTTGGGAACTCCAACGGTTTTGGGCATTGCAAAAGCATAGACATATTTTTTAGCCCGCTCGTCTGTGGATGTGGTATAGTTGTTGAAATTGGCGATATTGCTGTATTCCACCATAACGAATTGTTGTGACCAAGGTAAACCAAACTGATCACCACCAGGATACATTTCCGTAGGAGTGAGCCAGTTTCGCTCCAAATTGCCGATACGCACAATCTCCCAATTTACTAACACATTGACATCTGAGGAAGTGTAATCCGTCCAGATACCGCTTGGTGCAAAGGTCTCCCAAAGATCGCCGCAACAAAGCACGCCGACTTTGGGATATGTCGCACCTAGGGATATGGCCGTCAAGGTAAAGAGAGCCAGGATCCCTAGAAATAGACTTTTTCTAATCATTACTGTTCTCCTTTTATAGATAATTTCAGGACCAGTATTATGCCGATAAGCTTATTTTAGAAAGAGAACTCTATGCCGGCATAAAGCTCACGTGCGATACCGGTAAACGGAATGCCGGCGCCATCTGTGGGACGCCAGAACGGACCCCACGGTATCCTATCTTTTTCATACATGGTGTTATAAATGTAAGTATCGAACGTCAAAACGTTCTCGCGATCGAATGCATTGAGGGCTTCGACAAAGAGCGCGGCTTTATACTTTCCAAGTGTAAAGTATTTCATCAGGCGCACATCGGTTTGGAAAAAGTCGTCACCTCGAAAGTATTCTTCGTAGCGCAGATTCTTGACGTTTAACTGCTTGACGAAATAGGGTGCGTTATTATAGCTGGTCAAAGTTGATAACTTGAAGCCCATTGGGAAATCAAACAACAAGGTCAGCTTGCTACGCCAGTAATTAAAACCTCTAGAATAAGTGGGCCACAGGTAGCGTAAATCAAAATTCCAAACCTCATCTGTGGTGCCGGAGGCAAGGTTATTTCGCGCCGATTGGTCGGTTACCAGTGAATTGGCAGCACTCGATGGCTTATCGTAAGAGAAGGCCAAACTCCAGTTGCCGGAAAGACCAACAACACCGAAATAGCGCTCTGCGGTAGGCCGCTTGTACATGTTCAACTCAAATCCGCGGCTATCACGATAGCCCCAGGAGAAAGCAGGATAGCCGAGGCCACTACCCGAGCTTTTAGGCAGAGTAATTACATAGCTGGTAGTACCGGCATTTCTGGTATCACGATAATACGCAGTGATATCGGCGCTCAGATCTTTGGTGAACGCAACGTTCGTGCCGATCTCATAAGCAGTGGCCCGCTCAGGATCAAGATCGCCAGACGTATAACCAGGTAGAGAGACATAGTTATAAATAGTCCGGTTATAGTTCGATATAGGGGTTTGCGGTGTGGTGTAAATGCCCCAGCTATAATGCATGGCGGCATTATCGGTGATCGGATGTGATACGCCGAGACGCGGACTAAAGTAGGCGTGAGCTTTTACGCTCTTTTCCTGGCGTAGAGTATAGACCATTTGTCCGTTGGACAAGGTGTCCAGTTGCAGGGGATTGAAAAGATTGTTAGGAATTTCCCAATTATAACTGTAGCCATCAAAGCGAAGGCCGGCATTGACGATGATGCCCTGAAACTCGATGCGATCCTGAATATAGCTACCGAAATTCCAGGGTTTGCGATTCCACCAATCCGTATCGTAGGGGAAATTTGCATCCATTCCGGTAGCCGAGGCAGCATACATGGTAAAGTCAAGATTAGTGGCATTGTATTCCGCACCGGCTTTGAGCTGGTGGTTGAAATTGATTTGTTTGGTGAAATCGGTTTTCACATTCAGCACATCGGTTCCCACGTCTTCATATAGATAGCCGGGTTTGCCGAAGCGAATCTGGTTGCCGAAATCGTCAACTTGAAAATATTGATCATTGCCCGGATTGGCAGTGAATATTCTGGTTCCAGTGTCAACGATATACTGCTTCACTTTTTCCTTCGTATCCAGAATAAGCCATTCATCGCCATATTCGCCGTATTTCAGCTTGCCTTCGACCGGCCTATATCCCCAAGTGCGTCGCGAGGTCACATAGCTGACCATGGTTTCCAGAAAACTGGAAGGATTAAAGGTTTTAATCCATTTGAGATAGTTGGTAGTCGCCAGCTTTTGGTTTACCGGCTGACCTTCGAGGAAGAACATGTACATATAGGTGAATTGCCGGTTTACCCAACCACCCAGCTTGCCACCATCATCTACTTTGCTCATCAGGGTGAGCCTGTTGCTGGGAGTTACATAGTAATTCAATTTTAATGATCCAGTGACCTGACGCTGAAACTCGCCCGGAAAACGGCCATGATCGTTTAGTACCTGAGCGGAAACGAAAAAGTTACCCTTACTCGTTAACGGCCCACCGACATATAGCTCAGCATTCATGCGTGGATCATCGCCATATTCGTACTTGCCCTGCACCCAATCCATCAATTTGCCTCTTGCTAGATTGGCGGGATCGGTGGAGGCCAGCAACTTGTCGCGCAAAGCGAAATAATGCTCTGCCGCAGTTTTACCGGCGAACACGTCGGCAGGAGGACGAGCATTGTACAAATCCGGACCAGCATGATTGAGACCACCCATGCTGGAACGCAAAAACAACTTGGCGGAGTAGTTGCTGCCGCCATCCTTAGTAGCAAGGTTTATCACTCCACTCGAAGCGGAGTATTCGGCATTCACTGTGCCGGCAATAACGTTTGCTTCCTGAACCTGACTCTGCGGTACCTGATACCCGCTGGTCCTGACGATGCTTAGATCAGCAGCCGTGCCTTGCGCGTTTGAGCCGCCAGTGGTATAGATGACTTCTGAAGAAGAATTAGTCGGCGTGTCGTCGAGCTTCACATTACTATAACCACCGCCAACAGGACCGCCGGCAAATAACGCATCAGTGACATTGACTCCGTCTATCATATATCCGACGCCTCGCTTGGTGGCACCACGCATTGCCTGTACCGTTACCGAGGTTTGCAGGATCTCATTGAGAGTGGCGGCAGGAAGAACATTGTTCACCTGTTCATCCGCAAACGTCACTTTAGTTGCAGTCATGGTCTTGTCGACCAATGGCCGCTCAGCCACGATGGTGACGGTTTCTCCGGCAATAGCCGTCTGTTTTAATGCTAAATTTAGCCCTGTGGTTACGTCCAACTGTGAGAGCACATCCTGAATCTCCTGGCTCGTATATCCCACAATCGACACCTTAACGGTATACCTGCCTGGTGGTACGTTAATGATGAAGTACCTTCCCTGCAGATCAGTCATCGCTCCCAAGCTTGTGCCAGTGACAAGCACATTGACTCCCGGCAAAGCTTCGCCGGTAGCGGCATCGGTAATTATTCCGGCAATTTTGCCCAGACCGGCAAATGCGGGCAAGGACAAAAGAAGCAGGAATAGCACACTTACGGAAAAAACTGTAAGTCTCATCTGTATGTTTTGTGTCATGATTAAAACCTCCTATTAGGTTATGTCTCATAAAACTTGAAGCTGTTTGACAGGAGTTGACAAAACGAAACGTGAGTAATTTGGAGAGTATCAATACTGACAAGACGCCTAACGAATAGCTGTTGATTGGTAAGTTGGTAGGTTTTGGTCGATGCTCGCTTTTCCCTCCTCTTGCATGATTAGAGGCCAATGGTAATTAGTAGCAATTCTCGGTGCTGTGTTTCCTCCTTTCTTTGTCCTGTCACTGGGATATGTTTTTTGCTTGGTTAGTGTGCCGGAAAATGAAAAAGGCGAAGAAAAGAATCTCCCTTTACAAGGAAATACCTTTTCTTCGCCCTTTACTTAGCTTTTGCTGGGCTATGATAACCATCGGTCTAATTCTTAGACATGCGAGATATTACCGCAAGCTTGCGTAATGATCTAATTATGGCTACCCACAACACATCTTCATCTTGGCGAAATTTTCGGCTTAATGTTAATCTTTTTTCAAATTAGAGTCAAGCGAAATCTTCAAGCCATGGAATAATTTTCTTGTATACAGGCAAAGTCGGACTTTGGCTGTCGTAAGCCTTCCTTTGCCTTGCTTTCTGCTCAGGCGTTCGCTGGAAGTGCAAACAAGGCCTGCTCATGGCCATATGTAGTGTCTGACCGAAAACTCAAAATAGTGCCATTTCGAATCCGCCTCGGCGGATGAGAAATCTAACGCTGCTTAACTTTACAGGCGTTGATCAGATTCCTCGACTCACTCCGTTCGCTCGGAATGACCAGAAAGGGTGTTTTCGTTCAGACACTATGTAGGACCCACGACTTATACCTGCGACCAAAAACCTGCAACGCATCATGCGCTAAAACGGCAAAGCTCCCAGAAACACATCTGGAAGCTTTGCCAAAAGATATCGATGAGGATGACGATCCTCTAATCAATGACTCTTACCCGGCCTACAACTCAAACCTCAGGCTAAACCGGTGAGTGTTCTCGAAGACATTGAAATCGGTGAAGGCATAATCGAGCCAAAGCTTGTAGCTGGAAGTTGGCAGGGACAAGCCTCCTCCGAAGGAAAGACCCTCATCGGTTTGTTTGAAGCGGGTTAGCTCATCGAGCGCACCAGAGTACGCCAATTTGTAGCCGCCGCGAATGGCGAGCTTGTCGTACAAGGTCCACTCGCCGCCAAGGAAATAGAGCTGCTGATTGTCCTTTGGCTTGGTCAGATCGACAAAGGCTCGCAAAGCAGTGTTTTCTTCTTTAGCCACGCTGAACGCAGCGCCGATGGAAAAGTTCAACGGCAGCGGAGCGCCAATGGCATAGAATTTTAGATCGCCGCCGACGTTGTTGATTCTGGCACCGAATGTCAGGTCACGAAAACCTGTTTCGTAAATCGCACCAAAATCAAAGGCAACTGCGGAAGCATCCTCGGTGTCTATCTTCTCACGGATATATTTGACCGAGGCGCCCATGCGGAAACGATCGGTGAACTGCTTGCTATAAGCCAAGGTGACCGCCATATCCGAATAATTGTAACTGTCATATTGAGTCACCCCGGCACTTTCAGGAACAGGGGCCTGATACCCCGGAGGAGCAATATCTCTATCGGCTGAGATGTCGGATATTCCCATGTAGATGACACCGATGCCGAAGGTTCCCAAGCTGCCGAAACCATGGGTAATGGCCCCAGCGTTATGACTCAAGTCGACGATCCATTTGTTGTAGTTGAGTCCAATTTGAGTTTTTCCACTCTCAACTTGGATTCCGGCAGGGTTCCAGAAAACCATGTTGGGGTCGCCATACAAGGTGTTGGCCGAAGAACCCAGAGCCACCATTCTGGCACCAACACCGATCTTGAGAAAGGCGGCGCCATCGATACCCGGTTTCCTCAACTGACCGGCCCCAACGAAAGAGGCCGCGAGCAGCATCAGAATAAGGGTCAAAGCAATAATTTTTGATACCTTCATATCTGTATCTCCTTTTATTATCGATTACCTTGGGCAGATTGTGCAAACGGCTATCGAATGATAGCAAATTTGCCGATCTGCTGGCCCCCATCGTACTTGACGACCCATATGTACAAACCGCTTGCAACCTCATTTCCGTTTTTGGAAAACATGTCCCAGAAGTACGTTCCATTTTCTGCGACCGCTGCCAGATAATCGACTTCGTCGATGAGCATACCGGCAAGGTCGTAAATCTGGATGGTGCATCTCTGGGGTAGATTATAGAACATGATTTGGTGTTTGCCGCTGGCATCGTGGAATGCAACCCGTTTGTACGGATTGGGGCGAACACCTATTTCAGTTCTGTCGAGCTCGATGTCGGCTACCGAAGCAGTAGGAGACACCAGCACGAATGCAGCGCCGATTTTCTTCAGCCCGGCAACGTCGGTGCTCTTCGGGTAATAGGCATTTGCCCAGGCCCAGGGCCAGGTGTTCTCCCATGAGCCGCTTCGTCCGTTGATGTTCACCTTGCCGCTCTCGAGCCACGATGCGTTATCCAGGTCCGCGTACTTGGGGGGAACCGTATTCGCCGCATCCAACTTGTAGCTTGATACATAGTACCAGTAGCTCTGTCCCGGAGCGGTATAGTTATCGTCTTCCCATGCGTATGGGTATGTTGCTGCATCCGAAGTTGTGTTCTTGTAATTGGCGAATTCGGTAGCAGGAACCACTTTTACCAATTCATAGGGTCCCCAGAAATCGCCTTGTTGATCCTTCAGCAACGCAGAGCTCTTATTGAGGAGCGGGCTGACCTCTGACTGACCCGGATCGACGGCCGGATCATTGGTTTTCCACCAGGTGTCGTGTGTCGGATAGAGCTTCTCATAGGACTTGTATCTTGGCCAGGCAACTGCTTTGTAGATCTTGATACCGTCAGCATTGCCGAGAGTTCTCGGATCCTGCCATTTTACCATCGGCCTTACATTCGTGGAGCCGCTCACTTTGATTTCCGGTACCGGAGGCGACTGCGGTACGACGTAAGCGCCATTTGGCTGGATAGATTCAAAAACCGCACGAGCCATCTTTGTGGTCTTGCGCAAGCCGTTGATGCGGAATCCGGAGCCGCGGTAGAAGTATAAGCGCACGCGCTCACCCACTTCCAAGGAAATAGGGCCCAAACTGCACTGCGGGTCACCATCGAATTGATATTGGGAGATAAAGCCTTCGGTGATAATTCCCGGCTCCATTGGGCCGCCGCGTCCCGGGTAAGGATCGACTGGATTGACGCCCAAATCGGCACCGGTCTTGGCATCTTTCATCATAGTAGCTTGGACTTTTTCTCTGGCACCATCCGGATAAGCCCAGGCGCCGGGATCCTTTACTACGAAAGTGGTCGGATCACCCGGAGTTCCCGAAGCAAATACGGCCGGATTGGGAGTGAGATCAAATTTGGCGCCATCGCCGCTCTTGCCGCCGTCGAGATAGAAACATCCCATGGCCGCGGTGTGTGCTTTTTTCTCATCGCCGCCGCCCGGCCCGACGTTGCCCCAACCCGGCTGATTGGTGTGGAACCAGCCTCTCTGTACACCGGTGCCAACGACTGGGACGACCTCTTTGCCATCGGCATCCTTAAAGCTAAGGAATTTCTCTTCCCACTGCTGGGTTTCCGGATTCCACTTTTTGGCGCCTAACCAGTTATAGCCGTTGTAGGCGTCATAGTATTCACCAAAATCCGTAACCGCAGGATGATCGGTGTTGCCGGGCCAGGTAGAACCGATTGCTTGGCAATGAATGTCCCAAGGAGCGCCGTCTTCATCGGGAGTGGCATCATAGATGCTTGCTCGGTAACGGTTGTTGTTGACATAGTAAGCGCGTCCACCGGAGGCGCCGACATAGAAATGGAAACAGCCGGGCCAATAGGTGAATACCAATGAGTTGATTCGATTATTGGTAAGCTCCACAACACCATCGCCGTTCAAATCCGTTTGACCGGTGTTGTATAACTCGAATTCCACAATGTGAAAATCGTCCAAGTTACCCCAGGGCATGGTCCATGAATGCACCGTTTCTTTCACATCAACACCCAGTGTCGTTGGAAATGCTGCGGTAGACCAGGAGTGAGATCGGTCTGTGGAAAGATAAGCGCCACCAACCGGATCATGGTAATTACGGTTCGGATCATTGGCGCCGGCGACTTTTGCCACATACATCATCTTGGCATAGTTCCTATCCGTTGCACCTACGACCGGTTCGTTTGCTACGGCAAACGGTTCACTGGGATTATACTCAACAGCGTACGTGCCGTTAGAAAAATCCATGATGATCCGGCCGGACATCCAAGCCCAGGGTGAAATGGTGAATTGTCCGCCTATGAGTCGGCCACTGAAAAACAAGTTGCCCTGAGGATGAAACAGGGTGATTTGAGTGACATCGGTCTTGAGCGGATATTGCCCCCAATTATAATCATAGTTTGCGGGCATGTAACATCCCCAGGTTTCACCCGCGGCGATAACGATATTCTTCTGGGGCGGCTCAGCCATGGCGGGAAGCCAGACGAGAGATAACCCGAACGCCGTTATCAGCAATGTAAGTATGATCTTTTCGTATTTGTGCATAACTTGATCTCCTTTTAGGTACAATGGACGGCAAAGAACATCAAATGCCTAATAGAATCCGACTTCCAGACCAACCCAAATTTGTCGGGCAGGTCCGTACAGATAACGGCCAAACCAATCAAATGGGACGTTCCACTTGCCCTTTGGATCCTGCTCATCACCGGTGTTGGCTTTGGAGTCGCGACCGAGCTCGAATATCCTCTGGTCCACACTCTCGTTGAAGGGCGTGTTGTTATAGGCCAGAATGTTCTCTTTATTGGTCACGTTGCGAACTTCCATAAATGGTCGCATGCGCACGCCGCCAACTTTCCCTTCCCAGCTAAGACGCAAATTGAGCCAGTAATTCCAAGGACCTTCCCGGAGTTTCGGACTGACATTGAACCAGGGATCGTTCTCGGTATTCTCGGTGGGGAAATACTTAAAGCCGCTCATTGCGTTGCCGATGGCAGCCAGCTCGAAATTGACCGGTAAGAAGAAGGTCATGATAGCGCCGAACCGATGGGTTCTGTCATAGCCGCCGGCCAACGGATTGGTAGTGCTGCGCATTGTGATATTATCTTCCCGGTAGGGATAATAATCAGCCAAGTTAACCGGCAAGGTCGCGTATTGGCTGCTGTCAATCGCGGCTTTGAAATCGGTCCGCTGACTTGCATCGTTCCCACCCATGCGCGTGGCGGCTTTTATGTAAGAGTAGGAATAGGTTACCCGTCCTGACCACCAGCCGCTGCGACGTTTTTCGATGGTTGCCTCGATACCACGGGAATCGGCATGGCCCCAGGGCGTTTCGAAATAGACCATTTGGCCTTTATACGGAGTGACGCCCCAGCTAATCTTGGAGTAGTTTTCAACGTCACGGTAGTAGACGACTCCATCCAATGATATGTCGGAGATGGGCGCCCACTGCAAACCGATTTCGTAAGCGGTCGAGCGCATCGGCTCCTGCTCCGGCCAGACACTTACCATAGCCGGTGAAGCGCTATAGTTGGTGAAATTGTAATCGCTGTACAGGGTCACAAAGTTCGGATATTGGACGAACTTGCCGAACGAGTAGTGCATGGCCATGCGATCGGAGACCGGGTGAGACACGCCGAGTCTTGGGCTGAAGTACCATTTCCAGCCGACCTTGTTGCCACGACTGGGACGCAATTCCAGTAGAGAATTGGTGGCATCGACGATGTAATCCCAAGGGTGGAAATCATTGATGAAATTCTCGGTATCGTTGTCATACCCATCGACGCGCGCGCCCACATTGATAATCATGCCGCCGTATTCGATACGGTCTTGTAGATAGACCGCAGCCTCTTTGGGATGGAATTTGCTTTGATCGACGTGGAACGCTTCAGTCGGATATTGATGTCCGGCGCCACCCAGCTCGGATTGCAACTGATTCGTCTCCACATAATGTATCCTGAATTGCCCACCGGTCTTGATCTGGTGATTAAAAGAGATCTGGCTGGTGAGATCAGCTTTCAGAGTGCTGACATTTCGAACCGTTTTGCTGTACAGTGCCGCCGGATAAGCAGGTCTAAAGGTACCGCCGGTCGCCCAGAAATTGACCTTGTTCTCCATGTAAGCCGGGTCAATGGTGCTATAGAAGAATGACCGGTTGGGATCCTTTAGCGATAATATATCATTAGGATGCTCGTTTAGATAGTTCCCATCGTATCCGTTGACAGTGCTCCAATCGATGTAGGTCACACCTTTGTCGGTCTTGGTGATGCCGCCAACATATTTCAGGTATTCTTCTCGACTATCGAAGTCGATGAAATCACCGGTTTCATCGATGTCGCAATAGCCGTCACCGTTGTCATCGGCATAGCCAATCTCACTGGTCTTATTGCTTTGGCTGAGTTGGACTTCATAGAAGGTTTTCGGGGAAAGGGTATGCGTCCATTTGGCATAGCCGACCAAACCCAGGTCCTTGTAGCGAGGCGCGCCTTCCATGTAGTACAGCCACTTGGGATTGAACTTCCAATTGACAAAATTGAAAAGCTCGCCGCCGTCATCTAATTGACCGTACAGAGTCACACGCTGATTTGGATTCAAATCATAATGCAGCTTCAGGGTACCGGTCACTCTCTTTTCGATATCAAAGGGCAGAGGAGAGGTCCGCTCGTCCTGGAATCTTCCGGAGAGGAAAAAGCCGGACTTGGTTCCCAAGAACGGGATCGGGCCACTGATGTTTCCTTCCACTTCCATCGAGCGTCCCAAGCCTGAGGAATCCTCGGCATCAAAGTAGTACTTATCCTTGGCCAAATCTTCGGTCCAGGTGAAAAGCTGGGCAGCACGTTTGTCCTTGATGGCCGTAGATTTTTCCAGGTTCTTCTTCTCATCGAAGTAGCCGATTTGAGAGCCTTTGCTGTCTTTCATGTAGTAGGGATTGCTGCCGAACACCTCCCATTTGTCCATGGGTGTTCCACGCACAAAGATTTTTCCGGTGTACCTCTGACCGCCGCTCTTGGTCACCAGATTGACAATGCCAGCTCCGGCGGTGGGATATTCCGCTGTGAAAGTACCGGCGTAGACGTTCATTTCCTGAATACTGCTGGTCGGTATATCGCCGGTGGTGGTTTCATTCAA
>Ga0172370_10006256_pt1 | contig 15012 bp, 16 predicted proteins | sample LakKiv5m_FD_114538 | JGI IMG/M metagenome (GOLD analysis project Ga0172370, IMG submission 114538) | Freshwater microbial communities from Kabuno Bay, South-Kivu, Congo - kab_022012_11.5m | ecosystem: Environmental > Aquatic > Freshwater > Lake | place: Democratic Republic of the Congo...
GCGCCAAAGGGCAGCGAACAAAACTCAACTGCCGATATGCGGCAGGCGTTCGATAAAAAATTTCGTGTCGCGGTCGAAGATGACCTTAATATGCCAAAAGCGCTTGCAACGCTCTTTACCTTTCTCAAGGCTGTACACAGCGCGCATCACACGTTGACCGCCGGTGATTATCTTGTAGTGCATGAAATGCTGTTGCAGTGGGATGCTGTTCTCGGGCTTGGGTTTGAGTCAATACAAGAGGCAACCATACCGTCCGATATATCGACATTGGCTGCCCAGCGGCTTGAAGCACGAAAGCAGAAGGATTGGAAACGTTCTGACGCGATTCGCGGCGAAATCGAAAGCCATGGGTATCGGATCGAAGACACGCCAGATGGCATGAATATCATTCCATTATGATATTTGCCGCGCTCGCAGCCGCAGCAGCCTTGGTAAGTCTCTGCGCTGCCACATATATTCGCCGTCTTGCACTGAAACGCGGAGTCGTGGATGCACCGAACACAGAACGGAAACGGCATGCTCTCCCTACGCCGTTATTGGGCGGGATTGCTATCTACATCTCGATCGTTTTCCTTGTTGCTGCCTATTATTTTTTGCGCCCTGAATCGTGGATTGCGCTTACTGATGCGCATGTGTATGGCAAGCATCTGTTTGGTATTTTGCTTGGAGCCGGCATCCTTGTTGTAGGCGGAGTCCTAGACGATCTGTATTCCCTCCGGCCGCGATATCAGCTCATCGCGCCGATCCTTGCCGCTATTGTTGTCATTTCTTTTGGTATCGGTGTTGATGTGATTTCTAATCCATTCGGCGGCACTATTCGCCTGGATACATGGAATATCACCTTATTCTGGTGGAATGGTTTGCCTCGCTCATTTACTGTCTGGTCAGACCTGATCACATTTGCGTGGCTCATGGGAACAATGTATACCACCAAGCTTTTGGACGGTCTTGATGGCCTTGTTGCCGGCATTACTGTCATTGGCTCGACGATCATTGCATTGGTAAGCATACTGCTTTTTGTTAACATGCCCACTGCATTACTCGCGACAATCGTCGCCGGCGCGTTTGCCGGATTTTTGCCCCTCAATTTTTATCCGGCAAAACTTTTTTTGGGTGAAGCGGGCAGTACGCTTGCCGGATACTTTCTTGGCGTGATGGCTATTATCTCTGGCGCTAAGTTTGCAACATTGTTCCTCATTCTCGGCATACCGATCCTTGATGTCGCATGGGTCCTCGCTCGGCGGATTTTTATTGAACGCCGCTCGCCATTTGTTGGCGACCGGAAACATCTGCATTTTCGGCTGGTGGACGCCGGGGTGTCGCATCGCTCAGCTGTATTGCTGCTGTACTTTTTTTCTGCTAGTTTTGGAGTAGCGGGACTTTTTTTGCAAAGCGCGCAAAAAATGGCGGCGCTTGCGATTCTTTTTGCCGTGATGGTGTTGGTCGGATATCTGTTATTCAGCCGCCAGCGCCTCCGCCCTAATGTATAGTGACTGTAAATTGTTATGGCCGAAACATCACCTCAAGAACAAGAGCGTGCAACAGCATATTTGCTTGAGACACTCAAGCAAATGCAGGAGGCGTTTCAGCGTCCGGACGCAGCGTCTCGGACGCAGCATCTTGAGGGTATCGCATCATTCTTGCCGCAGCACCGGAATGAAATAACAAATTTACAGACTGCGATCAACTTTGCGGCAGAGTCAAGAAAAGGGGATACAGCTCAAGATGCGCTTCATCATACTATCGATGCAGGATTCAGTGAAAAATATAAAATGCAGGATGCAACTGCCCGCGAGCTGCTTACCGACATGTTGTTTCTTCGAGTCATGAATGCAAAAGATGCAATCACTGCAGGAAAGGCTGATGTAAAAACGATTGTGCAAGGAATGCTTGCGGATGCGAAAATAAGAGAAGCGAACATTCCTCGCCTGTCCGCTCAAGAGGTGTTCTCAAAGATATTGCTGACGGATTTGGTAAAAAAGTCATTGCCGCAGGAAGGCGATATGCGTCGTGTGTCAGGAGCCGCGGACCGGAAAGCTGCGTAATAATCTGAACCTCCTTTTTGTGTCTCACGCGATCGAACGCATGCTACCAGATGGGACTTCGAATGTAAAATATGGCATATTGTTAGCAATATTGTTAGCTATATTGACAGGATGCAGAGAATCTGACAAAATGCGCTCATCACACATGTTGATAATGTAATTATGTACGCTGTAATCAAAACAGGAGGCAAACAGTATCTCGTGAAAAAAGGAGATAGTTTGAAGGTAGAAAAACTGGATGGCGCAGTCGGTGACTCGGTGTCATTTGCCGAAGTGCTTTTATTGGCATCGGAAGATGCTAGCGAGGTTCAGCTCGGTGCCCCATTTCTTACAGGAAAGTCAGTCCAGGGAAAAATAACAGAGCAGGGGAGAGCGAAGAAAGTGACGATTGTTAAGTTTAAGCCAAAAGTGCGGTATCGGAGAAAGAAGGGCCACCGCCAGGAGTATACAAAGGTAGAGATTACCGCTATTGGGTAGTACGGGCTCTATCCCACATCTCTTCTTGCGCGCACCGCTTCGGTAAGCGTGATGTCATCTGCATATTCAATGTCAGCACCCCGCGGCAAACCGCGGGCTAATTTTGTTATGCGGACAGGATACGCTTTGAGCAGCTTGGAAAGATAGAGGACCGTGCTTTCGCCTTCCAAATCAGGGTTAAACGCCAGGATAATTTCTTTGATTTTATTCTCTGGTTTTTTGATGCGCTCGATCAATTCCTTGATCTTGAGCTTATCAGGTGTGACGCCATCAAGAATGTTGAGCGTGCCGCCGAGCACATGATAGAGCCCTCGATATGCACCGGTCCGTTCCAGCGCGCGCAGATCATGGCTATAGGATACAACGCACAATACGTTCTGGTCTCTTGTTCCAGCGCAGATGCTGCATGGATTTTTTTCGGTGTAATTAAAACAAACCCGGCATAAGGTGATGGCATCAGGCAGATTCATGATGAGCTTGGCAAAACGAATCAACTCCTGCTGCGGCTGACGCAAAAGAAAAAATACGAATCTCTGCGCGGTCTTCTCTCCGATGCCGGGGAATTTTGCGAAATAATCAACAAGACTTTGGATTGAATGAGGATACGACATCAAACGCTGCTCTCACTATTAGAATGGAACCTGGAATAACGGTTCGTCAGCTTGCCGCTGTATTTCAAGGTTGCGGAAACTTACGCGTTTTTCGTCCCAGAAGAGCTTCACCGTACCGGTCGGACCATTGCGATGTTTTGCGATCATGATTTCAGCAAGATGCTTTTCTTCATCAGTCAATTCCTCAAATCGATAATTCCGATCAGCGGCTTTTCGATAGATGAAGATGACAACATCGGCATCCTGCTCGATGCTGCCCGACTCGCGAAGATGGGACAGGCGCGGGATTGCCGGCTTGATCATCTCGACCTGGCGGGAAAGCTGGGAAAGAGCAATAACCGGTATGTTGAGTTCGCGCGCGATCGCTTTGAGGCCTCGAGTGATTTCGGCAATTTCTTGTACCCGTCCCTCTGTCTTCATTTTTCCCTCCATAAGCTGCAGGTAGTCGAGGATGATGCAGTCAAGGCCGTGTTCGCTTTGAAGACGGCGTGCCTTTGATTTGATCTCTAAGATATTTGCCGATGCGGAATCATCGATGAATATCTTTGCTTCGGAAAGTGAGTTCATAGCATGGCCGATGCGGACAAAATCATCTGAACCTTCGCGATCCTGCAGTTTTCCGGTACGCATCTTCCACAGATCGATGCCCGCTTCGGAACAGATGAGCCTGTCGACGAGCTGCTCTTTTGACATTTCAAGGCTAAAAATGCCAACCGCATGTTTGCGGCGCATACCGATGTTGCGAGCAACATCAAGCGCGAGGCTTGTCTTTCCGACACTAGGCCGGGCAGCAATGACAACGAGATCAGACTTTTGTATGCCTGCTAAGAGATTATCGAGTTGCTGAAAGCCTGTTGGTATTCCTCGTAAGCCACCTCCTTCTTTGTGGATGGCGTCAATACGCTCAAATGCTTCGGCAAGAATATCTTTGAGAGGGGAGAATGCTTGTTTGTTTGCTTTTTGAGATACTGCAAATACCCGCTCTTCCGCTTTATCGAGTACATCCTCTAAATCTTCATCCGTGTACGAGAGATCAGCAATTTCTGCAGCTACAGTTTGAAGGCGGCGAAGCGTCGCTTTTTTTTGAATGATACGAGCATAGTGGGCGACATTACTTGATGTTGGCACTACCTGCGCCAAGCCGATAAGATAACTCCTTCCTCCGATTGCTTCGAGCTGCTTGTGTTCATCAAGCCGATTGCCAAGGCTTAGCAGGTCGATCGGTTCATGCCGTTCATAGAGTTCGATCATTGCCTCGAATATCATCCCATGGCTCGTTTTATAGAAATCAGCAGGCGTGATCGCATCCGCGATTCGGTTTATAGCATCTTTATCAATCAAAAGAGCGCCCAACAATGATTGTTCAGCTTCGATGTTATGGGGAGGTATACGTTCTACAGACTCCGGAGTGATTGCCATAGAGTGAAATGTTTTTTTACTGCGAGCTCATTGTATCCCATTCCACTAGGATAGCAAGGCCTAGAATCCACAAATTATTAACATGAATGCTATGCGTGTAGGAAAACAATTTTACACGGAGTCGAAATACTTGCTGTTTTTTTTAAATAGCAATATACTATTTATTATATGATGCACCGCATCATGATTTTGTAGTGCACATCCCTTACCCTCGCCCCGTGCATTTCCGCCCATAGCTCAATCGGCCCCGTTCAGTCTTCCGCCTCGTATCCATCCGCCCATAGCTCAATCGGCAGAGCAACAGCCTTTTAAGCTGGGGGTTCCAGGTTCGATTCCTGGTGGGCGGAAGACTGAACGGGAAAGAATTAAGACGGCGAAGCCGATAGCCTTTTAAGCTGGGGGTTCCAGGTTCGATTCCTGGTGGGCGGAGGTCAAGGACTTGAAGAAATAGAGGCGGCGTAGCCGACAGCCTTTTACGTAAAAATTTGAACATTAAATCATACACCCATGCGTATGAGATTAAAGCAAAACGGTTTTATACCGATTGTAAATTTGCCCGGCGTCGGGTCATTGCTTGCGCGCACCTATGAAGTGTATCGCGCATTATTCAGCCAGCTTGCAGGAATCACCGCGCTCATTGCAGGAAGCGCATTTGGAAATTTATTTATCAGCGGTTTGCTGTCTGCGTTGGTTCGTCAGCAACCGCAGTTTGTGCAATCATTTGTCTCCTTAGTAAACCTCGGAGTTCTCATTGCATTTGGTTATTTGTATAGCTACCTATTTGCGGCTGCAGCCTATCTCGTGCATGAGTATGACAGGAGAGGAAAAGTGCTTTCTATCAAAAAATCGTTTGAGCTCGCCCATCCGCGTTTCGCATCCTTATATTGGGTTGTGATTTTGTTTGGACTGGTGCTTTATGGATCATCATTTACCGGCATTTTGCCAATCCTATTCTCGATCTGGTATTACTTTGCGATGTATATCGTGCTCTTTGAAAAAGAGCGGGGAACTGAAACGTTTGCAAAGAGCAGATATTTCTTGCACGGACTTTTCATGAAAGTATTTGGGAGGTATGCCGCGGCTCTTGCTATCGTATCTTCTCTTTTTCTCGCGATTTATTATCTCTTCCTCGGAATTCCCAGCGGGTGGGTATTTGCACTCTTCGTCTCACTGGCAATCTTGTATTTTTCCTTTCCATTTTTTATCGCATACGGATACTTTCAGTATCGTGATGTTGAGTCGATTGAACGCTCAACGCCTTTTGTCGTGTTTCGAAGTGAGCGCGCTGCCGTTATTGCGTGGTCGATCTTTGGTTTTCTTCTCATCTTGCTTGGGACACTCTGGGGCCTGATGAGCGTGGAGTCTCAAAAGCGTTTTTCTGATGCATTTACAAAGCAATCAGCAAAAATCGTTTTGCCGCTTATTGCAAATACAGAAGCAAATCTCCAAAAGTTAAACTCATTTTTTGATGCGTTTGGCACAAAACGTTCCCTGCCCTCCGACACGAACGAGAATGAGAATTTTCCTTATTACCAGGCGCCGAATAGCGGATATGGTTATTAGTCATATTGTTCGGCTTTTTGCGCGCTTGACGTTTGTTGGCTTATGGATTTTCATTTCACTGTTGCCGGCGATAGTGCAAGCGATTCCGAAAACTGTAGTCGATAGCGATGGTGATGGATTGCAAGATCATGATGAAATACGCTATGGCACCGATCCGTTCAATAAAGATACGGATGGTGATGGGTTTAGTGATTGGGTTGAGGCGTTGAACGGTTTTTCTCCTCTTATGCCATCTCCCCAAAAGCTTGCCGTCGCTGATTCTGACGGCGATGGCTTTTCTGATGCTTACGAAATTTCTATCGGCACTAATCCCGGGAGGAAAGATACTGAAGGAGATGGTTTTGATGATCGCACGGAGGTTGAGGCCGGATATGATCCGCGCAGCACCTCAAAAAAGAAACTTCCAAAAAAAATCGAAGTTGTTCTTTCCAAACAACAGCTTCGATATTATTTGGGAGATATGATGCTTGGTGCTGCAACGGTATCGACGGGCAAGAAGGGGATGCCGACCCCGCTTGGTGAATATCGCATCATCAATAAGTCAGATAGGGCTTGGTCGCGTATCGCGAAGCTCTGGATGCCTCATTGGATGGGGCTGGGAGGAGAAGGTATTCGTGATGGCAAATATGGTATCCATGAGCTGCCGGAATGGCCCGGAGGCAGGAAAGAGGGGCAGGATCATCTTGGTATGCCGGTATCGGGAGGATGTATACGGCTTGGTATTGGGGAAGCAAAAAAGCTCTACGACTGGACACCCATCGGAACAAAGATTATTATAACGGAAACCTAGGTTTACTAACGTAATTTCTTTACATGGTACGTACTCGTATCGCGCCATCACCGACAGGATATTTGCATATCGGTACCGCTCGCACCGCCCTTTTTAATTACCTTTTTGCGAAAAAGAATGGTGGTTCATTTGTCTTACGTATTGAAGATACTGACACAGAACGCTCAAAAAAGGAATTTGAAGACGACATTATCGATGGGCTTACATGGCTGGGTATTCATTGGGATGAAGGCCCGGAAGTTGATGGTGAATACGCCCCGTATCGCCAAAGCGAACGGATGCAGCATTACACCGCCTATCTGAAAGACCTCGCGGATAAAGATCTTATTTATCCTTGCTACTGCAGTAAAGAAGAACTGGAGCAAGAGCGGGAAGTTCAACTGCTTTCAAAACAGCCTCCTCATTACAGCGGTACATGCTCCGGGCTTTCTGCTGCGCAACGCGCAGCAATGCAAGCGAGCGGCAAACCATCCACTTTGCGTTTTCGTATTCCTCGCAACAGAACGTTGCAGATGAATGACCTTATTCGAGGCGCACTTACCTTTGATACGAATACTCTTGACGATTTTATCATTGCCAAAGATCTTGCGACTCCTTTATATAACTTTGCGGTCGTTGTTGATGATTACGAGATGAAAATCTCACACGTGATCCGCGGGGAAGAGCATATATCGAATATCCCAAAGCAGATACTTCTTGATGAGGTATTTGGATTTCCAATACCGGAATTTGTCCACCTGCCATTGATCCTGAACCCTGATCGAACGAAGTTAAGCAAGCGGCAAAATAAGGTTTCTCTGCTTGAATATCGAAAAGAAGGATACCTTCCACAAGCACTCGTGAATTTTATGGCGCTTCTCGGATGGAATCCGGGTACTGATCGAGAGTTGTTTACGTTAGACGAGCTCGAACAAGAGTTCTCGTTGGAACGCGTGAATAAATCAGGGGCAATTTTTGATCTGCAAAAATTAGAATGGTACAACGCTTCTTACATACGGGCCATTCCTATTTCAGAATTGACGGATATGTGTTTGCCCTACTTTATTGAAGGCGGATTTTTGACGCGAGAAGGGGATACCTATACATCAGTATCAGACGGACGCTCGTGGACACGCAGCGAGTTTGAGAAGGCGATTGCGCTTGAGCAGGAGCGCACACATCGATTACGGGAAATGCCACAGCGGTTGTCATATCTTTTTGTCTCGCAGCCGGAGTATGATAATGCATTGCTCATTTGGAAACAAACATCTTTTCGCGATATCTTGGGCGGTCTTACCACGGTATATGAAACTCTCGAAAGTATCCCAGAAAATGATTACAATGCCACTAATCTTGAAGAGTGCCTCAAGCAGCAAATACAGACATCTGGTTTGAAAAATGGTATAGTATTGTGGCCGTTTCGTGTGGCGTTGACGGGACTTGCGGCGAGCCCAAGCCCATTTGATATCGCATCAGTGCTCGGAAAACAACGATCGCTGGAACGGATTAAAGACGCGAACGGTAGAATTGAGCGTATGGTGTAGGTTTAGGTTAAAGAGGTCTTATGAATAAGCAGAAGCGAACAGTCATACTTTTGGCAGGAATCGCGGCAGTTGCATTTGGCGCGATTGTTGCTATGTCGTTCAATGTGGCGCGCGCGCAAGAAACGAATAATGATATTACAATATTAGAATTGAACCAACAGATCCGCGACAAACGCAGCAGAGTCTCATCGCTTCGTACGCAAATTGCGACCTACGAGCGGGCGATACGAGCACGGCTTCAGGAAGCTGCCTCACTGCAATCAGATATTGCAAATATCGAAGATAGTGTCCGCAAAACAGAACTTACCATTGAAGCTACAAAGGAAGAAATCGAAGAGCTTGGTCTTGAAATCGAGCAAGCGACAGTGCAAATACAAGACAAGGAGACTGATATCGCCTTGCATAAGGAGCGACTCTCCGCTTTTATGAGGCAGATATACAAGGAAGAGCGCCGAGACTATCTCGAACTCTTTTTAACAAACGAACGGTTTTCGGATTTTTTTGACACGATCCAATATCTTGAGGGTGTGAATGGAGAGGTTTTTGAATCATTGGAGCGCTTAAAGGCGTTAAAAGAGCAATTACTCGCTCAGCGAAATACACTCGAGCAGAGCAAGAAGAAATTGCAAGAACTGCAGCAGTCATTGGAAGTCTCCGGTGATCTCCTGAAAGAACAAAAAAGAGCAAAAGAAGTGCTTGTCTTTCAGTCTGTCCTTTCGAAGGAAAAATATGAAGAATTACTTGAAGAGGCGCGTGCAGAACAAGCCAATGCAGACAGCGAAATCGCGACACTCGAAAAGACTATCCGGCAGCGCTTGCAATTATTTGACAATAAACCTGTTTCGCTTACATGGCCTGTTGACCCTTCACGTGGAATCACTACGTATTTTCGCGATCCAAGTTATCCGTTCCGTTATATTTTTGAGCACCCGGGACTTGATATCAGGGCATATCAAAGTACGCCGATCAAGGCTCCTGCTGACGGCTATGTAGGGCGTGCAAAGGACAGCGGGATGGGATACAGTTATGTTATGCTCGTCCATGACCAAGGGCTTGCTACCGTATTCGGCCATGTAAGCAAGATTTTGGTTTCAGAAGACACATACGTGAAAAAAGGAGACATTATCGCATTTTCCGGCGGAATGCCTGGCACGCCAGGGGCTGGAAAGCTCACCACAGGCCCTCATTTGCATTTTGAGGTGCGTTTGAATGGTATACCAGTAGATCCGCTCAAATACCTGCCATAGAGGCGTTATAGCGTTTAAGTTGATTGCTTACCTTATAAATTGTGCGACACATAAATAATGATGAGCTGTATTGACGAGAGTAGTATTCGTTGATAAGGATGATGCAGGAGGTCGCACCTTGAAGAAGAATTGGAAGCGTCTTCAGACGCACAATCATCGGAGCAGAATAACAAGTTGGAGGAGGATGTTGGATGTCGCGAGAAGAATCATGGGCGGCGGTGGCCATCGTGGTCATCGTGCCACTAGTAATCTTTCTTCCGCGCAAGGGGTTGCGCGAGTCACTACTAGACTTAATCCCGACGATCTATCCTGATCAATGGAACGTAATAGCAATAGTCGCTGGCCTAGCAGCCGCTGTTTTGGTATATCTTGTCGGTGCCGTATTCGTACGGCAACTCATCGGCAGGTGGATAGCAAAGCTAAGGCATCAACAAAAAGCACAGGGTAGGCGGGGAGTCGATCAATAGGAGGGAGAAGAAATGTCGCAAGGTTATACTGCGGCACAGCTCGAGATCAGGCGACGGTATCTCGAAAAACTCGATAAGCTTATCTGCGAGACGCGCGAAAGAAGCATAACATGGTCGGTTGTCAATTTCAGAATCGCGCTGTCTGAGGTGGCGCGTGAGCTAGGTGTGCGTGATCTTGGCTTAAGAATTGTAGATTATTTCGTAGACGGCAGAAAAGGCGATCACGTAACCTTGTATAACGGCACACCTGTTCTACCGATTCGAGAGGAGGATTCTACCGGACAGGAAAGTTATGTATTCTATTCTGCCGAAAAAGGCAAGATGGATAACTATGATCTTATGGGGAGACCGTTCCTCGAGGACCCCGAGATCAACGACAAGCTTAAGGAGCTGGTACAACTGATCGAGGAATTCAGCGGGTCACAACCATAGTGGCCCGTATTATTTTTTTTGTGGATGGATCTATAATAGAGGAGAATTAAAGAATTATGAATATATTGACAATAAACATTATACTTCGTATAATGTTGGTAAATCAATGTAAAAACTATGCAAAAACCACTAATGGCATATTATACCGACTTTCTTGAGTATATTGAGGTTGAGCAGGGACTCTCACTCAATACGGTAAAGAATTACGGCAGATTTCTGCATCAATTTCTCGATTGGCTCAAAGCAAACAATCTCGAATCGCTTACGCCAGCACAATTAACCGTCGAGCATATTCAAAAATATCGTGTTTGGCTGTCTCGAAGGCCCAACACAACCAGGAAGTCATCAACAACACTTCATCGGTCGACACAGTCACGCTATCTCATTGCACTTCGCATGTTTCTCGCATTTTTTCATGAGCGTGATATCCCGTCACTGCCGACAGAAAAAATAAAACTCCCAAAAGATCAGCACGAACGTCATGTTAAATTTTTGGACAGTGAACAAATCGAAAAACTTTGTGAAACTGTGCCTGAAAAAGGTTTTTCGGGTATGCGCGATAGAGCGATTCTTGAGGCGTTGTTCTCTACGGGACTTCGTGTTGCCGAGCTTGTCGCATTAGACCATAAGCAATTTGCGGGCATTGCTAACAAAAACGATTTTGAAATCAGTATCAAGGGAAAGGGTGGCTACCTCCGCACCGTTTATTTTTCAGAACGAGCACTGTATTGGATAAAAAAATATCTTTCAGCGCGCAACGACGACTTACCCCCTCTCTTTATCCGCATCAAAGGTCCTGGCGATGATACTGGACGTCTCACAACCCGTGCGATTGAAACTATCGTCGCAAAATATGCAAAGCTTGCAGGTCTCCCGATATTAGCAACACCGCATACACTTCGTCATAGTTTTGCTACGGACCTTCTCACAAATGGTGTGGATCTGCGAAGCGTGCAAGAGTTCTTAGGTCATCGAAGTATTGCTACGACGCAAGTGTATACGCACATAACGTCAAAACATTTGCGTGAACTCCATCGAAAATTTCATAGCAGAAAGAATGTATAAAAAATAAGAAATGTCACCTATCTCATACAGTTTATCCCCTCCTACGGGAGGAACTGTGATGCATAGATCCTTTAGTGTCGCACAATTTTTCAGGTAATTCATATCATTAACTTATTCATCGAAAAAAAATCAAGGGCACCCACTACGGATGCCCCAGAATGAACTCGATGACCGCCGGCCCGATGCCGACGAGTGTAAGCTTAGTCGAAAACAGTAGTATCTATCTCCTATTGTTTTCTCAAAAAGGCAAGGACAATATCCTTTATTTCCGGTGATTCATAGGTAAGCGAATTAGCTTCATCGTACGAGACCCATTGGAGATGATGTGTTTTCTTGTCATATCGTATTCGTGCGGCAGGGCTGTATTGAACTGCAAAATATACGCAATACTTCATGAGAGCGCCTTCATGTATCATATGAACTGCAACAGGTTGTGGATTTGAAATATCAAGATCGGTTTCTTCCTTGACTTCCCGCGCGAGGGATTGTTCCCAACTCTCCCCTTCTTCAATGCGGCCGCCGGGCAATCCCCAGTTGTTTGTTGTAAGAGTTTTTCGTAAAAGGACAGCACCCTCGTTGTTTTTTATAAAGGCATACTGTCCAATGTGCCCAAGCAAGTGATCAGAAATCATAGCGAATATTTTTTAAAAAAGCCGTTTTGTCTCACGGAGCCGTTTCATCTGCTGTATCTCTTGCCAGCCATCCCAAGCACGATTGATATAGCTGCTAACCTCTTTACTGAATCGTTCTACGCTGAATTGCTGCGCATGCCCGCGGATTTTGATGGGATTGTATTTTGCAGCATCAAAACGGATAACGGCATCAGCAAGCGCGGGCCAGTCTTGATCGTAAAAAAACGTTCCCGTCACCCCGTCTACAACTGTTTCGAGCGCCCCGCCGGCCGCAAGTGCGATGACCGGTCTGCCTGACGCCATTGCTTCAATCGCCGTTATTCCAAAATCTTCTTCCTGCGGGTGGAGATACGCAAGGCATTTGCTATACAGCTCTGCTCGCTGTTCATCCGTTACAGCGCCAAGAAACTCAATATTTTTTTTCTTGGCAATGCTGCGCAATTTCGGCAACTCGGGACCGATCCCAAAAATTTTGAGCGGCAAGCCGAGATTATTGAATGCCTCACATATCATATCAAATTTTTTGTATGATACAAGCCTTCCGCCCGCTAAAAAATAATCGCCGGGAGTATTTGAAATATGGAATTGGTCAACGGCAACAGGAGGATAGATGCAATCGCTCGCGCGGCGGTAATATTTTTTAATGCGCTCCTGCACTGTCTTTGAATTTGCGATAAAGCGATCAACACGATTGGCTGCCAATTGATCCCAGAGCCGCAGTTGCGAAAGCAAAAAAGGAACGCCCTTCTTTATCAATCGTGGTATCTTGAGATCATTCGTATAGGTATGGGTGTCGGTCCATAAATAGCGTGTCGGCGTGTGGCAATAACAGACATGCATGGTCGTTGATTTTGTGATTACGCCTTTCGAGAAAGCAGACGAGCTGGAAAGCACAATATCAAACTGTCCAAGATCATGAAGCTCGGTTGCCGTTGGCATCAGAGGCAGGAGCCATTGATAGCGAGATCTGCTCCCGGGTATGCGCTGGAGAAATGACGTACGGATCCTCGCACCGTCAATAAAATTATGGAATCGGCCTTCATCGTGGATGAGCGTGAATATCGGCGCTTCCGGATACAAGCTTGAGAATACTTTGAGAACGCGCTCCGCTCCGCCTATCTGTGTGAGGTGATCATGTACCAATGCGATTTTCATAGAAGGTTTCGTCCTATTCCGATTATACTCTTGAACGGCGAGTGAGGACAGCGTATGGTGTTTTCATTAAGATAATCAGATCAAGCAGAAGCGACCAGTGCTCGAGGTAATAAATATCGAGGCGCGCCTCATCCTCAAAATCAATATCACTCCTCCCGCTTATTTGGGCAAGACCTGTGATGCCTGGTTTTACGCGAAAAAGCTGATGGTGCGCGCCAGTATAGCCTGCGACTTCAGCCGGCATATGTGGGCGTGGACCGACAAGGCTCATATTTCCCTTCAGAACATTGATGAACTGGGGAAGTTCATCAATGCTTGTGCGTTCAAGAAATCTTCCTACTCGTGTGCGCCGCGGATCTTGCAATACCTTAAATACCGGTCCCTGGCGTTCACTGTTGCTCTGGACAAGCTCTTGCTGGTATCGTTCTGCCGCTCCATCCTTATCATATTGGAGTCCGGTGCAATACTGCTGATACATGGACCGAAATTTGTAGGTTTCAAAGAGTTTGCCATTCTGACCTACGCGAATATTGCGATAGATGATCGGGCCATTTGAATCAATTTTAATAGCGATGGCTGTTAGGAGGGCAATCGGAAAAAAAATAATAGTAAGCACTAATCCGATTGTAATATCACCTATTCGTTTGATGATCCTCCCCCATCCATGGAGACGCGTACGTTCCAGGTGAACAAGCGGAATGCCAAACAGGGTATTTATTTCTATATTTTTTTCACCAATGGCATCCGCAGAATAGCGGATAGTTACATGATTGATGTCGGCAAATTCAACGAGCGCTCGCAGCTGATTCGGTTCAAGGTTTTCATCAATGACAATCACTTCGTCTACTGATCGTTTCGCTGATAATGATTTTAGTTCGTTCAGAGTCTCATCAGTAAGGCGGTCAGCGTGTAATGCAAGCCGATACCCGAGCCATGGTCGATTTTTGATTTCATTGATGAATTCCTTTGTGCGTTTGTCTGATCCAATGACTGCTACATACTGGACGCCGAAGGAACACTGAAAGAGAATCAGCCGTACGAGGCGCAACAGCAGCCGCCCTGTCGTTGTGAATAGAATCGCAAGCAGCCATGCCGCCAAGACAATAAAACGTGAACTGAATAATTCTTGAATAAAAAAAATAAAGACGATGACAAGCATGAAGCTTGTCGAGCATGCAGTAATGATCTTTGAAATTTCATTCTGGATACGATAGTGTCCAAAATGATAAAGGCCTGATATCGCAAAGATGAAGAGTGTAAATATGCTAACGCCGAGTACAGACTGCGAGTAGAGAGACAACGGTATTTGATAGATCACTGGCTGAAGATCAGTAAGTGCTTGAAAACGCAAAAAATAAGCAGCGTATCCCGCTGCCAGTAATAATGCGAAATCAATTGGTACTAACAATGCCGCAAACAGCAGATCATTTTTCTTCATACGAAATTCTGATGATCTTAGAGCTGGAAGAAGCCAAAGGCGGAATTTTGAGATGAGCTCTATACTCGCTGACAACACGAAAATAGTGCCTATAAGCCGAATTCTGTTCCGATTTTGTCAAAGCAAAGCTTTGCTAGAAAATCGAGAA
>Ga0172370_10006257_pt1 | contig 15009 bp, 16 predicted proteins | sample LakKiv5m_FD_114538 | JGI IMG/M metagenome (GOLD analysis project Ga0172370, IMG submission 114538) | Freshwater microbial communities from Kabuno Bay, South-Kivu, Congo - kab_022012_11.5m | ecosystem: Environmental > Aquatic > Freshwater > Lake | place: Democratic Republic of the Congo...
TGAAGTTTTACAATTCTTCAATTCCTGAAGTTAGTGATTTAGAAATGGAAGACATTATTAAAATCCACGGGGAAAAACCTTCTGACAATGAATATGTTGATATAACTGAATGGTTTTTAAAATGACTGTCGAAATCAGTAATTCTTCACTTAAATTTCTAAATAAAATTGAAGTAAAAACAAAAGAAAAAATTATAGGGAAGATTCAAACTTTATATGATTCTATTAATGACTACGGTGTAATCCCCTATAAAACACTAGACATTAAATCACTTAAGCGAAAATGGTACCCCCATAAACGATTACGTTTAGGGAATTATAGAATTATTTTTCTTTATGATTTAATAAATGACAAACTGATAATTCAGGATATTGACACAAGGGGTGATATTTACTGATTCTATACTAATTTCAACTACTCATAAACCGTATAAATCACTTTCTACAATTGCTACTGTTCCTGCATTATCAATTTCGATACCGGTCAGATTTCCATCAATATCAAAATCAAGAACAATTCCACTTGAAATTTCTTTTGATTCAACACTCGGTGTATCTTTGATGTCGATATATAATGTATCAGTTTCTTTAAAATATTCCAATTTCATTTTTGTAAATCCTCAAATCAAGTTTCATTTAACACACGGCAGGAAAAACTCCTGCCGTGCGTTAAATAAATTTACGGCTTCTGTGTGTAATCTATCTCCGAACCCAAGACGCTGTGTGGAATAAGGAAAATTGTTATAAGTACTATAGCCGCAGCAATAACCCATCCCCTTGATTCGGGATTCTTTTTTGTACGCCAAAGCGCTATAAGCCACATGATTAATGCACCAAGTGTTTTGTTGTCGGTCAAATCATGTCCGAAGGGCCAACCAGTCCAGTAAGCATTAAAGGCAAATTTCTGAACAATCGGTCCCAATATCAAACCGGAAAGGAAGAAAAAGATTGTTGTCCACATAGCAAGAACATAAGTGTTTGGTCCTTTAAAGATTGCTTCAAGACCTGTTCTCGTGGAAAACCACATTGCTCCGAAAATAAAAACTATATGCGGAATCAAAGCATACAACGGCACTTCTCCCTTAAATCTTATTATTACAGGTTCAGCCGAAAGCATATTGCTTTTTCCGTCATTTCCTTTGAGAGCGATTTGATAGATAACCTTTCCAGCTGGCTGCTGATGCGGCAATTCAGCTTTGAGAACGTCTCCTTCACGAATTAAATCGAGAGTCTTCCATTCGTCTTTACTTTTAAATCTCTTGAGTTTTATTGTTCCCGTAATGGTTTTGTCTTGTATATTGAGTTTCACCCACTCACCACCCTCCCCGCCATGAGTTCTGGGTAGAGAGTATTTAATGGTCTGGGAATTTATCTGAATTTTTCCCGAAACAGGGTAGGTCGGTCCGGTTGTTCTCTGATAAATAGCAAAAGCTAGCATAAATATGAATGATAAAATCCAAAATATTAGTGATTTGTAGGAACTTTTCATGATTTCTCCGATTATTAATTGTTAACGAATTTTTTTGCTTCAGGCATCACCTCGACAGCTTTTTGTATTTGTCTGTCAAAAGGAGTCATTGAATAAAAATATGCCGGGTCTCCCCAGAGTGAATAATTTATGAAAGCTTTGATATAGCCTTCTATTATTTTTTTATCAGTTTCAAACATTTTGTCGTTCCACACATTCTTTTTTCTTGAGTACTGTTCGAAATCTCCCAAAAGATTTTGGTCAACAACAAAATCCTTGTTAAATGAAATAAAGTCCGAACCATACTTTTTTTGGATTCCATCCCGGAATTTATTCAGATAAATATACGAAAATTCCAGGAAAAATCCATTTGCTCTTAAAATTTGGGTTAGTCTGGTAGTTGTGTCATCTTTGACAAAATAATCCGGGAAAATGCCTCCTCCACTTGGCACAGTCCTGCCTTTTGAAGTTTTGAACAAAGGCATTTGAGTTTTACCGCCGGATAGTTTATTAATTTCATCAAGATATTTTTTTGAATTGTCCCCCAGAGCTAATTTACCTTCGGGGCTCATATCAAGCGTTTCTTTCGAAGTGGGCTTTTGGATGCTTCTTCCAGAAGGAGTGCAGTAACCTGCAACAGTGATTTTAAAAGCAGAACCGTCTTTGAATTCCCATGTTTTTTGAGCTGTTCCTTTGCCGAATGATATTGAACCGATAACAAGTCCCCTGTCCAAATCCTGTATCGCACCTGATAAAATCTCACTTGCTGAAGCCGAGTTCCCATCTATCAAAATGATTACGGGTAATTTCTCATAGTCTTGACCGGATTTTGAAATATTGATTGATAAAAAGTCAGGATGTCGTGTTTTGGTATAGGTAATAGTATCATTCCCAGGCAGCAGTTCATCGCACATTTGCACAACTTGTTCCAGATAACCGCCTGAATTTCCCCTTAAATCGAGAATAAGACTTTCCATTCCCATTTTTTTTAGTTTTTCGAGAGTTTCTCGAAATTGTTTATCGGCAATTGAGGAAAATTTGATGAATTTAATATAACCGATGTCTGTTTTTGGAATCATAAAGTAAGAAGCAATGGTTGTTATGACAACTTCTTTCTTTACGATACGATATTCCTGCAGGGAAGAGGAATAACCTCTTTTGATGATTAATGTAACGACTGTGTCTGCATTCTGATTAATTTTTAGATTAGCATCGCCACCAGAAAGCTTTACTGCATTTTGACCATTGACAAACAAAATCTTATCACCGGTGAGTATCCCGAGAGAATCTGCAGGACTGTTCTTGGTGATAGTTGTTACTGTTAATGTATCATTAAGCGAAATTATACTTAATCCTGTGCTTAAAGAATTACCCTTGTAAGTATCATTGATTGCTTTGTATGTTTCGGCGCTATAATAATCCGAAAAAGGGTCTAAATCCTTCAGCATAGCATTAAATGCAGCTTCGCTGATTTTTCGGATATTAACCGTGTCTTTGTAGTATTTGCTTATGGTCTGTAGCAAAATCTGAAATTTCTGAGTTTGAGCAGCAATCTCAGCATCATCGGGATTCTGGAGATTTTCTGTATGGACAATAAGTAATGAAAAAAATATTAATAATGCTGAATAAAATGTTTTCATATAGCTCTATTGGAATTATTCCGGTTATTAAAAAATGAAAATTCTACAAAACGAAATTTTATTCAAAATAGTGGATTATTAGTTGTATTTAAAATTATTAAAATACGTAGATTTTTTTTATTTTTACGTTGGCGATTTTAAGTTTTTCTTGTAAAGTTAAATTGAAATATTATTTCATTTTTTTTGAAGTTTATTCCTTACATATTCAGGAAAAATCCAAAACTTAAATTGGAATAATAAAAAATCAAAATAATTTGCAAAATTAATTCTTTTATTTTTAGATTTGTTTTTATTGAATTTTTGATTTTAGGAGAAATATTATGAAAATCTTTTTAGTACTAGTATTATTGCTTGTTCTACCATTTTTTAATAATGAATTTTCAAAATGTTACAGGCTTTCCGCTCAGCAGGAAGAACTGATGGAAGAAGAAGGGACAAAGAAAAAGGAAACTCCAAAAAAAGAAGTAAAAAAAGAAGAAAACAAAGAAATCAAAAAGACTGAAGTCAATGAGCCTGTAAAAGAAACCGGTAAAGTACCTGAAGTAAAACCTGATGTACAAATTGATACCGAAGATGATGAATTTGTGAATATGGAATTACCTGAGAGATTAAGATATTTTAAAGAAAAATATGAAGCCAGATACAATAAACCTTTTGAAGTTGTCTGGAACTCAATAAAGAAAACTGTGGAAAACCTTGGCTGCATGATTGCAACCGAAAACTATAAAGCTTCTGATGAAGGTTTATATAAAGGTATTATAAAATCGGATTTCTGTGTTTTCACTGCTGGAAAAGATTCCACTTTCAAAATTTTAAATAAATATAGTTACGACTTGCCGGTTATTCGGGGCGGAATCTGGCTTAACGGCAGGATGCAGTACACTTTTGTGGTTAAAGAAGAAGCAAGCGGCGGAGTCTATATGTTAGTAAAGGGTGAACTTAGCGGGTACGAGGATTTTGTGACTCACGAAGTTCATTTCTGGAAATCGAACGGTATGTTTGAATCGTCAGTGATAAAATTAATCAGGAAAAATTTTGATGCAGTCTTAAAAAAATAGAGGGATATGAAAGCAGAATCAAGGAGACTTTTTGAAAATAGTTTTATGGAACTGATGTCCAAAGTACATTGGACTGTTCCTTTATATATTTACATACCAGTGATCCTTTATTTTCTTTATAAATCTTTTTTTGTTGACAATATTGTGGTTAGAGAAACATTTTTACTTTATTTAGGAGGAATTCTATTCTGGACTTTGTTAGAGTATCTGCTACATAGATTTGCATTTCATTACGAAGCCAAAACTGAATTCGGTAAAAGATTAGTTTTTATTTTCCACGGCATTCATCATGAATATCCTTTGGATAGACTAAGATTGGTTATGCCCCCTTCGGTAAGTCTCCCCCTCGGAATTTTATTTTATTCGTTTTTCTATTTTACGGTCGGTGTTGATTTCGCTTCACCGATGTTTGCAGGAACAGTAACAGGATATTTGGTTTACGACATGACTCATTTTGCAATTCATCATTTTGCTATTGAAAATAAGTTCTTAATGAAAATAAAAACAAATCACATGAAGCATCACTACAAGGATTCCGGAAAAGGTTTCGGAGTGAGTTCCCCGTTTTGGGACCATGTTTTTCAAACTGACAGCAAGAGCTGACGCTAATGTTTTTCTCATAAACTCATGTAATTCAAGCTGATAATCCGTTTAAATCAAATCTGTTAATTATAGGCAATGTTTAAACTTTTTTGATTTCAGATTATTTTGTTAATTTCGTAATGAATTAACTGAATATAAATTAATTTTTAGTTTTAATGAATATATTATTTTTACACGCTCATTACGAAAAAAAATCTTTTAATTCGGCTTTAAAAGACTTAGCCGTTGAGCATTTCGAATCGAAGGGACATACGGTAAAGGTTAAGGACTTGTACGAAATGAATTTTAATCCAGTCCCGGCAAGAAGCGATTTCAAAACTCAGGTTAATACCGAATATTTTAGCTATTTAAAAGAGCAGATGCATGCCTTTTTGAATGACAGTTTTTCCGATGAAATCAAAGCGGAAATGGACGATGTCCTTTGGGCTGATATGCTTGTATTTAATTTTCCTTTGTGGTGGAGTACCACCCCTGCAATCCTTAAAGGCTGGTTAGACAAAGTGCTTGCAATTGGTTTTTCATACCATCCGAGAGACAAGCATTATGAAACAGGAATATTAAAAGGGAAAAAAGCTTTTTGCTGTGTAACCTGCGGTGGTTCAGAAGAAGCTTATTCAAAGTCTGGCGAGCATGGTGACATACTTGATATTTTACACCACTTGAATCATGGAACTTTGAATTACTGTGGAATAAGTGTTTATCCTCCTTTTCTATCATGGCGGGCTCATTTGATGCCTCCCGAAGTTCTCGAAAAATATTTAGCCGACTATAAAATTTATTTGGAAAATCTCGACAAAACTGAGTTTTTATATTAAAGGAATGATTATGGAACAAATTTTAACGACTGACCGTACAAAATTTAATCTCTGGATGCAGGCAATCAGACCCTTTGCATATTCAGGGACTGTGATACCAGTCCTACTTCCTGCTTCTTTAGCATTTTCGGGTTATAGCAGCATTACTTTATGGTGGTTTCTTCCATTGGCAATAATCTGTGCTATGCTTTTTCAAACAGCCGGAAATCTTATTTCAGAGCATGATGATTACCTTAAGAAAGTGGATTCCAAGGAGACTTTCGGTGGAAGCCGTATTTTGGTAGATGGTTTGATGAAACCTTATGAGATTTTATGGGGTGGCAGAATAGCTTTAATCATTGGATTTATGCTTGGTTTGATTTTTGTTTATTACAGAGGATTACCCGTGCTGTATATGGGGATTGTCGGAGCTTTGGGGGCTTACTTCTATACGTCCAAACCAATTCGTTTTAAATATGTTGCTTTAGGCGACCTTGCTATTTTTATTTTGTTTGGACCCCTTCTGGTTGTAGGTGCTTTTTATGTTCTGACAGGAATTTATTTTACAAATCTGATATTTATCTCAATCCCAATCGCTTTTTTAATTGTGGCTGTGTTGCAGGCTAACAATACAAGGGATATTCTTTATGACACTCAAGCCCAAACGATAACTCTTTCATCTTTGTTGGGTATGAAGGGTGCAAAAATAGAATATTATCTTCTAATCACGGGAGCCTTTGTCGCTGTAATTATCATGGTTTTATTAAGAATTATTCCTATATGGACACTTGTGGTTTTCCTAAGCTTACCACCTGCAATTAAAAATTTGAAAACCATGTCAACCGGTGATGTCAACAAACCTGAACTTATAGCAATGCTTGATGTTCAGACTGCGCAGCATCACATGTTATTCGGATTGCTATACAGTCTTGGATTCTTTGTATCCAGATGGTTCTAATCGTCTTGAAGTCATGGGGTTGACTCAAAAGTTAATTAGTATGTCACTCTGAGTGGAACGAAGAGTCCAGAAACCGCATCAAGACTGGATTCTTCACTTCGCTGCGGAACGACATACTCACTGAAATTCTACTTTTGAGACTGCCCCATGTAATTTTCAATAATCTTGAAATTGAAATCCTTCATCTTTAATCTATTTGATAATATACTAAGGTATTAAATGAAAAAAATAATCCCCGGAATAATCATAGCAGCAGTATTCTGGTTTCTGATGTTTTTTCCGGCAACAGCCGTCCGTTTGAATTTTTGGTTGACAATGCTTGTTGCCAGTGGTTCGTTGACCATATACAGCTTTGTTTTTGGCAGGAATGAACTTAAAAAAATTATCCGGTTTGACTTCAAATGGGTATGGTTAGGTTTGGCTGCTGCGGCATTTCTTTATCTTTTATTCTTTGCCGGGAATTATTTTTCCACACTCCTTTTTGATTTCACAAACAAGCAGGTAGGGAATATATACGCTACAAAATCACAGGCAAGCAAGATATTTATCGGATTATCACTTCTATTGTGGATAGGTCCGGCTGAAGAAATTTTCTGGAGGGGGTTTGTTCAAAATTCCTTTGCTTCACGTTTCGGTAGCACCAAAGGATTTATTATCGCAACTGTTCTCTACGCTATTGTTCATATCTGGGCTTTTAACTTTATGTTGTTCATGGCTGCACTTATTTGCGGTATTTTCTGGGGATGGATGTTTCTGAAATTCAAATCATTAGTGCCGGGAATCATATCACATGCCATATGGGATATGGTAATTTTTGTGATTTTACCTATCAACTAAGGGATATATAATCTAAAAATGAAAAGCTAACATAACCACAACATTCGAAGCAGAAAGATTTATTTCAGATTTAGACGGAGATAAATCTTTCTGTGTGTTTGTGCCATCAGATGTTTCAGTGCTTCCGGAACCGTTTTTCACAATCAGCCTGTATTCTGCTCCGATACTGAAACTTTCGCCGGCATACCACTCAGCACCAAGAAATAATCCACCGCCATAATTATATGACTTTTGCTTAATATTAAGACTTTTGTAATTTCTTCCCGTTTCTGATTGAATAGAATAGGACATCAATCCCAAAAGACCGGAATAAACAATGAGATTTTTTTGATTCAAAAAATCCTTTCGTATTCCAGGCTGAAATTCAATAGTATTTGTTGAAAACACCCAGTCATTTTCCGTATTTTGTGGCTTTGTGCGGGTTTCGGATGAATTGATATAACCAAAATTCAGTCTTAAGGCGAGTTCTTTTTTTAAATAAATCTGCAATCCTAAGCCTCCAGCAAATTCAGAAGGTTGAAAACCAATACTGTTTAGAGAGAACAATAAGGCTGTTCCTTCCGATTTTGATGAGTCAGTGGAATGCAAGTCAGGAATTAAGAATATAAAAAACAGGATAAAAAATAATATTCTTATTCCCCTCCGGACTAGAGGGGAATAGGAGGTTATATTTATTTTAAATTCTTTCCTTAAAATGTTCATAATTAATTTTATTGCAATTAATTAAGGCATCACGACTACTTTTTGAACATAAAGCATGCTCCCGTAATTCAATTTGACCAAATATACTCCGGCGGTAACTTTGTTCTCACTGTTATCACGAAGATTCCAGACTAATTCCTGGCTTCCTGCTCCAAGTTCTCTTGTTATTATGGTTTTCCGAAGATTTCCTGTCAAATCATAGACTCCGACATTTATCGGTGTGTTTGAATCAAGCGTTAAAGAAATATTAACAAAATCTTTTGCTGGGTTCGGATTGCAAGTGAAAGCAAACTTCAGTTCAGGATTTTCTCCGACCGGAGTAGCAAGAATAAGTTTTCTTATACCTATACTTGTATTAAAGAATGAACCTGAGTTAGTCACCTGAAGTTTTAAGGCTTTAACCATGTAATATAAAGAGCCTTCATAGAGATTTGTATCAATAAATTTGTTATCGGCTATAATCATGTCGGAATTCACTTTATTATAAAGACCGAATTTTTCTGTTGAACGATAAACATTATAACCAGTAACATTTTTGTCATCTGATGATTCCCAAGAAATTTCAATCGGTCTTCCGGGAGGCTGCACAACGGATAAATTCTTCGGAGGTTTTACAGTCCCGCTCCACATGTTCAATGTGGGGTCACCTTGTAGAGAAGTTGCTGTTGCCTTTATTCCGGCTGCCTGAATTGAAGGTGTTGTGTTAAGGTAATATGAATTCGGTTTGTAAGTAAGATAATTGTTCTGGGTGGCTCTTGAGGAAAAGCCAACGGGTAATCCCATGCCCATCTGATGCATATACCAGTGAGGTCTGCCGCTCCAGCCGCAAGTCAGGGTGTAGGGAGATGATGCAAGACAAGCTCTGATAAAATTATCCTGAGAATCCCAATCACCGAAATAGGAACCGAAAAGAAGCGTGAAAGTAGCATTAAAAGGTTTCTGTGAAAAATCGGTTGTATTGCCAATTCCACTCGCTCCCTGATACCAGCCGCCGCCGCATCCGTAAGCCCAGAGATAGTTTTCAACTCCTAAAGTATTGAACAAATTTCCGCTCCTTACACTATCGGGACCAACGAGAGCCATCAAGCTTCTCCAACCGCTTGCAGCAAAGCCTTCATTGCCATATAAGCCGAAATTATCAGAAATAATTCCCCTATATACGGGTGATGTTTCACCAATCCTATAATTATGGTCCTTGTCCAAATATTTTTGAATAAGTTCAATCTCTGTTTTCTTCGTATTCGGGTCAGTGGCAGAAGTCCATGTAGGCATATTATAAAAATCAACCCTTCCGACCATTAGGTCAACCATTCCCGTATTGAAGGTTGAAAGGTCAAATTTCCCGTCGAAAGGCTTGTTCCAGTTTTCTTTTCTGGATGCAGATGTATCGAAAACCGACTGGTCTGTCCAATAAGCTTCATTCATAAAACCATAATATAAATCTGCGGGCCAAGCGCCCTTGTGGTCGGGGTGAGCATCAAGCCAAGCGTTGCCTTGATTAAACCTGCCTGAATAGGGTACGGCTACTCTGCCGAGAAGAAATACTGCCTTAACATTTAGCGGGTCGTTGTTATATTCATCTGCAATAAGCTTTTTATTATTAATCACATTTGCACTGTCAAATTTTTCAGACCGAGGAACATATTTAATAATCACACCCCAACCTTCGGCATTCATATCATCCTGCAACCTGCTTATTTCATCAGGAAGGGCATCTTTCAAGGTCTCATCTATCAAGATTATTGCTTTTCCATTATTACTTGGCGGCTGCACTTGAATACCGGAGCACAAATAACCGAATCCAAGGAAACCCAAAGCTACAACCGTATCCTTCGGTTTACCGTCCGGACCGTTCTCCTGAACAGTAAAACCACCGATGCCAAGTGCTGTTATTTCATATTCATAAGTCGTATCCAACTGAACATTTTCATCTCGGAAGCTAGTAGTTGTGTTATTAGTGATTGTTGCAATAGGATTTGACCATGCTTGGTCGCCCAGTCCTTTTTTGGTGATTTGAAACTGTGTTGTCAAATCTGTGGGTTTCCAATTTATTATGATTGCCGGCGGGTTTGTCTCAACTTTAACCCAACATGCAACGGCAAGGTCTTTTACGCCTATCATTCTTGGTGTTTGAGAAAATGTTGTACTATAAATAATGATAAGTAAAACTATCAACTTTATAATATTGTAGAAACGGTTCATTTGGACCTCCTTTTTGTTGAACTTCTTATTGCGTCTTTGGATTTACCTGTTCTGCCACCGGAAGATTTGAAGCCCGATGGTTTTCTATCTCTATCAGATTTGTACCTGTTTTCTTTGGGAGGAGGTTCATTTCGGTTGTAATTTTTTTCAGAATTAAAATCGTCACTACCAAATTTTTTTCTTGCAGGAGAAAAGCCTCTTTCCTTTTTTTCGTAAGGAGGTTTACTTTCTGAGTCTCTGTAACTTTTTCTCTTGTCTGCGTAAAAATCATCATCCCGATTGAAAGAATCTTGTCCTCTTCTGCCGGAATTATAATCGGAACTAATCTGTTTCCTGATATTTGCATTCATTCTGTCGCTATTTTTGCTTCTGTCGCCTGAATAACGTGTTTCTCTACCGTCTGTCCTATTTCTTGAATAACTTCTGTCAGTTGTTCTTTCTCTGTCGTATGAAAAATCTCTGCCTCTTCTTCCATCTCTTTCACTGGAAAATCCTCTGTCTCTGTCTGAATCGCTTTTCCTCCTGTCATCACGAACTCGTGAAGAATCTCTGGCACTACCCGAATCCCTGCTGTTTCTATCTCTTGAATAGCCTCTGTCATAACGTTGTTCTCTTCCTTCTCTTCGGGGATAGACAGTTTTTTTAGGATAAGATACTCGCGAGTTATCTTCGGCGAGATATTCACTCAGGTCGGCATCAGGTTTGGAAATGTCTTCCATTGTTGCACCTTCGAAGCAAATAACAAATTCTCCTTTGAATTTGAATGCCGAAAAACGGTCGTACAGCTCGGAAAATGTTCCGTAATGATGAGTTTCGTAAGACATAGTCAAATTGCATCCGATATAAGCCTGCCTGTCGGGCAATATGAGTTTTGCAGCTTCGAGCAGTGGCATAATTCTGTAAGGTGTTTCTAAAAGGACAACAGTTCTGGCTTCGTCCTTCAAGCGTGTTAGCTGCAAGGCTCTATCTTTTTTCAACCTGCTAAGGAAACCTGCATAAAGGAACTGGCTATTAGACAGACCGCTGCGGACAAGGGCTGTCATAATACTAGTAGCACCAGGAACTACGGTAATTTTGATGTCATTTTTAATTGCCTCTTTCACGAGCATAATGCCTGGGTCAGCAAATACCGGTGTTCCACAGTCGGAAACGAGCGAAAGATTTTTTCCTGCAAGAAGGAATTCTATTAGCTCTATTGTTTTTTCTGTTTCGTTTTGCTCGTTTAGGAGCTCCATTTTTTGCTGAAGATTGTATTTGTGAAGAGTTCTTGCTCCTACTTTGGGTTCTTCGCACACAACAATATCACAGTTTTTCAGTACTTTTAGAGCTCTTAGTGTTATGTCGTCGTCATTGCCTATTGGAGTAGAAACAAGATATAGAGTACCTTTTTTAATTTCAATTTCTTCCGGTTCCGGTATCTGATTTTTCATTTTGAGATTATTATTCATAAAAGTAAAAATTTAAAATTATAAGTTAAGAAATTCCTGCGAATTAATTATTTTTATTTTCTTTAAAATTTACATAAACAAAATTTGCAATAAATCGTTAATTTTGCAAAATTATATTAATAATGGAGTAGAAAAAAAATGGCAAAACAGGTGGTTAAAAAAGCGAAACCAGGTGTCAGCATCAGCGATAGAAAAAACATCAAAATAACGAAGAGGGGAGTTTCCTGGGAATTTCCGCTTTTCAGAAAGAATCTGATTTGGATTCTTGCCGGTGTTGGTACGGTTGTTTTAGGTTACATTCTCATGTCAACCGGCATAACTCAAGACCCTGCATTATTAGATGCAAAATGGAACAATCCTGTTGCAATTTATATTGCACCGGTGCTTTTGGTCATCGGATATTGCGTTTTGATACCTTACGGAATTTTAAAACTGTTTCCGAAAAAGACACAGGACAATTAGACGAACCGGATTTTAATCTCAGTAGAATGTCAGCTTGGGTTTAAATTTAATAATTTAACTCATCTGACATTGTTGTTTTATAAATATTAAATGTGGATATGGTAAAAGTAATAGCGATTGCGAATCAGAAAGGTGGAGTAGGAAAAACCACAACTTCCATTAATCTTGCTGCTTCGCTCGCAGCGGCAGAATATTCTGTTCTTCTTGTTGATATTGACCCACAGGCAAACGCTACAAATGGTGTTGGCGTTGATTCCAGACAATTGGATAATACCATTTATGAAGTTCTGATAAACGATGTCCCAGTTAGAAAATCAATAATAAAGACGGACATGCCGTTTCTTGATTTACTTCCATCTCATATTAATCTGGTTGGAGCAGAAATTGAGATGGTGAATAAGAAGAACCGAGAATCCATTTTTAAAAAGTCAATTGAAGCAGTAAAACATAATTATTCTTATATTATAATTGATTGTCCTCCCTCGCTTGGTCTGCTGACTTTGAATGCGCTGACATCCGCAGATGCCGTGCTTATACCTGTTCAATGCGAATATTATGCTCTTGAAGGACTGGGGCAGTTATTAAATACGATTTCGATTGTCCGTTATCGTTTGAATCAGAATCTTGACATTGAAGGTGTTTTACTAACTATGTTCGACTCTAGATTAAGGCTGTCTAATCAAGTGGTTGACGAAGTCAGGAAACATTTCGAGGAAAAGGCATTCAAAACAGTTATTAACAGAAATGTGAGAATTTCTGAGGCTCCGAGTCACGGTAAACCTGTTATTCTTTACGATGCACTTAGTGTTGGAGCAAGAAATTATCTTGAACTTGCTCAGGAAATTATCAGAAGAAATCCGGCAATCGAAAAAAGAAACAATTTTTAATTTTTATCTTCTCCATTTGAAATGACTAAAAAGTATAATACAGGTTTGGGAAAAGGATTAGGAGCATTGCTGCCCTCCACGATTGAGTTTTCCGATAAAGGATTCAAATTCAAAGCATTAGAGCCTGAAGAAGAAGAAACTCACGGTATTATTCATCTTATTGATGTCTCAAAAATCATCCGGAATCCATACCAACCACGGCGAGAGTTTGACCATGATGAGCTCGAAAGCCTTAAAAATTCAATTGTGGAGCATGGTCTTATAACAGCCATATCAGTCAGGAGAGCATTAAACGGTTATGAAATTATTGCAGGTGAGCGCCGGTTAAGAGCGGTCATCCTTGCCGGACTTTCCAAAATACCTGCATACGTACAGGAAGATGTCACTGACCTTCAGATGCTTGAGCAAGCTATGGAAGAAAATCTCCAGAGAAAAGACTTAAATCCGATTGAAGAAGCTAACGGTTACAATATTCTGATTGAGGAATGCGGATTGACTCAGGAGCAGGTTGCAAGGAAATTCCAGAAAGACCGCTCAACAATAACAAATTATCTCAGACTTTTAAAACTTCCGGAAACCATACAGGAAAGCCTCAGAAAGCAAGAAATATCTATGGGTCATGCAAGGTCATTGCTTGCCCTTCCGGACTTCAAACTAATGCAACTTGCTTGGAAGGAAATAATAGACAAAGACCTCTCTGTGAGGGCAGTTGAAACATTAGTACGTGACGTTCTTTCCGGAAAAGTTATGCTTGGTCAGCAGGCGTCAAAAAAACAAACTGTAAAAAGCAAATCCTCCAAACCGAATGTAAGCCCGGAAGTTGCTCTTATTCTTGAAGATAACGAGAACAAACTGCGTCACACCTACGGTACAAAAGTAAGAATCAATCCCAAAAATGAAGAAAGCGGTACAATCGAATTTGAATTCTACACAAAAGATGATTTGGTTCGGCTTCTCGATTTATTTCATTCAGCTTCAGAATAACAATAAAAAAAGATAAGAATTTAATTCTAAACTTTAAAAAAGATTTAACAAATTAAAAGAAATGGAATTAAATAATTGACAATAATTATTTATTTTTGAAGTCTTAATTTTCGATAGGAGAATTAACATGTTAGAAAACGAAATAAAATATTACATTGAGAATCAGGAAAGTTTGTTACAAAAATATAATGGCAAGCATCTGGTTATTCAAAATCAGAGTATAAAAGGCGTTTACGATTCTGATTTAACTGCTTATTTAGAATCTGAAAAAAAATTTGAAAAAGGAACTTTTTTAATTATTTTTTGTTCTCCCGGTACAGATAGTTATAGCAATACATACTACAATCAAAGAGTAGCGTTTGCCTAATCAAAAAGATAATTCGACTTCTTCTTTCAGTGCCTTTACAATTGAATATTCAGGAAAGGCAAGAGAAATTATTTCGGCAATTTCAATATCACCGCCCATTGCAATTGTTAATAACACAATAAGTCATTCGGAAATACCAAAATTATTTGAAACAAATGCTCTATGGGATACAGGAGCAACAGGTTGTGTTATAACTCCTAAGGCTGTTTCAGAATTGAATCTAAGTCCAATTTCCATAGCAAAGGTAACACACGCAGGTGGTATAAGCAACTCAAATGTTTATTTAATCAATATTTACCTACCAAATAATATTGTTATACCAGGTGTCAGAGTAACGGAATGCACAGAATATATAGATAAATTCAACGTCATTATTGGCATGGATGTTATCACTTTAGGGGATTTTTCAATTACAAATGTTGCAGGGAAATCCACATTTTCTTTCAGAATTCCTTCTTTTGGGACAATTGATTACGTTAAAGAAAGCAATAAGATAAATTATTCGATATTCAAGAATATAGGTCGTAATCAGCAATGTCCTTGTGGGAGTGGCAAAAAATTTAAAGATTGTCACTTATCAATAGTTGCAAATTACTTGAA
>Ga0172370_10006260_pt1 | contig 15006 bp, 17 predicted proteins | sample LakKiv5m_FD_114538 | JGI IMG/M metagenome (GOLD analysis project Ga0172370, IMG submission 114538) | Freshwater microbial communities from Kabuno Bay, South-Kivu, Congo - kab_022012_11.5m | ecosystem: Environmental > Aquatic > Freshwater > Lake | place: Democratic Republic of the Congo...
AGCTTAACAAGTGTATCGTATGTATCTGAACCTAGACATAATTTTATAAATTAATTGGGTTTATAATTTGACCAGTGCCTACAAAACTAATTTTATTACCTAGTACAAAAATAGCTTGTCCATCTTGTAATAATTTTATTTTCTTGCGCTTTTTGGGATTTGGTATTTTACTTTTAATTATTTTACCAATTCCCTCATTATAATGTACAACAATATTATATGGCAAAAGATTTAAACCCATAAAGTTCATATCACTCATATGTACAATATTTTCATCCCCCAACCATTTTGCTGTTTCTATATTTTTACCAGCTACAATAGATCCTGCAGATACACCTATATATATAATTCCTTTTTTAAGAAGCTTTTTAATAATTTTTTTAAAATTACATTTTCTCATCATACTCAAAAGATAAAAAGTATTTCCACCTTGCACATAAATAATATCAAAATTCATTAATAAATTTAAAACCTGAGAATAATTTTTATTTTCAATATCAATTTTTTCTACATTAAAACCAGATTCACACATTAATCTACCATCAAGCTCTACATAAGCTTTGTCTAGTTCTTGGTTTGAAGCTGTAATAATATGAGCTATTCTTATGTTTTCTGCAGGCTTAGGTAAAATTGCCATTATTTCTTGTTTGGAATCAACTATACCAGAAGAAGTTAAAAGCATTAGTTTTGGTTTTTGATTTTTAATTGCCTTAATAATTGATGCAATAAAATTAATAAAAGCTATTATAATTATAATTACTCCAATAATTCCTATACCAATTATACCGAACGGCGTAAATAAAAATTCCAAAACATCAGTTTGAAAAAATTGCATTTTTAGTTTTGGCAAAATCCAATAAACTTGAGCAGTTTCTAAAATTGAAAAAACTTCATTTTTACCAACTGCAATTACATATTTACCCTTATTAGAATAATTAAAAACTTGTATTTTATAATTACCAGCTGATAAATTTTTTTCAAATTCTGGGCCTTTATAATAATAATCTCTACCAAACTCCTCATAATATTCTTGCCAAACAAAATTACTTTGTCCATCTATAAAATCAACTTTTTCTTCTATGCCATTTTCTTTGATTTGAAAAATATTTGCAGAATAACGAGAATTGCCATTTATAGCAGGTACAAGTAAATTTATATATAATTTAAATTCTTTATCAGAATTTATTATATAATTCCTAGGTTCACCAGAAAGATTATCATAAAATGCTTGAGAGTTTTCTGGATTATAAATTACAATATCTCCTACTTTGCCATAAACTATTCTTGGTAAATGAGCTAAACAGGGCAAAGCTGTTGCTAAAAATAGAATACTAATTATAAATAATATATTTTTTTTCACTATATTGTATTTTAATGTTTTTTATAATTCTTATGCTTACAATTACAAATCGCACAATCTATATCACATTCGCAACATCTATAACATAATAAATTTTGGCATGCACATTGATCTTCTTTTTTAACAAACTTTCTTTTACACTTTTTACAAATATTATTATTTTTATTATTTAATTTGTTTGCTAAATTTTTATTATTTTTATTAGCTATTTTTAATTTATTAACTTTAAACATTGCTCCATGCCCTGGTATTATAAAATCTGCCATATCTATTACCATTTTTCTACTTTGCTCAAGCTTTTTTAAATCTTGTGCATAAGCATCAATCTCAGGCCCCATTTCATACCAAAAAACATCTCCACACACAGCCACAGTGCCTATATCTGTTTTAACAAACAAAGTAATGGAAGTATAATCATGCCCAGGAGTAAATAAAATTTTAAGATTTTCTGTAAGATTTTCTTCTCTATTTTCTAACTTTTCATTTTCCCAAATTCCAAAATACTCTATTACTTTAGCTTTTGGAAACATTCCTACATTTTTATAATGATCAAAATGTGAATGAGTAATTAAAACATAATTAATATCATCAGAGTTTAAATTATCTTCTTTGAGTTTAGAATATAAAATATCTGTAGATTGCACAATTCCTGGATCTACAATTAAAGCAATATTATTATCTCTTACCAAAGATATTGTAGGATAAGTATACTCCCCTGATTTGCCTTGTATTAGAACTTTTACTTGTGCTAACATATTATTTCTTAGCAATTTTTTCTTTTGCCAAAAAGCTCACTTTTATATTTTCTTTAGAATATATTCTAATTATCATAGTTATTTTGTCTTCTGTATCTTCTTTTTGTATAATTTTAAAATTCAAAGTTAATAAAATAAAAGCTTTTTCTGGGCCTTTTGCACGGACCTTTTCTGTATCTATTTTTAAATCAACTCCATAAACATAAGCTTCAGCCCCAGTAATTGAACTGTGTCTTTTTTCAAGCTTTTCTTCTAATATTGCAAAAAAAGCATTTTCAGAAAATTTTTGAATACCAGAAGATAATTCAGCAAGCAAATCTTTGCTTATCTTAATTTTACGCAAAACACTTGGCCAGCCTTTACTGTTAATTATATTCTTTTCTATATAAGCAATCACTTCTTCTAAATAACTATATTTATCTACAATTTCCATATTATATAATTATATCACACAAGAAAAACAATACAACCAAAAAGCCCATTATAGGGCTTGATTAATTTAAATTAAAAACTAAAACCTGAAGACATTAAATTTTTTGCTAAGTTTTTTTGGATATTATCTTTAGCCTCATTAAAACATTGCATCAAAATTTTCTCTTGATCTTGTTTGCTTAAATCTGAATTAAGAATAATTTCTTGAATTTCAAAATTACCGTTCATAACAACCTTAGTGCCATTTTTTTCCACAGTAATTAATTCTTTTTTAAATGAATCTTGAATTTTTTTAAGCTCTGCTAATTTTTTAATTTGATCAAACATATTTATTTTATTTAAATTGTAAAGTTTCCATTTATTTTATTTGGTGGGCCCGAAAGGAATCGCCCTATCATTCGATAGGGCGCCCTATCGTATGACAGGGCGGACTAGTCTTAGTTATTTATCTTTAAATTTATTTATACAATCCCTTAACTGCATTTTAAGCAATCTTTTACCTTCTGTTGTTTTCATAAATTTTTCTCTCCTATTTGCATCTGTTTTAAATAAATAAGCTTCATAAGCAATTAGTATTGGGTTTCTATTTCTAGTAGAATCTACTTTGCCTAATTTATGTTCAATCAAACGTCTTTTTAAATCATTTGTTACACCAGTATAGATAAAATTATTTTTTAAAAATAAAAAATATACATAGTACATGTGGGCGATAAAGGAATCGGACCTTTGACCTCTGTTTAGGAAACTTTTTTATTTATATTTTAATTGTAAAGTTTCCATTTATTTTATTTGGTGGGCCCGAAAGGAATCGGACCTTTGACCTCTGTCTTATCAGGACAGCGTTCTACCACTGAACTACGGGCCCCTCAAATAAAATAAATGTGCAGGACAGCGTTCTACCACTGAACTAATCGCCCTTATTAAGTTATATTTTCAAATTTTACCAGAAATTTCCCAAAATTGCAATAAATGGTTGGGGGCTTTGGGCAATGTTAGAACTGCCCTTATGACTTCAATATAGCATAAATTTGATTTATTTCAAAATTTTATAAAAAAAAGAAAGCCCGATATGCAATTGCACAAAAGGCTTTTGTTCTGCAACCTTGCGAAAAAATATCTCGCAAGGTTTTGACCACGATGACCGACTGAATCACGACGCGTGCTGTTCTTCCGCGACTCGCGGGAAGAACTTGCCGTCCGCCTGCAAAATCCAAATCTCGTCGCAATACGAGATGTAAATCCGGGTCTAACGCAACCGCTTGCCCATCGCGACCGCGATGTCTTCAAGGAGCCCCTTCGCCTCCTCGTCCGACATATCAGCGTTGTAGGCGACAGAGATTTCCCCTTGAAAGGCAACGGCGGGCTCGGGAGCGTCATCGTCTCCCCTCGCACCCTTCCAGGTGTAGACCAGTGTCTCTTGCGAGAACGAGCCAGTCAAGAAGGGTTCGCCCAACTCGGCTTTGATTTTCATCCAGTTGTGGACGACTTCAATCGCCTCTTCGGGCTCGTGGACGACCGCGTCCTCTTTGTAGCCCTCGCGAAGGGCACAAACGATACGAAACGACCGCCGAACATTCGTCTTTGTGCAAACCTTATTGTATTCCACCGCTCTATCTCCCTGTCAAAAGGTTGCGAAGCTCCACACAGTGCAAAGCGTCAAATCCAAGATACCTCTCACCCAGTTGTAGCCATCGCTGACCACAAAGAATGAGTTCGTCCTGCCACTCCTGCTTTACATCGCCGATGGAGTAGAGATTATCTGCTACATCAACGACTTTAATGGCAACCGCTTCTGCTCCGTGCAGTTCGGCACGGCGAAACAAATCCTCTCTCTGTTCTGCTCCTTTCAGTCGTATGTCTTCCGAACAAGCTCGCACGAGCATACCTACTTCTCCACCGAAAATGGAAAAGATAGTATGCTCATTGCAACTCGTATCTTCCACAACATCGTGCAAGAACCCCGCCAAAATGGTTTCGGTTCTTGCTCCGAAGCGTTCCAACTGTGACCCTACTCGTAAAGAGTGGATTACTGTTGGACACTTTTTGCCAATACGAAGCATTCCATCAAAGCAAGCCACCACGAAAATGATGACCGCCTCAATTTTACTGCCCCGCTCGGCACAAGCGAGTTTCTGTCGGACAATTTCAATGTCCACGACGAATCTCCTTCAAGTTGTTAAGGTTTGTTACAATATGATTATTATAACATACTAATAGTATCTATGTCAAGGTTTTATAGCACAAAAAAGCTATAGCAATAAATGTGCGTACGCACAAACATTACCATAGCTTTATTGAAAACTATACTCGGCATATTCGCACGAATATGCCGATATTTGCTCAGACCTGTGTGAGCGAATTGTCTCTTTAAAATATAAATTTTTCGCATAATAAATGGTTGCGGGACTTGGACTCTCCGCCATAGGCGGACTCGCCTTTGGCTAGGAACCAAGATTCTTAGCTGCTGGGCTAGGACTCGAACCTAGATAAGATGCTCCAGAGGCATCTATCCTACCATTAGATGACCCAGCAATATTACTTTTTATCGAATAACTTTTTAATAAACTTTCTTCCAGCACAAGTTTTCAAATACTTTTCCCTTTTTCTTGCTTCGCTTAAATCCTGATATTCTTCTTTATAAAATACTTTCCATGGAATATATCTTTTTGTAAAAAAATTCTTACCACTATTATGCTCCTTTATTCTTCTATCTAAATCTGTTGTGCTTCCTACATAAGTTTTGTTTATTATCTCACTTAATAAAATATAAACAAGTGCCATATGTGTCCTACCCGCCTCGCGTCGACAAGCTCGCCTAGACTCGACGTCTAGTCGAGGCTGGCGACGCGAGTCGAGGCGGGCCATTAGACCAGCCTCGCCTAGCTCAGCTAGACGGGCGATCCCGCGATATTATTTCAAGTGTTTTTGTACTGCCAAGAAACTAGAAATTGCCCCTACTCCAATACCAAACCCAACTTGCACTAAAGCAAATATCCACATATTACTCAAGAAATAATTAAATAAATCAAATCCAGGCAACATAACAGCAATTTTATTAGACAATAAATGTGATGCAATCATACATAAAGCAAAACATATTATACTAGCCAAAAATCCATAAATAATTCCTTGTATAATAAATGGCCCTTGTATAAACCAATTATTAGCTCCTACAATTCTCATTGTTGTAATTTCTTCTTTCTCTGCATTAACTGTAAGTTTAATGGTGCTAAAAACTACAAATATAGCAATTGCAATAAGTATTATTCCCAAAAATAAGCCAGCTTTTGTAACTGAAGATCTTATAGAAAATACTCTGTTTATTATATCTTTCTTTTCTGCAAAGTCAACTTTTTCTATTAAGTCTGTAAATTTTTCTTGAGCTAAAATATTAGATACTTCTTGAAACTGTTCTGGGTTACCATCTGTTTTAATATTTAAAGAAGGTAAAAATGGATTACCACCCACTTCAAGCAAAGCTTTTTGAAATATTTCATTATTGCCGTATTTTTCTGTAAAATTCTGCAAAGCTTGATCTTTGGAAATATACTCAACTCCTTTAATAGAAGCTATTTTTACTATTTCATCTTTTATAATTACAATATCTTTTTCTTGAATATTATCTTTAAAATATGCAGTAATATCTATTTTGTCTTGGATTTGAGTAATCAAATAATCTGCCATACCCCAAAAAAATAACATACTACTTGCAAGTATTACCATAACTAGTAAAACAAAAACAGCAGATAGAGAAACTCCTTTATTCCTAGAAAAATCTTTAACTGCAAAATTTATTATTCTTGAAAAATTTATTATCATAAATTCAAGTTTATTAATTATATTATATATCTACCTTCTTGCTCATCTCTTATTATTCTACCTTGGTCTAAAGTAATTGTTCTTTTTTGAAGTTTGTTTATAATTTCTCTATCATGTGAAGATAAAATTACTGTTTTACCAGCTTGATTCATTTTTTCTAACAAAGATATAACTTCATAACTATTATATGGATCTAAATTACCTGTAGGCTCATCAGCTAATATAATTTCAGGATCATTTATCAAGGCCCTAGCTACTGCTAATCTTTGTTGTTCTCCACCAGAAAGTTCATTTGGAAATCTATCTACTCTCTCTGACAAACCTACTATTTCCAAAACTTTTGGCACATTAGAATCAATATCTTCTTTACTTTTACCTTCTACTTCCATAATATATGAAACATTTTCGAAAACATTTTTCCCAGACATTAATTTATAATCTTGATATATTCCACCAATTTTTCTTCTTATTTTCTGCAAATCACGCAAACTACAAGAAGCTATATTTTGTCCATCAAAAAATATTTCTCCAGAGCTTGGTTTTTCTAAACCCATTATTAAATTAAGCATAGTGGTTTTACCAGCACCAGATTTACCTACAATACAAACAAATTCACCTTTTTTTACTTCAAAAGAAATATCTTGCAATACAAGAGTATCTGGCTGAAAAATTTTATTTACTTTTTCAAATTTTATCATTTTATTATTGTAATTTTAATTCTGCTTGGATAAATTCCTCCAAGTCTCCTTCTAAAACAGCTTCTGCGTTTGAAGTTTCATATTGAGTTCTCAAATCTTTGACTAGCTTATAAGGATGCAAAACATAATTTCTTGTTTGGCTACCAAATTCTGCCAAAACTCTATTACCTTTTAATTCTTTGATTTCTTTTTGCCTTTCTTGTTCTTTTAATTGAAATATTTTAGATCTCAAAATTTTCATTGCTGTTTCTTTGTTTTTACCTTGAAGTCTTTCAGATTGAGATGTAACCACAATTCCTGTAGGTAAATGTGTAATTCTTATAGCTGATTCTGTTTTGTTGGTATATTGCCCACCAGGACCTCCAGCTTTATAAGTATCTATTTTAAGATCTTCTGGTTTTATATCAATATCAAATTCATCTGTTTCTTGTATTTCTGGCAAAATTTGCACAGATGCAAAAGATGTGTGCCTTAATTTTTGCGCAGAAAAAGGTGAAATTCTTACTAATCTATGTACACCAGATTCTTTTTTTAAAAGCCCAAAAGCGTATTTACCTTTAACTTCTATTGTTACTGATTTTGTGCCGATTCTACCATCTAGCCCACCTGCCTCACCAAAAACTTGATGTAAAATTTCTGTTTTCCAGCCCTTTGTCGCACAATAACGCTGATACATTCTTAAAAGCATTGTAACCCAGTCTTGAGCTTCTACACCACCTGCTCCTGAAAATATTTCTACAATTGCATTATGTTTATCATATTTGCCTGATAAAAATATTTTATATTCCTGCTTTGATATCTTAAATTCCAAATCTTTAAGTTTATTCTCGAAATCTTTTTGTAAACTATTATCTGCTATTTCTGTAAAATCTTTTAATTCTTGTATTTCTTTTTCTAATAAATCAATATTTTCTAATTCTTCTTTTATATCAGATATTTCTTGGCTAATATTAGAAGCTTTTTCTTGATCTTGCCAAAAATCAGGTTTTTGCGATTCTTTTTCCAAAATAACTAATTTTTGTTTTTTTACATCTTTGTCAAAGACAGTCCGCAATTATGCGGATTTTATTTTCAAGCTCATTTAAATTATCTAAAAATTTTTTATCCATTTTTAATTTACTTATTTTTTATATTATCATATTTTTTAAAAAACTCCAAAACTTTTACAAATAAAAAAGGCCAGAGAGGTTGGTCGTGCAAAACTGCTAGACGCTTTCTCTGGCCAGTGACAACTGGAGAATTGCCCAAGTTTTATATCAAGAAGAGCCTAATACTTGCAATAATGCAAGTATCAAACTTCAGTCGATCATATCTGCTGAGACTATTGCCAGCTAAAACACCAGCACTGGTCAACAAACGTCTGACTGTACACATCTTGATATTTCTTTAACTGAAAAGAACATAGACTGCCCTGTCAACCTTTTTCTACTGACCTTTTTTGTGATTTGCGTGGCTCCGTGAAAGTAAAAATATAAAACCACGCAAATCAAGGTTTTTCGATCAAAAGGTTTGTGTTCTTTTTAGGGCATCCTCTTGGCGACTTGATTCACTTCACCAAAACACAATTGCCGTATAATATTAATAGCATATTAAAATGCTTATGTCAAACTCAAAACATTGACAAAATTGAAAAAATGATATAAATTAATAATCAACAAACAGCCCTTTAACAACCATGCAAAAAGGAATAACCAATGAAGATCAGCGCGCATTTTAGAAATTTTGATGAAAATTCTCCTGCCGGGAGAATAATTTGCGAAATTGAAAGTTGCTTTTTTAAAAACCAAATTAACGCAATTCACGTTGATTGGGTTCCAGGAAGTAGGCGTTCAAAAAGCAACCGATTTTTTTTAAGACCCCCACAAAATGGTCATAGAGAATTGGTATTAAAAGCTATAGGAGACCAAGATCATCTCATCAAAATCGGTGGAGCTAGTAATGAAATAATTGAACAAATAAAGATTTTTCTCAAAGAAAATGGCTTTGCTGATTCTAGCAAAGAATTAAATCAACCTCAGAGAAATTTACAAACAGAAGATCAAACAAAACCAGCACCAACTCTTAATACGAAAGAAAAAGAAATGATTACAACAAGCGATCGCAATCTGACAATAAATGAAACTGGCTGGATTGAATGCACAGAACAAAATAGAGAATTTGTTTTGTTTAAGATTATGGAAATAATTGAATTACTGGGAATCAAGGAAGATAGTGATGGTTGGTACGTAATACCAAATTTAAGCACACATCTTCTTGATCAAATCGTCCAAGATTTTGATAGCAAAAAACGCCAAAGTGCTAATAATTCTCTCAATCTCCTAATTAACTCTGCGACCAAGCAAAAGTTAATTGAATGTGAAAGAGAGCTAAAGGGTGGAAAAACAGTTAAGATTCGATTTCCTAGCAATAAATCAAACACAGCACCAGCAAAGGAAACAAACAATGTAACCGAAAGCACGCCACTAAATGAAGTGGTTGTTGCAAAACCCATTCTAGCACAAGAAAAAAAGATTGATAAAATTTCAGAAATCATTGATGCGCTACTCAATGCATCAGTGCCTGATCTGAGGCGAATCAAAGAAGCTGCCGAGAAGAATCAAGATCTTCAAATGGTCTTAAATATCCTAAGAAGCTGAAAATAATAATTTATGCTGTTCTTGAATGGAAATCAAGAACAGCTTTTTTTTTAATATAAAAAATGATAGTATATAATTAATATGAATAAAGAAATAGTAAATATTTTTGAACAAATTTTAAAGCTTTTGGAAATTAAAGGTGATAAAGCATTGGATTTTAAAAAACGAGCTTACAAAAAGGCTATAAGTATTTTGAATAATTTAGAAAATGAAAACAAAAAAATCCAAGATATTTACAATGAATCTGGTTTAAATGGAATAAAGAAACTTGGTATTGGAGAAAAAAATGCCAAAAAAATAGAAGAATTTATTAAAACTAGCCAAAAAGGATTAGCTCAAATTAAAGAATTTGATGAATTATGCCAAGAAACTGCGATACGTCAAATAATTACATATTTTTTCGAATCTAAGGGCTTAGACTTGCAAGATCTCAAAGAAAATGTTAAAAAGAGAAAGATAATATATTCAAGATTTACAAAACCTGCCAAACAATTACTAGAACTTGCAGGATCTGTAGAAAAAGCCAAACAAGCCATAGACAAAGTAGCTCAATGGGCAAAATCAAGAAAATTAGATTATGCCATAGAAACTGTTTTTAAAAAATGGCTCGAACTTGGTCAACTCAAACCAAAAGAATTAATTAAAAAACCATTTTATAAAGATCAACCAATGATATGGTCTGAAACCAAGAAAAAATGGTTTGTGATTTCTAAATTTGGTGAGTGGCTAGAATTTGCAGATAAGCAAAATACAATTGAATGGCGTATAATCGATTAATTTTTTGCTCAATAATTAAATTTTTTGAAAAATCGGGACCCTCTCTTTCAGGGGTGCCCGCCCGATTTTTAAAAAATTCAATTATTTCGCTACAAAATAATGTTAACACATACAGATTTAAGAAAAGGCGCACAATTTATTTATTTAGATCAGCCTTGGGAGGTATTAGATTCTACTTTAAACAAAGTAGCTCAAAGAAGGCCTACAATGCAAACTAAAATTAAAAATTTAATTACAGGATCAGTTCAAGAAAAAAACTTTCAACAAGGAGATATATTTCAAGAAGCAGATCTAGAAAAAATAAATATTAAATTTTTATATGCAAATAAAGGACAATATTTTTTCTGCAAAGAAAATAATCCAGCAGATAGATTTTCATTTACAGAAGATCAAGTTGGAAGATCTGCAAAATTCCTTAAAACAAATACTATAGTAACAGGCATAGTTTTCAATGAAAAAATCATCAATATTATAGCTCCTATTAAAGTAGAACTTAAAGTCAAAGAAGCAGCTCCAGGAGTAAAGGGAGATAGAGCTCAAGGTGGAACCAAAGAAGCTGTTTTAGAATCTGGAGCTGTAATACAGGTACCATTATTTATTGAACAAGGCGATGTGATTGAAGTAAATACAGAACTAGAATCTTACGTAAAAAGAGTGTAAATAAAATAAAAAAGCGAATTATATCGCTTTTTTCTTTACTTTTTATTTCATATTTATTGGTGGTGGGATTTGAGGGGCAGGATTAGCTTGTACAGATGATCTTTGTTCTATTTCTTTTTCAACTATATTTTTTGTCCTAGAATATTTTAATTTAGATATTTTTTTAATTGGACCTACTATTTCCGGTTTGCCTTTTTCAAAATCTTTATAAATATCCATTTTAAATGGCGTAGAGATTTTTCCGTCTATTAAAATTTTTAAAATCATTTTAAAATTATCCAAATTTACCATATCAAATCTAGAAAATCCAGGCTCAAACTGTTTTTCTAATTTTTCAGCATCTTCTGCGCCAATTCTTAAAGCACCCATTTGACCAACATTACCTAACACAGAATCACGGATTTTCTCATCAAGCTGAGGCATATACTGGTGGGCCATAGTCAAGCACAACTTATATTTTCTAGCTTCAGATAAAATAGATGCAATAGAATCTGTAGTAAAATTTTGAAATTCATCTAAATACAAATAAAAATCTTTTCTTTCTTCTGCTGGTAAAGTTGCACGTTTAAAAGCTGCCATTTGCATTTTGGAAACTAAAATCATTCCTAATAATTGGCTATTTATTTCACCAGTTAAACCTTTAGATAAATTAGCTAAAAATATTTTTTTACCGTTCATTATGTCAGCTAAATTAAATCCAGAGTGACTTTGTCCTATAATATTACGCATCATTTCATTTTCAATAAATTTACCAAGTTTTGAAACTACATATCCTAACATATCAGACCTTGTAGAGCCTGTTGTTTGTGCCCATTCTTTTGTCCAAAAACTTCTTACTACTGGATCTGTAACTTTTTGAATTTTTTCTTTTAAGAATTCTGGGTCTGTAAACATTTTAGGAATCTCTACAAGAGTGCCTGGGTTTTCAGGATCTGCCATTAAAGCAAGCATAGCATTTCTCATATAATGCTCAAACATAGGACCTATGATTTCTGGCGGAAAAAGCTTCATAAAAATTGCAATCATCTCTTGCACTGCAAAATCTTTTTGTTCTGGTGAATCATATTCTAACATATTTAAACCACAAGGCCTTTCCAAATCAAATGGCTCAAACAAAACTACATCTTCTATTCTTTCTTTAGGAATAAATGCCAATATATCATCAATAAGTTCACCATGCGGATCAAGTACAGCCACCCCTTCACCATTTAATATATCTTGTTTTATCATGCTTTTCATAAAAACAGATTTCCCAGTACCAGTTTGTCCAATATAATAAAAATGCCTTCGCCTATCATCACGACTAAAATATACTTTCTTTTTTTCATTACGAAATTCAACTTCACCTACTAGCAAATCACCACTATCTGGCAAATCAGATGGTGGAGCTGTAACTCCAGATTTCGCAGCCTTAATGTAAGGAGTTTCTATATAATGAGTTGGGAAATGATATATAGAAGAAATTTCTTCTAAATTAAGTATATTAGTTTGTTTTTGATTGAAGTTTCTAAAACTAAAATCATAAATTAATTTCTTAAGCTCTTTTCCATATAATTCTTTGGGTTCGAACGAATTCATTCCAGAAACAGAAAATTGTGAAAAAGAACTAGTAAGATGATTTAAAATATCCAAAGCCCTAGCTTGTGTTTGAGCTGAAGACAAAACTCTTATATTTACTTCAAACTGTTGCTTTGAAATTTTCTTTTGTATTGATTCATATATTCTTTGATCAAATCCTTGCTCTTTGTCTTTATACATTTCTTTTTCTTTATCTTTAGCTGGATTTTTGGAAACATCTCTTAATATATCACCTACAAACCCACTAGAAATTTCAGCCAAAGCTGATTTAATAGACTTGCCTTCTCTTATTTTAGATAAAAGTTTTTCTCCAGATTTTTTAAATTCTCCAGAACTCAAAGGTCTAATTATAACTTGCACTGCAGCTCCTTCATTTGCAGTAATTTTACTAAGATTATTTGTAATTGTTGAAATAGGATCTTTTTCTAATGTTTGATAAGTGCTAATTGGAAAATAAGCATTTTCTTTTAAAGTTAAAAAAGCCCCAGCATTTTCACCTTGAGGTTCAAAAATTGTATAATCTTGTGGAATTTTATCTACCAAAGCATTAGGATATACCCCTTGTACATATTTTTCAAAAGCAGATTCCAAATACTTAGGTACAGACACATAAAAAGAAATATCTGTACCACCTATTTGAGAAGCTATTTCAAAAGCAACACATGCAGGTTCTTGAAACATTTTTGGCTTTCTAAGATAAAGAAAATTAGCAAAAACTTGCTCCATTTGCGAAATTATAACTTTTTCCTCTTTTTTAGCAGATTCTTCATCTTTAAAATTATTTTTTGGCATCATAACCAAAAATAACACAGAATCAAGTCCAGTAAAAAATTTATTTTTTTGTTTTGTTTCTATAGAAAAAGCTATAACAAAACCAACTACTGAAATTAATAATACAAATATTAAAATAAAAATTATTTCAAGCATAAAATTATTGCTTAAGATTTTTCCATAAACCTTCTTTAACTAAAAGGTCATGAAAAGTATCTAATATATATGGATCATTCATATTTTTTGCTACTTTAACTGCAAAAACAACGCCCTTGTCTTTGGCTATTTTTAGAAGATTTTCTAATTTTTCTTCATCACCTAAATATTGTATTTTTTTAGCTTTATTTTCAGATTCTTTTTTCAAATCCTCATCTTGCTCCATTAACTTTAATTCCCTAGATACTTCTTCTCTTATTAATTTTTCTTCTGCGCTTATTTCTTTTTCAACATATTCTGTTTTTTCGTGCTCAAATCTTTGACCTACACCCTTACCTCCTTCTGCTTCTTGTAGTAATTCTTTTGCTGATTTTTTATTTTCTTGATCTTGATTTATCATATTATTATTTATCATTTACAATTAAATCTAATAAAATTACATCTTTATTGCTTGTATCATATTTATCTTCTTTTTCATCTTTGTGTGAAACTAAAACTTCTACTTTTAAGCCCTGAGAAACTTTGGAAACTTCATAAATTTTAGTACAAGAAGTTGGAGTAAATTCTGGCTTTAATACATCGCCACAACCATTATCTTTTGAAATCCAAGGATTTGCTGAATAATTGTTTGGTATAAAATTCCTTCCTTCTGAATCAATTATATTGCCCAAATTCCAAACACCATTTGTAGTATCTTTTTTGCCTTTGTTTTGCGCTCCAATAGTTACAGAAATGAATTTTTCTGTTGTTTCTAAATTTTTCTGGTAATTTGGATTATTGCTTGCAGACCCATATAAAACACTTCCATAATTATATGCTTCTTGAAATGTAATTTTGATATCATTTATTGTATTTTCATAAACTGCTTTTGGTACCTCTTCTATATTTTCATTTAAAGTTGGGGGTGGAGTTGGTTGAGTAGTAGCTCTTAAAACAATATATGCAATTGCAATTGCAATAAGACACACAATAACCAAAGAAAGCATAAGCTTCGCTACTTGTCCTGATTGATTTTTAAAATCTAATTTCATATTTTAATATTTAAATATATTATTTTATTTTACTACTAATATCTATTCATGTAAAGACAATTTATCTATTATTTATTCTCTCTTGCAGTAAAGATATCAACTGTGCAATTAGTTCTGCGATCTTAGATTTGACTTCTGTGATTAGTTGTTGTTTGGCAAGTTGTGGGGCTTGAGGTTGTTGTGGTTGTTGTTGTTCTGTTTGCGGTTCTGGCTCTGCTTGTGGTTGTTCTTGTTGTGGTGTTGGTTCTTGTACAATGATTTGTCCTATGGTTGTGGGATTTCTGTTGCCACAGGTTGTAGCTGGAGCAGTTATGGAAGCAAGGGTTGTTTCTG
>Ga0172370_10006266_pt1 | contig 14986 bp, 11 predicted proteins | sample LakKiv5m_FD_114538 | JGI IMG/M metagenome (GOLD analysis project Ga0172370, IMG submission 114538) | Freshwater microbial communities from Kabuno Bay, South-Kivu, Congo - kab_022012_11.5m | ecosystem: Environmental > Aquatic > Freshwater > Lake | place: Democratic Republic of the Congo...
AGGTCATCCACCTGCCGGCGGGAGAAGCAGTAGATGATTCCGGATTGATCTCGGAACTCCTCGATAAATTCGACGGTCTGGGCAAAGGGGTCGTATTTCTGAACTACTCGGATGAAGAGATTTTCCCGGTTGAAACTCCCCACAAATTCGTTTGAAGCCCTGAACCCGAGACTGGCTTTGATGTCTTCCCGGACCCTCGGCGTGGCCGTGGCGGTCAGGGCCATGCACACCGCATCCGGGAACCGGCCTCTGACCTCGGCAATCTGCCGGTATTCGGGACGGAAGTCATGTCCCCACTCGGAAATGCAGTGGGCCTCGTCAATGGTGAGGCAGTCCACTTCGAGCGAGGAGAGGAGGGTGAGCATGTTGGGCCGCAAGAGGGCCTCGGGCGCCATATAGAGGAGCTTGACGGCCCCTTCCTTCATGGCCTTCACATTGCAGCGGAATTGCTCCGTCGTCAATGAACTGTTCAGGAATGCGGCCGGCGCCCCCGCTTGAACCAGTTGCTCCACCTGATCTTTCATGAGGGAGATGAGCGGGGATACGACGATGGTCAGCCCCGGAAAGATGAGGGCAGGTATCTGGTAGCACAACGACTTGCCTCCGCCTGTGGGCATGATGACGAGGGTGTCATGTTTTTTCAAGACATTATCAATGATATTTGCCTGAAGGGGCCGGAACGTATCGTACCCGAATATCTTTTTGAGGATATGCTTTGACGTGTTCACCATGGCAACCAATGCGTTCACTCAGAGGGCATCCATTGACCCAAAATGTCTTTCATCTTCTGCTTCAGCCTGTAAGAGAATCGTTTGTCGCCATTCTCCGGATCTTCTCATCACTGAGTCCCCACATACACCGGTCTGAACATTTCCTCGCCCATTTGAAGTGCATCTTCAATGGTCGCCAGCATCTTGTCACGGTCCGAAGGCATCGTGCCATGGACATCGGCATAGTTGGTGTAATGGTCGCTGGCGAGCTGGGAGGTGACGTCCAGGTTTTCTATGATCTCCCTTGTTTCTCTGAGTGCCTCATGAGGCGAGAGGACCTGGAATCGGCCCTTTCGGATCTGTTGCAGTAGGAGCGTGTCGATCTTGGGGAGAAAGGTCCGGATCCGGATGAAATCGGGATTGATGGCGCTCAGGGCCCTGGCGGTACTCACGGCGTGCTCATGGGTCCGTTCCTTTCCACCGATCCCGATCATGACATATTCGCTCAGCTCCATCCCTGCCTCCCGGACCCACTGGCCGGCCTCGATCTGCTCATGTGCGTTGGTCCCCTTTTTGATCCTTTCAAGGATCGTATCGTCCCCGCTCTCAAGCCCCACATGGATGCGCGTCAAACCGGCCTGTCTCAGTTTGATGAGATCAGTCTGTCCCTTCTTGTGGATATATGGCGATGATCCATAAACCGTGATTCGCTCAAGCCGGGGGAAGAGGCCGTGCGCGTGGGCGCAGATGGCGGCCAGCTCCTCAGTAGGCATGGCAATGGTGTTGCCTGCCGGGAAAAAGACCGTCCTGATGCTCGGCCCATATTGTTCCCGCGCCTCGTCGAGGTCCCGCTTGATGTCGTCCACAGGCCGCACCCTGAACGGCGGGCCCTTCTTATAGACCATACAAAAGGCGCACTTGTTGTGGGGGCAGCCCACCGTCGCCTGGATCAGAAGACTGTCCGCCTCGCTCGGAGGCCGATATATGGGACCTTCATAGTGCATGCTGTATTCAGGAATCTCGCTGGCAGACCACGTATTTCTCAGGCGATGTCGTTTTCTCCCTCGAAGATTTGGGGATAGTGCCTCTTCATGCTCCAGAAGCTGTTACTGCCGATGACTACATGGTCCAAGATCGGGATATCCACGGTCAAGCATGCCTTGACCAGAAGTTTAGTCAACTGGATATCCACGTCGCTGGTCAGGGGCAGGCCTGTTGGATGGCTGTGGACCAGGATCAAGGCTGAGGCCTTTTTGCGGAGGGCCGCTTCCAAGACCCGGGTAGGGTCGACGACGGACATGTCTGCCGCCCCTTTAAAGAGTACCTCTTCTGAGATCAGATGCCGTGACGGGTTCAGATAGAGAATCCGGAATTCCTCCCTGTGCAAATGGCCCATGGATGTCTTGAGATAGTCATTAAGACGGTCCGGGTTTTCGATCACATTCATTTGGGTTAGGGGCTGGCGGAGCTGGCGTTTGACGATCTCCATGGAGGCCATGATCTGGGCGACCCTGGCTCTCCCGATGCCCTTGATTTTGATCAGGTCATCACGGGTTGCGCACATGAGCCCTTTGAACCCGTCGAATTCCGAGAGCATTTCCCGCGCCAGGGCCACAGCGTCCTTCCCCTGCCTGCCGGTCCCAAGGAGGGTCGCCAGAAGGGCCGCATCACTCAGGGTCTCCGGCCCCTTTTCAAGAAGTCTCTCCCTGGGGCGATCTCCTTCAGCCCAGTGCTTGATATCAACGACCTTCTTCCCCTGGGCTTCCTTCTTGTTATTTCTTTTCATTTTCTCATCTTCTGCTGCTAAAACTTTTCTCGTCGGCTATCAAATTCCATGGGCGTTTCCAGGTTCACATCCGTCAGGCAATCCATGATAGCATATTTTTTTGAACAGGTCCAATTGGGCGCAGCAATTCTCATTATGAAGTGGCCTTGGAGTCACACTGCTGTGTGAGTGGCATCTTGCCATCCCGCCCGTAGGCGGGACTGGAAAGCCGCTCCCACAAGGTGATCGTTCCAAAATGAGAATTGCTGGTAGATTCAAGAAATTGGCTGACGCATTTCGTGAACCAGCGAGGAAAGAAAGGTGTGTGGTCTCAGTAATCGTATTTCCAGTTGAACCCGATCCCGGCGCCGGATTTGGTGCCCGCCTTGCTTTCTACTGAAAAGTCAGGGGTGATATCCACCTCCACGACAACGTCCTGTTTGGCGTCGGTGAGGTTCTGCTCCACACCCACATAGACCTCATCGGTCACGTATTTCCCTGCCGAGACCGCCGGGCCGCTGTTGGGTCTATTCGCGTCGTCGCCTCCGGTGATGCTCAGGCGGTCCACCCCGAGAAGGCTCCGCGTCTTTCCCATAATATCGGGCATGCCGCCGCCCGAAAGCTGGTTGATCGAGGCGGCAAGCTGATAGGCCTGAAACGCATTCAGTTTTGCCACGGATCGACCGAAGACGATGTTTGCCATGATCTCGTCCTGGGAGAGGGGGGGCTGCGAGGTCAGAGTCAGTCTGAAGTCGTCGGCCGGACCGGTGACCCGCACCTGTGCGTCGATCTGGCCGGCATTCACTTGAGTGGTGATGTTCAGTAACGGGACAGGCGGCGTAGCGCCGTCAAAGGCGACCTGACCCTGGGTGATATGGAAGGTGCGGGTCAGGAACTCAAATGTTCCGCGCACCACCTGCAGCGTTCCCCGGACGACAGGATTGTCGGCCGGTCCCTGGGCCTTCAACCGGCCTTTGAACTCAGCATCCAGTCCGCGACCCCGCACAAAGAACAGGCCCGGGATCTGGAGGGAAAGGTCCATAAAAAGGAGTGTGGAATCGTGCCCGGGCTGGGTCCCTTCTCTTGACAATTCAGCGGGCAGGTTGATCTCCGTGACCGGTATCACTACCACGTCGGGAGGGAGTCTCTTGGGAATCGCCAGCTCGGTTCGATCGAGAATGATCTCTCCTGTCAGATCCAGCCGCTTCGCAGTCCCCTTCACGTCCAGTTTCCCGCTGGCGGTTGACGTCAACATCTTTTTCCGCAAGAGGGTCGCCTGGTTGAAGGTCAAGTCGGCGTCCATGGGGAAAGGGGCCTCGGTTGTGATGCTGCCCTCAAGGGCTACGGTCCCGGCCTCGCCGTCAGTGGCCGTCAGACTGGACAGGCGCAGCGTCCGACCGTCGCCGTTCAGACGACCGTTGATATTTGCCAGGGCAGTGCCTGACGCCGGATTCTCGTAGCGTGCGTTTTGAATGGTGATGCCGCCGCTCAAGGCCCATTTTTCTAATGATCCGGCCACACCCATGTCTACCTCAATTTCTCCGGTGAGCGTCTGCTCATCCATGTCCGGCAGTCCTTGAAGGACGGTCAGATCGAGGTGGCCCTGCAACCTGCCGCTCAGGTCTCCGGTCCCGTCCAGATCAAAGGCGAAGGGCTTGAGGGAAAGACGGGCCGGCAGACTTGCCGTAGCCGTGAAGGGGGCCTTGTCGAGACCGGAAAGCGTCACTCCGGCCTCGAAACGGTTTCCTCGTCGTTTGGCGTTGAGGTTGGCCTCAAGGAGGAGGGCGGCCCTCCCCTCTCCACGGGGTATTCGGTAGTCCCGAATATGCATCTTTGCATTCACCGCGGGATCGGTGAGGGGGCCGGAGATGTCGCATTCGGCCGAGAGGGTCCCAATCAGACGTCGGTCAACCAAGGGTTCAAACAGGGCCAGCGGCAGGTCGCTGACCCGTGCCGAGGCCTCCACGGTCTTCTGTCTCAGTTGTCCTTTAGCCTGAAGGCGGCCTTTTGCCGTGTGGAGTTGCAGATCATCCAGTGTGATCTCCTCGTCCTGTATGACCACCGTAGCCGGATGGGCGAGGATGACGTCCACCTCTCCGTAGAGGGCCTTGAACAGGTCTATGCGGAGGCGCCACATATCATCATGGGCCATGTGGAGTTTGGCGGAAAGAGAGACGGGGACATTCGATGGGGCGTCATGAACACCCGTGCCGATGACCGAGCCTTTGGCCTCTATGTTCGCCACGGCGTCATCAAGAGCGCCTTTCACGTCTGCCTTGACGGTTTTCAGCCGGACATCTTTGACCACTGCATCTGCGGCCTCCACCCTGACCCGGCCGCGAAGGGTCTTCATGTCGTCCACGCGCCCCTTGATTCGTAGTGCGGGGATACGGTGGTCCTTATAACGCAGGTCTTTGAAATTTGCGTCCAGCGTCAGCCCGGCCTCATGGCCCGGACCTCCGGCCTTGAGCTGGAAATTGCCGCTCCCCTGTACCTTTTGACCGAATAGGGCCCCCAGGACTTCCAATGACCTTATCTTTCCGCCTGCGGTCCCGGAAACCTGCCGTTTCTCGGGTGCTATGTCGAGGTCTGCGTGCAGATCGATCCCCGGCAGGGCGGCCTTGGTCCCGGAAAGAGAGAGGGTCTCGCCCGACCACGCAAAACCGGCATTCAGTTGAAAAGGCTGGTCAATGGCCTCGCCTCTCACGCGAAGCGAACCTGACGGTTTCCCTGGCAACCCTTCTGTCTCCAATCGCGTATGGATCGCTTTCAAATCTAAGTCATTCACTCGAAGCCTTTCGGATGAAAGCTCCATGTCCGCCTCAAAATCCTCAAACGTGCCTGAGATCCGGCCTCGACTCTCCACATGGCCGGAAACCTCCATATTTAGGGCCTCGGCCATTTCGGACAGATCCCTGATGAACAGATGGTATTGCCCGTCAAATGTTCCTTTCGCCATATCGAGCCGGCCATCGGCCTCCAGCTCGGCATGGCTCCCTGTCGTATGGGCCTTTTCCAGGGTGAGAATGCCGTCTTTCATCTCCGCATGGGCGTTGAGGGTCAGCTCTGGGCCGATAGTCCCTGCTGCCATGGGAGGGAGTCCCGAGAGGCGGGTCAGGGATAGGTCCAGCTCAGCGCCGATCTGTCGGGCCGTATAATTCCCATCTGTCCGGGCGCGCAGCATCAACCGGCCGTCCAGGTTCTCCGGCTCAGGCGTAAGGATCGTAACAATTCGGTCGATCTGAGCGCGGAGGTCCGAAGAAAAACCGCCGCTCGCAATATCGATCTGGCCGTTCTCCACACGGACCTCCATCCCCGGCGTCGTGAGGTCAACGGTCTCGATTGCCCATACGCTGAAATCCGGGCTCTCTGCGGCGGCCTCCAGCCGGAGTGGCCCTTTGAGTGACGGGATGTGAGGGACATGGACCTTCTCGACCGTCAAAGACACCTTGGAATTTTGAATCCCCCTGAAATCCTTTAGAAAAACGGCCCGGGCCTCCAGGGCGACCTGTTTCAGAGCGGCGCCCTCTGTCCGGAGTGTCCCCAGGGTGGTCGTTATCCTGACCTCTGGCTGGTGAAACGGTCCATTTGCCCTCAGTCTCACCGGCCCCAGGGCCTGATATTCGAGGCTGCTCCCGGGGAAGAAGGGGGAGATGTTTAAGGGAGAAGCCGTTGCCTGTATATCCATGATGCCCTTGGCAAGGTCGGCAGTCCCTTCCACCGAGACGGCGCTTGACGGGGCCCTGGCCGTGAAGACCTGTATCTGGATCATCTTTTCAGATGACACAGAGGCTCGGCATTGGATGTCTAAATTAAGGCCCCCCAGAGCGGCAGTCACATTTTCCGGTACGATGCGATGGTCCGCCTCGATCTGTCCATCCACCGTCAGGGCGACAGGATCATTCAGACCGACCTCAATATCCAAATCGGCCCTCCCGTACCCTCCTATATCGAGGTCTAAATGTCCCTTTACCTCCGAGAACGGGCCTTCGGTCTTGAGGTGAACCGCTGTCCCTGTGGCATCTGACAAGCCCATAATTCCCGTCAACAGCCCCCCCTTTGATTCGCGATAGGTCACGTCTGCCTCAATCTGCCGGGTTTTAAGGTCGTATGCCGCGGTCAGACGAAGGGCGTCAAGCGGGTGATCGAGGTCCTGGAGCAGGGCGCTGATCCTGATCTGGCGACCGCCTGTCTGGGCGTTGGACTGGAGTCTGTAGGCCAGGGGGGCGCCTGCCATCTCTTTCTCAAGATCCATCCGATCGATCCGGATCTCGCGGACCATGACATGGGGGAGGGAGAGGGGAGGGTGGTTCTGATCAACCGGTTCCTTCTCGGACGGCGCCCCGGCGGATTCGGGGAGACGGGAAATGGATAGGCCTTCCATGCGGAACCAGTTTACATCCAGCATCCCGGCCAGGAGGGCAACCGGCTTGAGTGAAATATCCACGTGGCGTCCCTTGAGCCATGCGCCCTTAGCATCCGACAGCGTTACCTGGTCGATCAGGATCGAAAAGGGGAGCTGTCCGTCCAATCCCTGAAGGGTCACTCGATAGCCGTCAGCGCCGGCCGTTGCGGATGCGACAAGCCCGGCCAGACGATCTTTGCCCCAACGTGTCTGAAGCCCCGCCCACGCCAATACGATCAGGAGGATGAAGCCGAGGATTGAAAAGAAGATCCATCGCAGCCATCGCACCCGAGGAGGGCGTTTTTTTGTTTTTGTGTTGTCTTCAGGCCTTGTCGCCATTAATTTCTCAATCCCTCAATTCCCCAATTCCTCAATTCCTCAACTCCCCAAATTCCGGCTTATCCGGGGCAGGCATTTCCATCTCTTAGAACGCTTGACCGATGCTCACGTAGATCTGGAAACTGTCGTCAACCCCCTTGCGTCTGTTGAGAGGCACGGCTACATCCAGGCGGATCGGACCGATAGCGGTATAGTATCTGAGACCCAACCCTGCCCCATACAGGATGTCCTGACTGCCGAAATTGGGGACCCTGTCGAGGAATGCCGTGCCGCCGTCCAGAAAGGGGACCAGTCCAATGGAATCGCTAATCTTGAAGCGCAGCTCCAGGGAAAACGTCAATACGGAGAGGCCGCCTAAGGGAATATTCCCCTGCACAGGTCCGGCGAGTTGGTATGCATACCCCCTGACAGACCCGCCGCCGCCCGCATAAAAGCGAAGATCCGCGGGCATCTGATCGTGGCCGATGCCGAAGATCTGGCTAAAGGCCGCCCGCACTGCAAAGACCGTCTTGTCGCCGGAATTGAAATTATAATAGGTGCTCCCTGACAAGAGGTAGCGAAAAAACCGGGGATCTCCATTCACCACATCCTGATAGGGGGCCATAATCAGGGAGAGTTGATAGCCCTGTGTGGGGTTGAGGAGATCCTTGCGAGTGTCCTGGGTGGCCGTTATAGGGAGGTAAGCGAGATGGTAGGTGCTGCGTTGATCGTTGCTCTTTTGCTTGACCCGGCCGTAACGGAAACCCACGCCCCCGCCTGCGGAGAACTCTTGAGTAAATTGCCGCTTCAGGATCGTGGAGGCATCCACCGACCTGGCGTCGTAGGCATCGCTGGTTTCGTCGTTAAAGGCGCCGTCAGCAATCCATGCGTTGTCTCTGTCCAGAAACATGGGTTTGTTGAATTGAGCAAAGGCGGTACGGATCCTGCTGTTGAACACGGCGCCTGCGCTCAGTTTTTCGGCCATCCCGAAAAGGTTGCGGTGGGTCCAGGACCCACTGACGCCCGGTCCGTAGTCGGTGGTGTATTCAAGCCCCAGACGGATCGTGCGCGGGGCTCGCTCCTTGAGCCGGACCGTTATGGGCAGTCGGCCCTGCTCATCGACCTTCCCGGGGTTTTCGAAATCAACCATGCCGAACAGATTGCTGTCAAAAAGGACCCTGCGGGCCTTGTCGATGAGACGGATGTCGTAGGGTTCGCCCTCTTTCCAGGGGATCAGTTCATGCACATAGGCAGGGTTCAGCTTTTCAAGGCCTGTGACGCGGGTATCTCCGAACAGGGCATGTGGACCCGGTGCCGCCTCAAACTCGACTTGCACCCGGTTTTGGGCAAAATCGGCCACCACCTCGCGGCGGGCAATTTGAGGAAACGGATACCCATTGTTTTTGTAGTGGCTGAGGATCATGTTGCCCGCTTCCACGACCTGCTTGGCCGAGTAGGGAGCGTTATCCAGAATACCGGCCTCTGCCGGGCCCGGCGGAGGCAGGGCGCCCGGAGGGACATCTTTTGCAAAGGAGATGGATGGCTTCCAGAATGTAAACCGAGGGCCCGGGTCGATGCGGAATTGAACGGTCATGGGTTTTGGCGGGGGCTGGCTGGAATCGGGCCCTCCCTGGACGTTAGTGGGATCCGGCACATAGCCGTGTGCGGCAGTCATGATTTCCATGACTACTTTTCCACGAAAAAAACCGAAGGACCGCAAGACCTTGTCCATTTCCGGAAGGTCTCCCTCGGCCCGTCGCCTCAGCAGGGCCACGGACGGCGGAGGATCATCCTTTCTCTGAACGGCCTGTGAGACCTCGCCGAGGAGTCTTTCAACATCGGGAGGTTCTGCGGGGGCGCCGCGGATGTCCACCACATAGGGGAGGCCGGCCCGGGGCTCTGGGCTCTCTGCCGACATGGACCGAGAAGGAGACAGCCAGGCCATGAAAATAGGCGTGAGGATGAGGATCACCCGGATACAGGCGGTTGTTCTCCCTTTCATGTTTCTCCGCTCGATTCAGACACGGATGGATGCAGGGAGGGGCGAGGCCTTTTCAGCCATATCATGCAATTCGGATTCCTCAGCTCTGAGGATATTCAGCAGCATGAGCGCCTCGCCCGCGATGAAGCTGAGGGAGTTCCCCTCGTGGTCCGCCATGAGAACGCCCCCATCTGTGACCTTGATGGTAAACTTCTCCGTGAAAGGCTCCATCCGCTGTTTTGGCATATCAGAAACTGTTTGGGGTGTAGTCTGCAAATCTTTCAGTGGACACACCCTCAGGGGGCTCACCCTTCCTTTTTTTGCAGTTCACTCTTGACGGCTATCCCGATTTTTTCCAGGGTATAGGGCTTCTTCATATATCGGCCTGCCCCTAGATCCTGGGCAGCCTCCACCTCTTCTGTCTTGGCATACCCGCTCGCGATGATGGCCTTTTGTCCGGGACGGATTTTGATGATTTCCTCATATGTCTCCCTTCCTCCCATCCCTCTGGGCATCACCATGTCGAGCACGACCAGGTCCACGGGGTGTTGTTTCACATACTCAACGGCCTCCTCACCGCCTGATACGGCCTCAGCCCTGTAGCCCAATTTATTCAGAATGCCGCATGCGATCTCGCGCTGCCTCTCTTCGTCGTCAACCACCAGGATCATCTCTCCGTGTCCGATATAATCCGTGAGGCCTGTTTGTTTCGCTTCAGCGGGCAATTTCTCCCTGGTCACCGGAAAGTAGAGTTCAAATACCGTCCCTCTGTCGTTGCTCGCTATGTTGATGTATCCGGCGTGATCCTGAACCGTATTCCATACCACCGCCAGGCCCAGGCCTGTGCCGCTCCGCCCCATCACCTTCTTGGTATAAAAGGGCTCAAAGATCCGATGGAGGTCCTGAGACGATATCCCGGACCCGTTGTCGGATACGGTGAGGACCACATACTCGCCCCTGCGCACATCTTCATACCCCCTCATGGGTTCATCCAGATACCGGTTTGCGGTGGATATGCCCAGCGTTCCACTCCCCTTGATCGCCTCGCAGGCATTGATAACGAGATTCATCAGGCTCTTCTCGATATGGATGTGAGAGCCGCTCATATTCAAGAGGTCGGGGGCCAGGTCAACCTTGAGATTCACAAATGCATGCGTCTTCTCCAGCTTCTGATATTCAAGAGATCTGAGATAGTCGGTGACAATGGCGTTGAGGTTCACTACCTCTTTCCCGGTGGCCACCCCCCTTGCGATGGTCAGGAGGTCCGCCACGACATCGGCGGCCATCATTCCAGCTTCCTTGATGGTCTCTATTGGTCTTCGGAGCGGACTGTTTGGGGGGAGATCCATCAGGAGCAGCTCAGGATAGCTGACGATCCCTGACAGGATGTTGTTGAGATCGTGGGCGACGCCGCCTGCCATCAGCCCAAGGGCTTCCATCTTCTGAGAGTGAAGGATCTGATTCTGAAGCCGTTTGATTTCCCTCTTGGCCAATACCCGCTCTGTCACATCCCGCCCTGAGCCGCTGAGATAAGGGTCGCCACCGTCGGGCTCGACCAGTGAACTCCGGTACTCAATATAGCGTTCCTTTCCGCTTTTAGTGAAATAGACGGTGACCCCCTCCTGATACCCCTTTGCTTTGATAGGTTCAAGGTAGTCGCTTTCAAAAAAAGGCCTCATCTCAGGCCTCATGAAATCCGTCGTGCGCCTTCCAATCACCTCATCTCTTTCGTACCCAAACAAGGTGCTCAAGGCCTGGTTGACGGAGATGAAACGTCCGTCCAGATCCTGGGTATAGATAAGGTCGGAGATGGAATCGAACAGGTCGCGAAATCCCTTCTCCGATTTCAGCAATCTCTGCTCGATCTCTTTCTGCCTGGTGACATCCCTGGCAGCGCCCGAGATGGCAACAATCCTTCCGGTCGCGTCTTTTACCGGGGATTCATCAATCTCGAGCCATACCGGCGTGCCGTCCTTCTTCTCCAATTTCAAGAGATACGGGGGCTGTCTTTCGCCGGTTGCGATCGCCTTACGGACTATCTCGCTTATTTTTTTATTAAGGGGATTGTCCTTTATCAATTCTATCCATTGATGCTTCAGTTCTTCGGGCGTATACCCAAGGATATCCTTCGATGTCTGACTTACATACGTCAGGGTATATTTTGTATCATTAATATAGAAGAGTTCATTGCTGTGCTCGATGATAGTCCGAAGTCTCGTTTCGCTTTCCCGCAGCGCCTCGGTCGCCTCTATATGCCTGAACCGCTCTATGCCCACAGATGCCACCGTCTCAGCAAATGTCGTCAGAAAATTGAGAATGGCAGGGAGATGTTTCTCATCGATAATGGGAACTCTCGCCACGGCATCCAGATAGTCCTCTTCATCGAACCCATATTCATCGGCCTGGCGAATGAAAAAGTCCCGGTCGGGGGTCTTCAAAAAAAACTGCCCGGCAAAGGCATTGGCGATATGCACGCCTTCGATGACGATTGGGGATGCAGCGTCGGTGAGCCCATTCCGACACTGATAAATCGCAAAATTCTTTCCCTGCTGCAATTCGTTGGCAAGCCTTGTATCGCTTTCAATGCATTTCTTCAGCGTTCGCTCGTTTACCCGATGAAAATCGGTGCATATCTTTTGCCATCGCGATCCGACAAGGACATCGCCGTGTAGATCGATAATCGCGGCCGCGATGCCCATCGCATCACAAAAACAGTCGAGAAGCCCTTGACTTTTTTCTGCATCAATGAGTTCGGAAATTTTATATTTCATGACTTCTCCTCACCTCATTTTGGAATACCCTGACAGGATTTAGGAGGACGCGTGGGAACTTGCTGGAGTTAATGGCTATTTATGAAACCATTACCCTCTTTTTACCTGAGGTTCGCCAAAAAGGCAACCATTCTTTATTCACTACAATAGGCTTATTTCTATCTCACGACGTTCAATTTAAGCTGCTATGGCATGTGAAACTCGGCAATTCTCATTTTGGAACGATAACCTTTAAACCTTGAACCCCTAACCTGGAACCGCGCAGTTTAGGGATTGGCGAGGAGGCCGACGCCCAGGCCCCCCTGGCTCGGGAGGCCATCGGCGGGCTTACCGGCTCGACCCTCATCACCATCGGCCTGATTCCGGCCATCCACTCCCTATTCCAAAAGGATATTAAGCCCTGATCTGAGTTGACAAAGACACCATAGATGACACCGCTTTCGGGTTTTCCAATCGGCAATCGAAAATCGGCAATCCAATGTAGCTTTACACGAGCTATTCTTCCCGCCATGACGGCACTTTTTTGTTCTACCGGTTCCTTTCTGGCGTTATCATATTCAATTCAACAGAAAATTACCACGATAACGGCAAATATGTCTTGAAATTGAATTTGGATAAGCGTAATATATGTACGCAAATCTATTTTACCGTTGTAGAGTTAGGAACTCCACAGTCCAAAGTTATCGTAATGGATTGATATTATTAGATGTGTAAATTCCATGCCGTCATTCCGGTGAAAGCCGGAATCCAGTCCCGCGGCGGGATTCCAATGGGTTAGGCGTTCTGGAGGCGGGACATGACGAAAGAGCTTTGGACTTTTGAGGTAGGAAGTGAAAAGATGGAAGAGTCAATATCAGATATCGTCCGTTTCCACAGAAAGGAAAGCGGCTTGAGCCGAAAGGAGCTTGCCGACATGGCCGGTGTGGGGAAGACTGTCATTTTTGACATTGAAAATGAAAAGGAGACGATCCGTTTCTCTACGCTTAACAAAGTCTTAATGGCCCTGAATATAAAGATCAATTTCGAAAGCCCTCTGATGGAGCGACTGCATGAGGAAAGCTGACATTGCGATGCAGGGCGTTCCTGCCGGTATTCTTGAAGAGATGGAACCAGGGCGCGCATACCGTTTCAGCTATCACGCACGATACAACGGTCCGCCCATCTCCCTGACCCTGCCGGTCAAACAGAAGGTCTTTGAATTTGATCGCTTCCCCCCTTTTTTTGATGGGCTCCTTCCCGAAGGGATGATGCTGGAGGGCCTTCTGAAAAAGCGAAAGCTCGACCGGCATGACGGCTTTGGTCAGTTGCTTGCAGTAGGGGGAGATCTGGTTGGGGCGATAACGGCCACGGAGATAGATGAATGAACCGCTGCCCCATCACTTATGAGGAGTGCGGCGATTCAAAATACTCCGAAAGGGGCCTCAAACGAATCTCTCGCAGTCTCGCCTGTCTGAATGACCTCCCGTTTACTGCCGAAGAACAGATCAAAGAGGCCGCGGCAAGGGCGGATAAGATGTGTATCCAGGGGGTTCAGCCAAAGCTGAGCGCCGTTTTGAGCCCCAAAAAGGGCGGTTTTGAGATCGTGGACAGAGGCGGCCGGTATATTCTCAAACCCCAGGTCCCTGCCTATTTCCAGGTCCCGGAGAATGAAGATCTGACCATGCGGATGGCCGCGGGCGTTGGGATCGAGGTGCCGCTGCATGGTCTGGTCTATTCGAAAGACGGGTCGATGACCTACTTTGTGATGCGATTCGACCGGCTGGGTCGTGGGAGAAAAGTGGCGGTCGAAGACTTCGCCCAGCTTTCCGGGCAAGACAGGGAGACGAAGTATCAGTCCTCCATGGAGCGGGTGGCTCAGATCATCGAGACGTTTTGCACCTTCCCCTTGATGGAGAAGGCCAGTCTGTTCAAACGGACGCTTTTCAATTTTTTGACAGGCAACGAGGACTGCCACCTGAAAAATTATTCTCTGATCCGTCGGGACCCAAGGGTGGAGCTGTCGCCTGCTTATGATCTTGTGAACACGTCCATCCTTATCGATACAAAAGAAGAGATCGCCCTCCCCATTCATGGAAAAAAGCGGAAATTGAGTCCGGATGACCTCATCAACTATTTCGGGAGGGAGCGGCTGGGGCTGACGGAAACGGTGGTTGCGCAGGCACTGGATGGATTTAGCAGGATCAAGAGTGACTGGCTTCGCATGATATCCATCAGTTTTTTATCACTGGAGATGAAGGTCAAATATTCCAGTCTGATGAAGAGCCGATTTGAAAGGCTCTCCTCATGAGCATGATTCAATTGGGACCCTGTCAAAGGCTTCAACCCCGAAGATGGGGCTCGTGTCGGAGAGGGCCTGTGGCTGTCCTGAAGGAAGAGGTGAAAATGCCGAACCCAATGGATATGATTTGTTCGGAATGCGGCGCCGCGTGCAGCAAAGACGAGGTCGTTGTGATCGACGATCAGCATATATGCCGCCAGTGCCTTTATGGGGATGTACCACCTGTGCAAATCTATCCTATTGGATTTGTTCGCAACCAACTGGAGAGGGACGACACGGATTTCGGAACAAAAGGAAAAGCCGAGAGGTCCCGGATCGAGCTTTCCCCTTCACAAAAGCGGTTCATGTACCGGCTGGAAGAGGAACGGGACATAACCGTTGTCTATTATCTGAATCAGGCGCGTCCGGTCAGGTCCACGTTCAAGCGCGGTTTGGACGGCAAGGAGGTCGGAGTATTTGCCTCACGCACGCCGGACAGGCTCTCCAGAATCGGCATTCAGGACGTCCGCCTGGTAGGAGTTGAGAACACCACCCTTATTGTTGAGGGGCTGGACGCCATTAACGGCACCCCTCTTCTGGATATCAAGATGAAATGGAGCAGGAAGTGAGCGCCTGATTTTCACGGATGCATTGGTTATTAACTGTCTCGTAATAGTGTTGACATTTCCGTCATGCCGGGCTCGATCCGGCATCCAGAAACAGACTGGATTCCGGCTTCCGCCGGAATGACAGTGTAAAGACAATTGTGAGACTGTTAA
>Ga0172370_10006267_pt1 | contig 14985 bp, 13 predicted proteins | sample LakKiv5m_FD_114538 | JGI IMG/M metagenome (GOLD analysis project Ga0172370, IMG submission 114538) | Freshwater microbial communities from Kabuno Bay, South-Kivu, Congo - kab_022012_11.5m | ecosystem: Environmental > Aquatic > Freshwater > Lake | place: Democratic Republic of the Congo...
AGCGCGCAGTCGGAGCACCCAGTCGGAGCGGCGGCCTGTGGCCGCACGTCGGATCGGCGGCTCGCTCATGGTGAGCCTGCCGAACCATGGCCGCACGCGGCTCGGCGGCGTTTGGCCGCCCGACCGGATGAGCGCCCGCCCGCGACCGCCGCAATCCGCGACGCTGTCGTGAAACCCTGCAATCGCGCCAAAGAGCCCTTGCGCGGGCGTTTCGGACGCCCGCCGCGCGGCCGGCCCCCCCTGTCGCAGGAATCCGCGACAGTCGGCAGTCTCCCGCGACGCGCGGCCGCACGTCGCAATCCGCCCTGAAAAAGCCTCGATTCGACGCATCTGCGCCTTCCGGCCCGGGCCTTGCTCCACGCAGGTTCCGGAAGCGAGGCGCGCGATGGCCTGTCCGTACCTCCACGAAGTCCGGATGCTCTTCTGCGAGGCGTATCCGGTCAAGATGCTCCCGACGGACCGGGTCGGCGCGACGAGCCACTGCGAGGCGGGCGACTTCCGAGACTGCCCTCTCTTCCGCGAGGCGGCGGCGGCCGGATCGCCCGTCGCGAAAGGCGAATCGAAACCGGAAAGCGGCTCCGACGCGGCCGCGAAGGAGAACGACCCATGTTGATCGCGACGATTCTTCTCGTGCCGGCGGGCGTGCTGCTGCTCTGCACGTACCGGGTGGCGTAGGGCCCGGCGGAGGGTGTCATGGACACGCTGCGCGACATGCTGGTGACGACGGGCAGCTTCCTGGCAGCGCTGGGGCTGAGGCTGGGGCTCTTCCTCGCGATTCCGATCGCGATGGCGCTGGCCGCGGCGGCGTGGCTGGGCATCCGCGCGCTGTGGCGTGTCGCGGCGCGCCGGGCGGCGGGGCACGAGCGGGTCGAGGGGCTGTGGTGGCGGCCGGGCGTGGCGTACACGCGAGGCCACCTGTGGCTGCGGGCGCGCGGACGGCGCATCCGGGTCGGCCTCGACGACCTGGGCGTGCGGCTGATGCCCCCCGGGGCTCGTCTGACGCTGCCCGAGCGCGGGCGCGACCTGCGCGCGGGAACCCCCGCATTGGGCTGGGAATCGGGCGTTTTCCGCACGGCGCTGGTGTCGCCCGTCACGGGTCGGGTGGTGTCGGTGAACGGGGGACTCGCATCCGACACGCGCCCGCTGCGGCGCGACCCGTACCTGGGCGGATGGCTCTTCGAAGTGGAGACGTCGGAGGCGCCGGCAGGAACGCTCGGCGGCGATGCGGCGCGCACCTGGTTCGCGCAGGAGAGCAGCAAGCTGGCGCGCTTCACGGAGAGCGAGCTGGGCCTGGCGGCGGCGGACGGCGGCGAGCTTCTGGCGCCGCTGCCGACGCTCATCCGGCCGGATCAGTGGGCGAAGCTGGCGGCGGAGTTCCTGCGGCCGCAGTGAAGTCGAAGCGGCGGCCGGAGGCCTCGCAGTCGGAGGCCTCGCAGTCGGAGCGGCGGCCTCCGGCCGCACGTCGGATCGGCGGCCTTTGGCCGCACGTCGGACCGGCGGCCTTTGGCCGCACGCGGCAACGGGCGCACGGCGCCCTTCGGAGAGACCATGGACAGACGAGGCTTCCTGGGTCTGGTCGGATCGGCGGGTGCGCTCGGGCTCGTCGGGCGCGACGCGAAGGCGATGCCCGGCGGCGGCGCCGACCTTCCGGCGGTGCTGGTGGACACGACGAAGTGCGTGGGCTGCCGCACGTGCGAGACCGAGTGCGCCAGGGCCAACGGGCTGCCGGAGCCTCCGGATCCCGTCCCCGAGCCGGCGCGTCTGAGCCCCGTGCGCTGGACCGTTGTGAACGACCACAAGGGTCCCAAAGGCGAGGAAGTCACCGCCAAGCGCCAGTGCATGCACTGCCGGCAGCCCGCGTGCGTCTCGGCGTGCCTCACCCGCGCGATGCACAAGACCGCGCGCGGGGCCGTCGTGTGGGACGGCGACAAGTGCATGGGCTGCCGATACTGCATGCTCTCGTGCCCGTTCGACGTGCCGACGTTCGAGTACGACAGCCCCAACCCGCGCATCCTCAAGTGCCGCATGTGCCTGGAGCGCCAGGAGGCGGGCGGCATTCCCGCGTGCGTGGAGAACTGCCCGGCCGAGGCCCTGACGTTCGGCAAGCGCGGCGAGCTCGTCCGCACCGCGTGGCGCCGCATCGACGCGGAGCCCGACAAGTACGTCGCGCACGTCTACGGCGAGCACGAGGCGGGCGGCACCTCGTACCTGTACCTGTCGGCGATACCCTTCGAAAACCTCGGCATGCGCACGGATCTGGGGAAGATCGCCTACGGCGAGTACACGAAGGAGTTCCTCTACTCGGTGCCGGCGGTCATTTCGGTGGTGCCCGCGATGCTCCTGGGCTTCAGCCGGCTCACGAAGCACGAAGACGCTGCGGCCAACGACGCCGCGGACGGGGAATAGCCATGAACGCGACCGCCGAAGAGAAGCGTCCGGGCCTCGTGTCGTTCGTCCTGAGCGAGCTGAAGCCCCGCCCGCCGTACTTCACGGTATTCAATGTAACGACCGTGCTCGTCATGCTGGTGACCGCGGGCATTCTGGTCCTGCGCTTCTGGAAGGGCCTGGGCGCGGTGACCAACCTCTCGCAGGACTACCCGTGGGGCATCTGGATCGGCTTCGACGTCGTCACGGGCGTCGCGTTCGCCGGCGGCGCGTACGTGCTGACGTTCGTCGTGTACGTGCTCAACGTCCGCAAATACCATCCGATCGTGCGTGCCACGGTGCTCAACGGATTCCTCGCGTACATGTTCTACGCCGGCGCGCTGGTGCTGGACCTGGGGCGTCCGTGGCACATCGTGAACCCGATCATCGGCAACGGCTTCGGAGTGTCCTCGGTGCTGTTCCTGGTTGCCTGGCATTTCCTCCTCTACATGATGGCGCAGGCCGTCGAGTTCTCGCCCGCCGTCGCGGAATGGCTCGGCACCGAGCGCGCGCGCAGGATTCTCGCGGGCCTGACGACGGGCGCGGTCATCTTCGGCATCACGCTGTCCTTGCTGCACCAGTCGGGACTCGGGGCGCTGTTCCTCATGGCGAAGCCGAAGATCCACCCGCTGTGGTACTCGGAGTTCATCCCGATTCTCTTCGTCTCGTCGAGCGTGTTCGCGGGCATCTCGATGGTCGTGCTGGAAGGCTCCATCACGCACAAGGTGTTCCACCACCGGGTCGGCTCGGACCTCCGCGCCAATCACGACCGGATTCTGATCGGCCTCTCCCGCGCGGCGGCGGGCGCGATGTTCGTGTACCTGGCGCTCCTCGCATTGTCCTTCGTGCACGGGCACAAGGCGCAATACCTCAAAGGCGGCTGGGGAGCCTGGTGGGCGCTTGAAATCGCGATGGTGGTCGTCCCGATGGTCCTCTACGCGGCCGGCGCGCGCAGGCGCAACCTGAACTTCGTGAAAGCTGCGTCGGTGCTGGCGCTCCTTGGAATCATCCTGGATCGCCTGAACATCTCGGTCATCGCGTTCAAGTGGTACGCGGCGGTGCGCTACGTGCCGGCGTGGCAGGAAGTGGTCGTGACGCTGGGCGTCATCTCCGCGGAACTCTGGGCGTTCCGCTGGGTGGTGGAGCGGATGCCGGTGCTGGGGCCGGCGCAGGAAGAGAAGACGGAATCGGCGCAGGTGCTGCCGCTGCACGCCGTCCGGCGCGCGGGCTAGGAGGCTCGAATGGAAACCGGAATCGTGGACATCTTCGCGACCAAGGGCGTCGAGTACATTCTCGTCATAGGGTATCTGGCGCTGCTGGTGCCGTTCGTGTTCCTGCTGGGGCCGAAGGCGCGGCGGGCGCGGGCGGCGGCGCCGGCGGGGCTGGGGTGGTTCGACCTGCCGGAAGGCTTCTCGTTCCACCCGGGGCATGCCTGGGCGCTGGCGGACGGCGAAGGCGTCGTGCGCGTGGGGATGGACGACTTCGCGGGCAAATTCGTGGGGCCGCCGGCGAAGCTGGACCTTCCGATTCCGGGCGCTGCGCTGGTGGCGGGAGGCAGGGGCTGGCACGTGGAGAACGGGCCGGTCGCGGTGGACATGGTTTCACCGGTGGACGGCGAGGTGCTGGAGGTGAATCCGGAGGCGGTGAAGGCGCCGGGGAGCGTGGCGCAGGATCCGTACGGCGCCGGGTGGCTGATGAAGGTGCGGGTGGCGCATCCGAAGACGGCGCTGAAGAACCTGATGTCGGGCAAGCTGGCGCGGGCGTGGATCGACCAGACGGCGGAGGCGCTGCTGGCGGCGAGCGGCAACGGGCTCGGGGCGCTGGCGCAGGACGGAGGCCAGCCCGCGCCGGGGTTCGCGCTCTGGCTCCCGGAGGACGCGCGCAAGCGCGTGGCGGAGCGGTTCTTCCTGGCGGGGTAGGGCGGCGTGCGACAGCAGGGACGAACCGGCGGCCGGCTTGCCGCCCCCGGTTTTCTCCAATCCGTTGGGAAACGGCTGCAAAGAAGCCCGGCACGGAAGTGCCGGGGCATGAGGCAGCCGTCGGACTCGCCGGTGCAGGCGACGTTTCGACCCGGCGCCCCGCTCGCGCCCCGCCGAGCGATTCGGCCGGCGGCAGTGCCGTGCCCCGGCACGTCCGTGCCGGGCTCCTTGCTGCGGGCAGCCGAAAACCGGGGGGCGGCAAGCGGCTTCACGACCGGGGCCCGCTATCGCGGCGTTTCCCCCGCCTGCCCTGCGGCCGGCGTCTGCGCGGGCAGCGCCAGATCGAGGACTTCGAGCGCATATCCGTCGCGCTCGAACAGATGGCGTTCGGCGATCTCGTAGCGCGAGAGCCACGCCGCGTTCTCGTTCGGCTCGAAGTTCGGGAAGTCGAACAGGCGCACGCGCGGCGGCAGGGTGCCGGCGCGGGCGAGCGCCGGCCACGAGATCCATCGGGGCTCCGGCAGAGCGTCGCGCCGCACGCTGCGCCGGTGCGTCGCCGGGTCCAGAGGGCCCACGAGGAAGAAGTTCGCCAGCGAGTGGCAGGCGAGCGGCGTGCCGTCGAGCGGAAGCGCCTGCAGGGCGTCGCTCGTCAGATAGTGCAGCTTCGCGAACTCCAGGTTGTACACGAGCTGATCGCGTCCGAATCCGCAGCATTCGCGCGTGATCGACGTCATGCGCAGCATCGGGCGGATGCCGAAGTCGAAGGTGCCGAAGGCCCGCGTCGTCACCGGATCCGACGCGCGGAACCCGGATGCGAGCAGAAGGACGGCGGTGCAGGCAAGCACACCGGTGCGCAGCCGTCCCCATGGCACCAGCGCCACCAGGCTTCGCGTCGACACCAGCATCAGCGGCGCGAGCACCGGCAGGAAGTACCGGACGTTGTCGAACGTGCGATAGCGCGTGAGCACGAACAGCGTCCCGGCGAAGATCCACGTGAGAAAAGCGTCGGCGGCGGGCGCCGGGGACGAGGAAGTCGCGGGCGCGGCTGCGCCGACCACGAAGCGTCCCGTCGCGCGCAGCATCTGCGCCGCAATCGGCAGCGACACGAGCCACATCCAGTTCAGCACCAGGATGCTCAGCAGTGCGGCCGGCAGCAGGTTGTCCAGGAAGCTGACGCTCAGGAACTGACGCACCAGCGAGACCTGGCCGAAGCTCGACGCGAGCGCCGTCTCCTGCGGCACGGCGCCGCCGAACAGCAGCCTCAGTGCGTACGCCGCGGCCGGCAGCGCGAGCGGCCATGCCCGCGCCAGCCCGTGCAGCTTGTCGCGCCACGGCCCCGGCCGGCGTCCGACGAAGAAGACGAGGTACAGCAGCGCGCCGAGCACCTGCAGCAACACCCCGGATTCCTTGGAGAAAACGGCGGGCAGGCTCCAGAGCGCCGACGCCAGGAGCCTGCCGTCCACCAGCGCGAGCGTCGCCGGCAGCGTGAAGACCGCGACGCCGTAGTCCGGGGAGAGCTGCACCGCGCTCGCGAGGAAGACCGGATGGACGGCGAACGCGAAGGTCGCCGCGGCGGTGCTCCAGCGGTGCCCGGCACCGGGCAGCAGCCGTCGCGCCAGCCGCAGGAACGCGACGATCGCGACGCACCCCAGCACCGCGTTCGCCGCCACCACCGGCGCATACGAGTCGGGGGCGAGGTGCAGGGCCAGCCCGAGGATGCGCATGTACGCGGCGGTCGGATGGCCCGCGCAGTCCCACGACGCGTCCGGTGCGCCCGTCACCGCTTTCTGCAGGCAGTCGAAGTAGATGCGCCCGTCCCACATCGGGACGAAGTCGAGAAAGACCGCACACACGGCGCAGAAGACGGCGAGCGCCGGCAGCGCGTCGGCGAGGTGCGACTCGCGCGCCTGCTCGATGCGTCGTCTCCAGAAGCCCGGCGGGCCGGACGCGGGGTCGCTCATGCGTGCTCCCTCCTTCCCCGCGCGGAGTCATTCCAGATCGCCCCGCGCGGCGCAAGAGCGCGCCGGCGCCGGCCGCACGGTCCGCCGCTACATTCAATATCGCGAAGGTCGCGCTTGACGCCCGGTCGGCCCGGCCCGATGCTCCGCACCTTCCCGCACGGGAACGAGGAGCGACGCATGGCAGGCACGGATCGCAGGCTGGTGGGCAACGGCACGGTGCTGACGCTGGGCGACGACAACCGCGTGGTCGCCGACGGCGCCGTTCTCGTCGAGGGCGGACTGGTGCGCGAAATCGGGCGCACCGCCGAGCTGCGCGCGTCGTTCCCGGACGCCGAGTTCCTGGACGCGGGCGGGCGCACCGTCCTGCCGGGCTTCATCTGCGCGCACCACCACCTCTACAGCACGTTCGCGTGCGGCATCAGCGCCGAGCCGGCCGCGAATTTCCCCGAGATCCTGCAGAAGCTGTGGTGGAAGCTCGACCGCGCGCTGAGCCCCGAGGACGTCGAGCTCTCGGCGCTCATCCCGCTGGTGCGCGCCATCCGCGCCGGCACCACGACGCTGCTGGACCACCACGCCAGCCCGAACGCCATCCGCGGCAGCCTGGACGTCATCGGCGACGCGGTGCTGCGCAGCGGCCTGCGCGCGTCGCTGTGCTACGAGGTCACGGACCGCAACGGGCAGAAGGGCACCGACGACGGCATCGCGGAGAGCCGGGCGTGGCTGGAGCGCGTGCGCGCCGACCGCAGCGGCCGCCTGCACGGGCTCGTCGGCATGCACGCAGGCATGACCATCGGACCGAAGACGCTGGAGCGCTGCGTCGCGCTCGCGAAGGAGTTCGCCACGGGCCTGCACGTCCACGTCGCCGAGGACGTCTCGGACGAGGACGACAGCGTCGCGAAGCACGGCCGGCGCGTCGTGGCGCGGCTGAAGGAAGCCGGAGGCCTCGGGCCCTCCACGATGGCGGTACACTGCATCCACGTGGACGACGCCGAGATCGAGCTGCTGCGCGAGACGGACACGATCGTCGTACACAACCCGCAGTCGAACATGAACAACGCGGTCGGGGCGGCGCGCATCCTGGACATGATCGCGAAGGGCATCCGCGTGGGGCTGGGCACCGACGGAATGACCAGCGACATGCGCGAGGAGGCGCGGGCGGGCCTTTGGCTGCGCCATCACCAGCACAAGGACCCGCGCGTGGGCTTCATGGAGATCGCGGGTGCGCTCGTGAAGACGAATCCGCAGATAGCGACGAAGTTCTTCGGCCGGAAGCTGGGGCGCATCGAGGTCGGCGCGCCCGCCGACATTGTCGTGAGCGATCACCTCCCGTTCACGCCGATTCACCCCGGCAACGTGCTGGGGCACCTGCTGTTCGGCGTGGCGGCAGAGCCGATCGACACGACGATCGTGGACGGGCGCGTGCTGATGCTGCACAAGGAACTGAAGACGCTGGACGCGGCGGCCGTCGCGGGGCGGGCGGCGAAGCTCTCGCCGGAGACGTGGAAGCGCTTCGCCGCGATGGCGTAGGAGCCGGCCTTCGGCGTTCGGCTCTCGGAAATACCCGGAAAGCCGGGTTTTCGGGCTCCTCGCTGTTTGTCATGGACGCACGCAGGGTAGCTGCGGCCGGTGGGAACGGCGTGCCCGTCGTGCGCCGCAGCAATGGGGTCGATTCTGGCTCTGCCGTGACGCGGCGCGTCGCTCATGGTGAGCCTGCCGAACCACGGGACGCCGGTCCGGCGACAGATGTCGGTCCAAACCGGAGGGCCTCCCGGCCGGGCGCATCTGCCCGACGGGCGTTCGTTCCCGGCGGGTCTGCCCTGCTCGTGCCGAGGGCAAAGCCGCCGGGAACGGCACGCCCGTCCTACCCGCTCCTGCGGCTTCGGGCGCTTCCCCATGCTCGACAGCGAAGAGCCGATCTTCGCCCCCTACGGCCGCCACTTCGGGTCGAGCGATCGCCTCCGCACCGCGTCGACGAGCGCCGGCACGGCCCGCGTGTTCGAGAGATTCGCCGCGAACCGCGGAATCGACCCGCCCGGCGAGGTGACCAGTCGGTAGGTGGCTCGCGTGCGTTTCCCGTCCGCGAGCGGCTCCAGCACCCACCCGCCGCGGTTGAGCAGCACGCGCACGACGCCGTCGCGCGGCGGGCGCACCCCCGGAATCGCGTCCCAGGTCACGCGCAGCTCGCCTGCAGGGCCGCGCGAGTGCGTCGTGTGCATCACGTAGTCCCGATCGGAGACCACGGGCAGCGACAGGTACTGGTAGATGATCAGGTCCCCCTCGCCGCGCCGTTCCAGGACCGTGTTCTCCTTCGTGAACGGCATGTACTCGGTCAGGTGCTCGTAGTCGGTGAGCACCGCGAACACGCGCTCGGGCGTCGCGTCGATCTCCGTGACCGCCTGGATTTGCCGCGCCTGCAGCTTTTCATCATCTCGATAGAATATCACGAACTCGGCGGTGCGATTCGCCTCGGTCCACTCGGGTCCGGGCAGAACGGCGACGAGCGCGGGCGCCGCGCTCCCCGCGGTCAGCAGGAACGCGGCGGCGACCTCCTTCGGAAGTCCGGCATGGCGCATCGCGGCTCCTGTGGTCAGCCGGTCCCCGTGCGGATTTCGTGCAGATACAGGGCGCAGATGACGAGCGAATGGGTGATTTCGCCCGACGCGACCATCCCGCGCACCTTCGCCAGGGGCACGGTCGAGACTTCGATTTCCTCGCGTCCGTCCGGTTCGGGCTCGTGCAGAAGCTCCACGTCGGGCGCGTAGAAGAGATGACAGCGGTTGCTCATGATCGCCGGGTTCGGGTGCACCCATCCCAGCGCCACGGCCTGTGTTCCGACGTAGCCCGTTTCCTCCCGCAGCTCCCGCAGCGCCGCCTGTGCGGGAGTCTCGCCCGGGTCGACCATGCCGCCCGGAATCTCCAGGGACATGGCGCACACGCCGTGGCGCTCCTGGCGCACCAGCACGAGGTCGCCCCCGCGCGTCACCGCGACCACGTTGACCCAGTCGGGCGCGGCCAGGTTCACGTAGTCGGTCGTCTGCCCCGTGTTCGCCGAGCGCCGCGCCACCCGCTCCAGGTCGAAGATGCGGGTGCGCAGCAGCGTTTCGCGCGACACCGTGTCGAAAGGAAGGACTTGTCGCACTCGGGGCATCGGGATGAAGGATGAAGACTGAAGGATGAAGACTGAAGGATGAAGTGGAAGAGAAGGTCGTGCTCGGGGCGTCGGCCACCCGCCGGGTCGCGGGCGGCGGGACGATAGCGGCGGCCGTTGCGCGCGGCAAACGCGTCGTGCCGGACAGGCGGGCCGTGACGCTCGGCGGATGTTGCGCCGGTCGCCGGCCGGGTGTGGCGAAACGCCACACGCTCGCGAATCGGGAAGCACAAACGCCCCCCGGCGCACGGCGAGAGGCGACGGGAAGGCGTCGGGAGGGATTCCGGAGCGTCCGATGCCTGGCACGGCGGGTGCTCGGGAGAGCGGGCACTCTGCGACGGGATTTCCCCGTCCGAATCCGAAGAGGAGCAATCCGATGACCCGCCTGATCGTCGCTCTGTCGCTGCTGGTGACCCCGGTGCTCGTGCGCGCGGAAGCTCCGGCCGCGAAGCCGGCTGCTGCCGCGCCCGCGGCTGCCAAACCTGCGGAGGCCAAGCCCGCAGAGGCCGCGAAGCCCGCGGAGGCCGCGCCCGCCGAGGCGAAGCCGGCGGCCAAGGAGGAAAAGGCCGAGGCGAAGAAGGCCAAGGAAGCCCCGAAGAAGGCCAAGGCCGAGAAACCGGCCGCGAAGTAGCCCCGCCGCATCGCCTGCGACGAGCCGCGGTCGGCCTCCGGGGCGGCCGCGGCTCGCGTTTCTCCGCGCGAGGTTCGGAGCAAGAAAAACAGGACCGCCAAGACGCCAAGGGACGCCAGGAACGCCAAGATCGGCGAGGGAACGGCTGCAGACCCTCTCCCAAAAGAAACTTGGCGGACTTTGCTTCCTTGGCGCCTTGGCGGTTTCTTGTTCTTGCCCGCGCTTGCGGCCCGGCTCCGCGCCCGGCACGATGGGCCGCCCCGCGGGAGGGGCGCTCGATGAAGCTGCGCTCCCAGCTTGCGCTGCTCGTGACGTTCGCCATCGTGGCGTCGCTGGCGGTGGCGATCACCTTCATCACCGCGCTGACGCGCCGGGCCCTGGAGAACGAGGCGCGCATGGCCGCCCTGGACGCGGCCGAGGAGATCGCCCGCGACCTGCAGCGACTGCCCTACTCGTCGGATGACGAGATCGAGCACCGTATCGAGACCGCCCTGCGCAAGCACCGGCGCCTCAGCGTCATCGAGTTGGAGCTGGCCGGCGAGGCGGGCGCGCGCCTGCCTCGCCTGGACGCGTCGGGCCGCCGGCGCGCCGAGTCCGGCACGCGCACGCTCAGCGCCACGGCCGGCGAGGCCGGCCAGCGCGGCATCGAGGCGTCCGTGCCCCTGAACGGTCGCACGCTCCGCGGCCGCATCACGGTTACTCTATCGCTGGAGCTTGTCGATCGCCTGACCCGCACGCAGTCGCGCCTTGCGTCCAGCGTCGCCATCCTGGCGGTGCTCCTGGCGGCGCTCATCGCGGTGTCCGTGGCGGATCGCGTGGTGGGGCGGCCGCTGTCGAAGCTCGTCTCGACGATGGAGGAAGTGAGCCGCGGGGCGCTGGACCGGCGCGTGAGCGTGGCCGGGCCCGTGGAGGTGCAGCAGGTTTCCGAGGCGTTCAACCGCATGCTCGGGCGTCTGGAGGAGGCCGACCGCGCCGTGCGCAGCTTCAACGAGCGCCTGGCCGAGGAGGTGCGCGCCGCCACCGCCGAGCTGTCCGAGCGCAACACGACGCTGGCGCGAGTCAACCAGCTTCTGGTGCGCGCGAGAGAAGATCTCGCGCACAAGGAGCGCCTGGCCGCGCTGGGCCAGCTCGCCGCGCAGCTCGCGCACGAGATGGGCACGCCTCTGGGCTCCGTGAGCGGGCACCTGCAGCTCGCCATGGCGACGCCGGCGTGTCCCGCCGACGTGCGCGAGAGGCTGGACATCGCCCACCGCGAGGTCGCGCGCGTGGGGCGCATCATCCGCGACTACCTGGACGCGACGCGCCGTTTCACGCCGGAAATCAGGGACGTGGACATCGCCCGCACGGTGCGCGAGGCGGTGGATGTCGCGCGCGGCGGGCGTCCCGAGCGCTCGGCGCCGACGCGCGTGGACGTCGCCCCGGAGGCGGCGCGCTGGCGCTCCGACGAGGGCATCGTGCGCCAGCTCCTCGTGAACCTCGTCGCCAACGCGCTGGACGCGGTCGCGGGCGCCTCGCGCAGCGGCGAGAAGGCGGGCGGCGGCACCGTCGCGGTGAGCGCGCGCGTCGAGGAGCCGAAGCTCGCCGGAAGGCCGCCCGAGCGCGAGAGCGAGCTGGTGCTGTGCGTCGAGGACGGCGGCCCGGGGCTCGCGCCGGAAGCCCTGGCCCGCATGTTCGAGCCGTTCTATACGACCAAGGGCCGCGGCAAGGGCACGGGCCTCGGGCTGGCCATCTGCCGCGAGCTGGTACACGGGCTGGGCGGGCGCATCGAGGTCGCGAGCGAGCCCGGGCGCGGCACGGTGTTCACCGCGCGGCTGCCGCCCGGCGACGAGCTGGTGCAGCGCGCCAGGGCAGCCGACGAGGCCCGCGCGGCCGCGCGCCCGGCGTGACGGAGGGTCCTTGGAAGAGCGCACACGGACCGAATCCCCATGCGGCTGCGGGCGAATCCTCGTCGTCGAGGACGACCGCGTCGCCCGTCAGCTCGCCGTCGAGGTGCTGCGCCTCGCGGGCTACGAGACCGTCGAGGCCGAAAGCGGCGAGCAGGCGCTGGAAATCGTGCGCGGCGGCGGCCACCTGGACCTCGTGCTGTCCGACGTGCGCATGGGCGAGATGGACGGCCTGGCGCTGCTGGGCGAGCTGCGCGAGCACCACCCGGATCTGCCCGTCATCCTCGTGACGGCGTTCGGCGACGTCGAGGGGGCGATCCAGGCCACGCGCGCGGGCGCCTGGGACTACGTCGCGAAGCCATTCAATATCGACGAGCTGCGCCTCAGCGTCCGCCGTGCCCTGGAGCACCGGCGCCTGGCGCAGGAGAACCGTCAGCTCCGGGAGGCGCAGGCGGAGGAGGCCGCGTTCCCGGCGAGCGGCATCGTGGGCCGCAGCGCCGCGATGCTCTCCGTCTTCAAGATGGTGGCGCGCATCGCGCGATCGACGGCGCCGGTGCTCGTGCTGGGCGAGAGCGGGACCGGCAAGGAGCTCGTCGCGCGCTCGGTACACGCGCACTCGCCGCGCGGCGGCGGGCCGTTCGTGGCGGTGAGCTGCGCGGCGATGACCGAGTCGATTCTGGAAAGCGAGCTGTTCGGCCACGAGCGCGGCGCCTTCACGGGTGCGGACAAGGCGCACCGCGGCCTGTTCGAGCAGGCGACGGGCGGCACGCTGTTCCTGGACGAAATCGGCGAGGTGCCGGCGAAGATGCAGGCCCAGCTCCTGCGCGTGCTGCAGGAGGGCGAGGTGCGCCGGGTGGGCGGTCACGACCCGGTCGCCGTGGACGTGCGCATTGTGGCGGCGACGCACCGCGACCTGGACGAGGAAGTGAAAGCCGGGCGTTTCCGCGAGGATCTGCTCTTCCGTCTGCGCGTGGTGACGCTGCACCTGCCGCCGCTGCGCGAACGCCCCGAGGACATCCCGCCGCTGGTCGAGTACTTCGTGGGCCAGGCGTGCCGGCGCGAGGGCCGCCGCGCGCCCGCCATCGCGCCCGAGGCCATGGAGCGTCTGCGCCGCCACCGCTGGCCCGGCAACGTGCGCGAGCTGCGCAACGCCGTCGAGCGCGCGCTCGCCATCGCGAGCCCCGAGGTGGTGCTCGAAAGCGACCTTCCGGCGGAAATCGGCGCCGAGCCGCCCGCGCCGCCGTCCGGCGCTCCCGCGCGCCCCGCCGCCACCTGGGCGGGGGCGGACCTCTTCTCCGACCGTCCCACGCTGGACGTGCTGGAGCTGCGCTACGTCGACCTCGTCCTGCGCGAGGCGGGCGGCAACAAGAAGCGCGCCGCCGAGCTGCTGGGCATCGACCGGCGCACGCTCTACCGCATGCTCGAGCGAGACCGCCCCGAGGGCGAGCCGGCCGAGCCGCGCGCGGAAGATCCCGAAAAGACTCAGGAAAAGCCGGGGGTGGCCGTCGCCGAGCGCCCGGAGCACTGAACGGCTGCTCGGAAAAATCCATCGCGTGGAGCGAAGAACTCGAAAAAACGTCAACCACGGAGCCCACGGAGAGCACGGAGGTTTCCGGTTCTCCTGTTTCCGATCCTCCGTGTTCTCCGTGGGCTCCGTGGTGAAATGCTCTTGCTGCCGCTACGCCGCCTTGGGCGCCGGCTTCGTCGCCTTCTCCTGCGCCGCGAGCTGCACCATCAGGTCCTGGCGCGTGCCCTCGGGCAGAATGGTCACCTTCGCGTCGCTTTCGAGCAGCTTCTGCGTCTCCAGGATCTCGAAGAGGGCCGCCGCGACCTCCCCGTCCTGCGAGATGCGCTGCAGCGCCGAGCCCACGACGCTGGGCCGGATGGCCGCCGCCTTGGCGAACTCCACCGCCGCCTCGCGCTCCGCCGTGCTCGCGATGAGGTTCACCTGGTTGGCCCCGTCCTGCCGGATGGCCCCTGTCACCTGGCGCAGGCGGTTCACGAGGGATAGGGGATTTGAAGCCGGCACGGCGCTTGCCGTCCCTGGGGCACTGCTGTCGGAAAGCGACAGCGGCGCTGCTTGATCGGCGGGCGGGAACTGGCGCTCTGCACGGGCACACTCCCGCAGGGTAGACGAGCGCCGCGTCGGCGGTCAACGCCGAAGTGGGCACGGGGGCTGTCGATCGGGCAGAGCGTCAGGCGACCTCGGGCACGCTCTGGTCGAAGTCGTCGGGCGCCGGGGCGCAGTCGAACTCGCCCTGCGGCGGGCCTGTGGCGGCGGCCCGCGGCGGCAGCTCGGTCGGAAGTCCGAGACATTCCAGAATCGCCTTCGCCACGGCGCCTTTTTCGATCGCGGCGAGAGCGACTTGGACACGCTCGTCGGACTCGAGAAGCAGCGGCAGATGGCAGGGTGCAGCGACAACGTGAGCTGCATCGCGGAGCTCGCGGGCGCGCTCGGGGTCGAGACGGTCGCCGTTGCGGACGTGGGGCGGCTCGGCTCGCAGACCATCGTGAGCGTGAAGGTAATTGACGCGCGCCGCGCGACCGTGCGGCTGCGGGCAAAGCGGGTCGCCCGATCCGACGAGCAGCTCGTGCGGGTCTCCGAGGAGCTGGCCGGGGAGGTCGTCGCAACGATGACCGGAGCGCCGGTCGTGCTGCCGCCGCGCGCGGTCGCGCCGGCGCCGGGGCCGACGAGCGCGCCCGTGGACTCGCCGCGCGGCGGAGCATGGCGGGTCGCCGGCTACGTCGCGGGAGGGCTGGGGCTCGCGGCACTTGGCGTCGGCGCGTTCGCGGGTCTGCGTGCAAACGAGGCGGGCTCGACGCTGCTGTCCAAGCCGGCCTCCAGCCGGACCGAGGTGCAGCGCACTTGGGATTCCGAGAAGTCGAACGCGTCGCTCGCGAGCGGGCTCTTCGTCGCGGGCGGCCTTCTGCTCGGCTTTCCGCGTGCAGACAGGTTCGCACCGCTTCGCCTCTTTTTCGTGCCCATGTTGTCCTCCGTGGCCGAGTCCGCCAGGAAGAA
>Ga0172370_10006274_pt1 | contig 14978 bp, 8 predicted proteins | sample LakKiv5m_FD_114538 | JGI IMG/M metagenome (GOLD analysis project Ga0172370, IMG submission 114538) | Freshwater microbial communities from Kabuno Bay, South-Kivu, Congo - kab_022012_11.5m | ecosystem: Environmental > Aquatic > Freshwater > Lake | place: Democratic Republic of the Congo...
CTTCAAAGAAAAGCGGGATTTATACTATTGACCTTCATGGAGGCTCTGTTCTACCATTGAAAGTAGCAGGAAGAGAAAATTTTGATTATTCTTCAATCAGTTGGACATCCCGTACAGGAAGACTTGCATTCATATCAGCAAAAGAAGAAAAAGAAAATGACACTGACTCGTGCGAAATAATTATTTATGACAATCTGACTAAAGAAATCGCATCTGTTGTAACTAATACTAAAATTCCTGAAGGTTGGTTTATTCCATTTAAAAACAGTCTAATCTGGACAAAAGACGGGAAAAGGTTATTTTTTGGTTTGAAGCCAAATAATGATTCGTCAACAAAAGAAGATAAAATTACTTTTACCGACTCAACATTACTTGATGTCAAGAAAATTCTTAAGAAAACCGAGCTCGATTTATGGCATTGGAACGACCCAAGGATTAAAACAAATCAGAGGAATTGGTGGGGCAACAACAAGGACAGCGTTTACAGAAGCCTTTACAATATTGAGTCCAAACAGATAATTATTCTTGCAGACGAGAAAATGACCGATGTCCCTCCGGCAGATAACCCGAATTACATTTTAGGATACGACCAGTCAAAATATATAAAATCAGTGACATGGGATAATGATTTTTCCGATGCTTATATTATTAATCTAAACACGGGAATAAAAAAGCTTATTGGGGAAAAACTCCCTGAAGGTGCTTATCTCTCACCGCTTGGTAAATATGTCATTTACTATAAAAACAGAGACTGGTTTCTCTATGATTGCCTTGCTGACACGACAAAAAACCTGACGAAAAGGGTTGGCGTTGCATTTTATGACGAAGAATTTGACCAGCCGGCAGACCCGCCGTCTTATGGATTCGCTTGTTGGCTTGCTAATGATGAAGCTCTGGCTATCTACGATAAATTCGATATCTGGAAGTTCTATACATCTAATTATGAAACTTATCTCAACCAGACAGGTGCTGAAGGAAGAGAAAACAGCTGGACATTCAGACTTTATAAACTTGAACCTGAAAAAGAATACTTTAGCCCGAACATAGAATATACAATTAGCGCATTTAACCAGAAATCAAAAGAAGTAGGTATTTTCAGTTTCAATTTTGAGGTTTTAGGTGTTATCAATCATCTTATGGAACAGAAAAGATATAATGCGTTAGACAAATCTCAAAATGGTAAATATCTTTATTCCAGGGAAAGCTATGATGAATTTCCTGACCTATGGTTTTCAAATGATTCTTTGTTCAAAAATGTTAAGAAATTGACCGATGTCAATCCTGTGATGAAAGAACTGAATTTCGGGAAGGCAGAACTCGTAGAATGGACAAATTTCTCAAAAGATTCTTTGCAAGGTTACATTATTAAACCGAATAATTTTGACCCGAAAAAGAAATACCCTTTACTTGTTTATTATTACGAAAGATTTTCGAATCAATTCTATTATTTCTTCCAGCCGCGAATGAATCACAGACCTTGCTATCCTCTTTATACTGGTGACGGTTATATTATTTTCATGCCGGACATAAAATACAAAATCGGTCAGCCGGGACAATCTTCACTAAGCTGCGTTGTTTCGGGTGTTCGTAGTCTTGCATCCAAAGGTTTTATTGATACAAACGCTATTGCGATACAGGGACACTCATGGGGCGGTTATGAAACTGCTTACATGATAACACAAACGCCGCTGTTTACGGCAGCATGTGCCGGGGCACCGGTCGGTAATATGACGAGTGCATATAGTGGAATCAGACTTGAATCCGGGCTGGCAAGACAAATGCAGTATGAAAAACAGCAAAGCAGAATCGGCGGTACTATTTGGGACTCTCTCACAAGCTATATTAATAATTCGCCGATTTTCCATGCAAAAGGAACGAAAACACCCTTCTTGATAATGTTTGGTGACGAAGACAATGCAGTGCCCTGGCAGCAAGGTGTAGAGCTTTATCTTGCTTACAGAAGACTCAACAAAGAATGTTATCTTCTTCAGTATCATAACGAACCTCACATTCCGAGGAAGTACCAAAACAAGCTTGACTATGCAATCAGGATGAAAGAATTTTTCGACCATTACTGCCTAAAAAAACCTGCACCCGATTGGATGACAAACGGAATTGAATACAGAGGGAAATAAGTCATTTAATGTAAAATATTTTAATGTTAAACAATTGAATTAGAAATTTATTGAAGAACTTCTTTTTCGATTGCCTTATATATTAATCTGTTAAGTGGTATTCCCAATCTGGTAGATTTTTCAACCGCTAATTTGTGAATTTCCGGTGAAATCCTGATGTTGAAACTACCTTTATAAGATTTTTGTGGATTTTCTCCTGTTTGACTACATAAAAGTAAATAATCTTCTATGGCTTCAACAAATGAAGTTTTTAGCTCATTAACACTTTCTCCTTCGAAAGTAATTAAATGATTGATCCCTTCAATTTTTCCGAAGAAAACACCATCATCATCGTTATAGTGTACAGTTCCAACGTAATCCTTATATCTTAATTTATCATTCATTGGAAAACTCCTAATTTTTTTTGTTGCAATCATATCTTCACAAATTTTGTTACATGATTTCCAATTTTAAGGAAATATACTCCCTGCGGTAAGCCGGATACATCAAGTCGTACATCCCCTTCTTGAATGTTTCCGGTCTGAGTCAGGCAGGGTTGAATTTTAACCCCAAACACTGAAAAGATTTCAATGTTTAGTACAGGGCGAATGCCATTCGTCCTTACTGAAATTTCAAGAAAATCTGTTGCTGGATTGGGAGAAATTATGAAATCGCTCTTCTGCAAATTCTCACTAATACCTGAAGGTTTAATTCCCGTACCTTTAACGAAAATGGTATCGGGAATGTCATTCGCAATGATTTCGAAAAAATCGTTGTATTTTTTTTCTTCTGTTGGCTGGAAAGAAGGATAGAAAATGATGTTATATCCTGGAACGAACACAATTTTCTTAGGACTGATAGTGAAATTTGGTGACGAACCAATGAGATTAGTTATATTAATGGTATCAGTTGAAGTATTGGAAATAAGGAAAAAAGTATCCTTGACTGTTCCGATGGGGACACTCCCAAAATCAATTGTGTTATATCTGACAAACAATTTTGGCTTGGGTCTTATCCAGCCTGTTCCTTTCACGAAAATCGTGTCAGTCAATATGTTACTGAAAATACTGAAATTTCCTTGCAATAATCCATTGGTGTTAGGTCTGAATCGAATTGTATCTAAAAATTTTTCTCCGGGTGGAACTTTAAATGTTTGATAAAAAGATGAAAATACGTTTACTTTTGAGTTTATATTGTTAACGAATAGGGTGTCGTACCCGGTATTAAAAATTGTAACTGTAGTATCTTTGTAATAGCCCGTCTGGACTGTACCGAAATCGAACGTGTCTTTGCTTAGAAAGTATTTTGCTGAACTATCGGTGAGTATAGCTTCACTCTTCAGGAAGATAACGTAATTCCTGTCGTTGCTATTGATGGCGAATAATAAGCTGTCTTTACCCAAGTGCATCCCTCTGAAATACAATGAGACTTCCTTGGTTTCACCTGCAGTTAATGAGAATAATTTTTCCAGAGCATAATGTTCTGTTGACCAATCAGGAATACCAACCGTTAGCGTATCCAAACCGACATTTGAAATTTTGATTTTACTTTCGGCTATTCTGCCAGTCGGGACTTTCCCAAAATCAACAGTATCCGGAGAAACAGCAATTTTAGGGAAATCAATCGGTGTTTTCGATAATTTAAAAATACTATAATCAGTAAAGGCAAACATTGTATCGTTCCAAGCAGCAAGAGAATGTGCAAATCTATTATCCATATACGCCGTCATCCAGGATTGACCGTTATCTGAAGTTGCCAATATTGAACCTTTAGAATTAAGTGGATAAGACATTGGGAATGAGATATAAAGAACATTTGATGAATCAATTCCGATGGCAGAAGATATGTAGCTTCTGCTTGCCGATGGTAGAGGAATTTCATTCCAACGATTATTAACAAATTTGAACATATTTACCTTAGTTAATCCCTGACGAGTAGCAGCGTAAAGAATTCCATTTTTGTTTTTTGCGAATTGGTAAATCGTCTTATTATTTAAGCCTAAAGTATCCAGAGTCCAGGTACTACCTTCAAGCTGCTTTTTGAACAGACAACTGACTGTTTTGCCCGATGATTCTGTCTGATAATCAAGACTTAAATAAAGATAGTTATCATCAGAATATACATTCCCAACATTTGTTTGCGTTAGAGACTGCACCGTGAGATTCAGACCAACAGTATCAATCTTCCATCCGGTTGCAGGTGTACGGGAATAGACATGAGTTATAAAGCCGAAAGCTAAATGTTCATTCCCATATTTATCTGCACAAAAATTAAAATTTCCAAGATTTAATTGAGGTAAAGTATATTGCCCCAATGTATCAGGGCTCCAAGTATTTCCTTCATCAGTACTTTTATAATTGAAAAATTTTGATTCTGCATCTATCTTAGCAATGTACAAATTATCAGTTGCATCTTTAAATATTCGAATTGTTTGTTGATTGCTCGAAGTAGTTTTAAAAATTCTCTTCCATGTTGAATCAATTAAATTTTTCTTAAAAACGCCGAAATCCGAACTGGCTATCATCGTTCCGTTTTTCAGGAAAAAGCCTTCGTAAATTTTGAATGTTTCAATACCATCATTTGTTTGAGTCCAGGAGTCACCGAAATCAGTTGAACTAAAACTTCCATTCTGCGTACCTACGGCAAGTGTACTGAAAGCGGCTATGTCATTATAATACTTATTCGAAATACCCGTACTATTAACAATATTGCTGTCAATGCGTTCCCAGTTGCTATTTATTTTTTTCCTGAAAATATTATAATCACCGCCTAAATATGTGACTGCAAACAGACTACCATAATCATCACTTATCATTTTCATTATGAGATTGTATCCCAAACCATCGTCGAGAGACCAGGTCTGACCATAATCGGTTGAAAATCTAATGTCCTGAACACGATTGTAAACGTAGAGAATACCGTTTCGTCCAAAGTAAATTAGTTCGTTTGGTCGTGAATTATCTATTGTTGAAATAATTTGAAAGGAGTCAGAATCATTGTTTCGGTAAATGACACCCTTTGAGGCTGCTGCATAAAGTGTATTCCTATCATCCAGACAGTACGAATTAACAGTGTTATTTGCTCCAAGCGTATCCATTAACCAGCCTTTGCCATCTCTTTGATTCGTAAAAAGATTCTTATCAACAAGCATGTAATAAGAATTACCTACAAGTAATTTTTTTGAATAAGATTTGTCCAAGTTTAACAATGGTAATTCAATTACAGGTTCTTTAGTGAACGTGTCATTATTAATATCGTATGAAAATTCATATACCGAACCATCATGAGATAATACGTAACAATGGCGTATATTCCCAATTTCATTGTTTTTTAAAGTCAAATCCTCGATGTAATTATTAGTTGGAAACGTATAAACTTTTCTGGACCTGCTCCAACCGATGAATTTATCAAATTTCGAAAAATATAAGATATTATTTGAACTCAAAATTTTAAATTCATTCCCTCCTTCGCTGAAAATTTCGATATTAGTTACCGCATTCCCATCTGGTCCCGGAATTTTCTCTGATGAGTAAGTATAAAAAAATGTAATTGGGAACGTAATTAAGCAAAGGAACAGAATTTTTTTCAAAAAATTAATGCCGGACATAAATCCTCCAAATTTATACACTAAAAATATTTTCCGTAATTTAAATTTTGACGAATTTCTCAACTTTATCTCGCATTATGATAAAATATACTCCCGGCGATAATCCCGAAACATCAACTCTTACTTCGGAACTATCTTTCGAGAAGTTGATTTGTAAATTCAACTCATGACCCATAACGTTATAAATCCTAATCTCAGAACCATTATTGAGGTTTGGTTCAGATGATGTTTGAATATTCAGAAAATCAATCACTGGGTTTGGTGAAATTACTATGATATGGTTCCCATTTTGTTCATCAACTGCTGACTTTCCTTTACCGATTCCCTTGACGAACAAAGTATCCGGCTGGGAATCTGTAATAATTTCGATAAACTCGTCATAAATCTTTTCTTGCAATGGTTTAAAAGTTATACCAAATGACATATAAGAAAATGGCTCCGAGGTGAAAGTTGGTGATTCAACTGTAAAACAACTTGAAGAACTTATAAATTGTTTAACAAAAATAGTATCGTATCCGGCATTGAAAATCCAAATGCTTATTGTATTTTTTCGTCCGATATCCAAGGTTCCAAAATCCACAGGATTCGGTAAACATTTTAGTAGTGGTTTGGCTTGTTTTTCATCCATGCCTTTTATGAAAATCGTATCGTCCTGAATGTTACTTTTAACGACAAATATTCCTGCTAATTTACCGGCATCTGTTGGTTGGAAAGTGATTGTATCAATAAAATTTCCACCTGGTGGAACATCAAACATAACATGATTTATGTAAAAATATGGAACATGTGTGGTTATGCTATAAACATGAAGCGTATCAAGACCTGTATTGTTGAAAACAACAGCAGTATCTTTGGATTTCCCGGATTCGACCAATCCAAAATCAATTGTGTCTTTGCTAAGTTGGCATTTAGCAGAGCTATCGGTTAATATGCCTTCGCCTGTAAGAAGTAAGTTATGCGTTTTAATATTTCCGAAAATTTTGAAATTCAAAGATACTTTACCTAAAACTTTGGGTTTGAAAGTTAAGTTCATTGTTCTATTTTCACCTGGAGAAATTTTGAAGCTGGAATCGGGTGAAGAGAAAATTTCTGTCATCGCGCCTTTGTAAATAAATAATGTATCATCTCCTGAGTTGGTAATTAGTAAATTCATATTTCTTTTGGCATTAGTTCTGATTTTGCCAAAATCAAGAGTGTCGGAACTCAATTTTATTTTTGGGTATTTATATTTTGATAATGAAATTCTGAATATAGCCGCGCTGGTGAAAGCATACGTAGAGTCTTTACTTGCCGATAAGGCAAGAGGAATATTTTTTGAAATACCACCGGCAAACCAAGTATTACCGTTATCGGATGTAGCATAAAGACTTTCCTTGTAAGTTGTACTACCTGCGATATCGTAAGAAGTAAAGAGAGTGTTCATATAGTCAAAACCAAGGGCTGAGTTTTTATTAAATTCAGCAACAGGTAAACTTCCTAACTCTTTCCAGCCGGTTTCATATTTAAAAATTGCATTTCTGCCTGTCGGATTAATTGCAGAAGCATACAATGTCCCCAGTCTGTCATTCGTTGTACGCGATAAGTACAAACCATTTAATCCTGTAGTATCCAAAGTCCAATTTTGCTCCTCCAGTTTTCTTTTAAAAACAAAATAGTGATAGTTATTATCATTACCACGTACGGTACCGCTAACATAGAGTTTGGTTTTGTCCGAACCGAATGTAGAGAAAGTTGCATCTGATAGTACATTGCCATCTGATTGCATGTAAAAATTATCAATTGCCCAATCGGAATTCATCTGTTTTGACCAAATTATGAGTGTTGAATCATAACTGTAATGGCTGAAAGCCAGATGCTGCCCTCCTTTGGTATCAACATAAAATGTCTGACGTAAAGAGCTGACAGTTGGCAGCTTACTAATATCTTTGGTATCATCATTCCATGAATCACCGATATCAGTGCTTTTATTAATTTTAATATGATAAGAATCCGGAAAACCATAAATGTATAAATTGTCGTATCTATCAGCTTGAATTTTATAATTTGGTATTTGAGTTGTATTTCCGATTGGATAAATCATTTTCCATGGTTGATTCGATTCAGTTCGCTTGAAAATTCCGGAATTAGTTTGAACTATCATGGTACCATTATTCAAAACAAATCCTCCCAGATAATTCTCGGATTCAATACCGGTATTATTTATTGCCCAAGTGATGCCGCCATCAAAGGATGAAAACATTCCTTGTGATGAGCCTCCTTCGATAGTTGAGTAACCTGATATATCATTAAATTTTGGAGGATATCCGGTGCTTACTCTAATGTTAGTGTCAATTATTTCCCAGAAATCCGATGGTCTTTTTCTGTAGAGGGCATAATCCGAGGAAGTGTTTCCTGAAGCGTATAAAATTCCTTTATTGTCTTTGAATAGCCGCATGTTAGTTAGTTTAAGGAAGTCGAAATCAGTCATCAGGGAATCTTCTGAAGATACACGATAAAGATATCCTTCCTGAGAAATGGCATACAGCATTTCGTCATTGCTGTAATATACCATAAAGAAAGATGAGGGATATTCTTCAACTCCAATTCGATTAAAATCCGTACTGCCGGGAGCTTGTCTGTATAGTCCCATATTAGTTGCAGCAATCAGATTTTGGTTTTTATCAAGGCAGATTGTCGAGATTACAGCATGAAAACCTGATGTATCCGGCATCCAGCCTTTGCCATCCCTTCTATTGATGTATATAATTGTGCTGCTAATCAGATAGTAACTCGTACTAACAACCAGATTTCTTGTCTGTTTTTGTTTGAAGATGTTTAACGGCTTTTCAACCGTAGGCGAACTAAGAAATTCATCAACTTGAGTATTATACATAAATTCGTAAACAGTGCCATCAGTTAAAAGAATATAGCACAGTCGAATATTACCTGTTTGAAAATTTCTTAATGTAATTTCAGAAATGGGGCTTTCTCCCAAAGGAAAAGAATATAATTTCTTTGCAACACTCCAACCTGAATTCGGTTCTAAAAGTGATGAGTAAATTGAATGTTCTGTAGCTGCCAATTTGTAATCCAAACCACTTTCATTGAAAACAACAAGATGAATTATACTGCTTCCATCAGGTCCGGCAATCTTTTCAGATGCTTTTACCGATGATAATGCAATTGAAATTACTGACAAACAAAAAATAGAATATTTTACAAACTTGAAAAGATTCATCATAATCACTCCGAAATATTCAAAACTTTATAATTAGAATTACTTCATTACCTTCAGATTCACAGTTAAATGATAAAAACATTACAAACCAAGTTGAAGTCAGATTTTCTTTTCTACTTCTTTCGTTTTTAAAACAATTTCATTTTTTGATACTTGTCAAAATACAATAACACATGAAACGCAAAAATGTCACACTCAAAAATGAAAAAAAGTGAAAAAAGAAAAAAAAAGAGCGAATGATTTTCGCCCTAAGCAATTTTTATCTATTTTAATAGGAACTATTCCGCTTTGAGCAGTTCTACTTCGCAGATAAGATTTGTGTTTGCAGGTACGGTACGAACGGTTCGATTTCCGAAACCGAGTTCAGGAGGTATGATAAGCTTTCTTTTTCCACCGGGTTTCATCGTAAGCAGACCTTCTTCCAATCCTTTAATCACTTCCTCGTTTCCGATTTTGAACGTTAGCGGTTGGTCGTATTTATAAGTATCTTCGATAATATTGTTGTCTTCGGTGTAAATTTTGAAATGAATTGTAACCTTTTGATTAAGCTTAGGAGTTTTTCCCTTACCTATTACCATATCGTAATATTTCAATCCAGATGGCATAGTGACTAATTCATATTCAACCTTTTTCGTGGTGGTTTTAGCAGCATCTTTTGTGGAGGAACAGCCTGCACCGAGTAGCAAAACTAAAGCAGCAATCAGAGTATATAGAGTTTTCATAACTTTCAAACCGTATTATTTGAATTTATTGTATTTAAGAACAGCTTTAATAAAATCAATAAAAAGAGGAGTTGCAGTTACAGCCCTGGATTTTAATTCCGGGTGAAATTGTACTCCGAGAAACCATGGATGATTTTTTAATTCTGCAATTTCAACTAACGTGCCATCGGGAGATAGACCACTAAAGACTATTCCGTTTTTTTCGAGAATTTCTCTATAATCATTGTTAAGTTCAAAGCGATGACGATGACGCTCTGAAATTTCGAGTGTCTTGTAAGCTTTGTAAGCCTGAGTGCCTTCCTTGATCACGCAGGGATAAGCTCCAAGCCTCATCGTTCCGCCTTTGGCAGTAATGGTTTTCTGATATTCCATCAGGTCAACAACGCTTTGGTCGGTTTTTTCAAATTCCGACGAGTTAGCATTCTTGAGATTACATACGTTTCTTGCAAACTCAATAACAGCACATTGAAGCCCCAGACATATTCCAAAGAATGGTATTTTATTTTCACGAATGTAGTTAATTGCGGTGATTTTACCTTCGATTCCCCTTGAGCCAAATCCGGGTCCAACGAGAATCCCATCGAGATTGCCGATTTTTTCCTTAACATTTGCTGCTTCAATTTCTTCGGCATTAATAAGTTCAACTTTCACTTGGGTGTTGTTAATTGAACCTGCATGAATGAAAGCTTCGAGAATGCTCTTGTAAGAATCTCTGTATTTTGTATATTTACCAACCAAACCAACGGTAACAGAATTTTTCGGAAATTTGATTTTGTGTACAAAATTTTTCCATTCTTCAATTTCGAGTTCTCCCATTGGGACATTCAACTTTTGGAGAACAATGTTATCAAAACCAGCTTTGTGGTACATCAAAGGAACTTCGTAAATAGTATTTTCAACATCAAGACCCTCAATAACTGAGTTTTCTTCAACGTTACAGAAGAGTGCGATTTTGCTCCTTTCATCTTTGGTTAACTTATATTCGGTTCTGCAGATTAAAATGTCAGGGCGGATTCCAAATTCCATCAGAGCTTTCACGGAGTGCTGAGTAGGTTTGGTTTTGAGTTCGCCCGATGACCTGATGAAAGGAACATAAGTCAGATGAATATTTATTGCGTTGCCCGGACCTCTTTCGTGAACGAACTGACGGGCTGCTTCCAAAAAGGGAAGTGATTCAATGTCGCCAACCGTACCACCAATTTCTACAATAACAAAATCGAATTTACCATCGAAAAAAGATATTCGTTTTTTAATTTCATCAGTAATGTGAGGAATCACCTGAACCGTTTTTCCAAGATAATGTCCTTTTCTTTCTTTCTGAATAACTTCATAATAAACCTGACCAGTGGTTGTGTTATTATTTTTGGTAAGAGAAGATGCTATGAACCTTTCGTAATGTCCAAGGTCAAGGTCGGTTTCTGCACCGTCGTCAGTAACATATACTTCACCATGCTGGAAAGGATTCATTGTTCCCGGGTCAACATTAATGTACGGGTCGAGTTTCATAATTGTGACCGAAAAATTTCTTTGTTTGAGCAGTAAGCCTAAAGAAGCCGATGAAATTCCTTTGCCTAAAGATGACAAAACGCCACCTGTGAAAAAAATGTACTTTGTTTTGTTCAGTGAAGTATCCTGTTTCATATAACTAATTAGAATTTGTAAATTTGCAAAAACTCAAAGATAGAAAATAATAAATTTATGAGCAAAAGACTTGTACTTTTTTTTAATATTCTAAAGAATATTGACATCCTAAACAATAATTTTGGTATGACGAAGTCTTTTATTTCAGTTATAAGTGAAACTTTGTAATTAAATAATTAAAGTTTTTTTTTGTGAAAATATTTATTTAATTTTAACTAACAAAAAAAATAGTTAAAGTTAAAGTTGAATTGAAATTTGGATTTTTTATGTGTTTATACGATGCACCTACTGAAGTTTCTTTGAGAATACTGGACATTCATCCTGCTTGCGAAGCTAAGCATAAACTTATTTCCATGGGTATTCAATCGAATGATATTCTGATTAAATTGAATAACCCGAACTCAGGTCCCGTTCTTGTACAAAATATGACTAACGGCTCCAGCAAACTTGCTATTGGAAAGAAACTTGCCGAGAGCATAAATGTCGAACAGCATCAATAAAACTATCGTCCTCGTTGGGCAGCCAAATGCCGGAAAAAGCACCCTATTCAATGTTCTTTCCGATATTAAAATATCCACATCCAACTTTGCTGGGACTACGGTCAGTTTACATGAAACTGATATTAACATCAACGGCGAAATTTATCATCTTATTGATTTACCCGGGATCTATTCTCTTAATCCTTCCGATGCAGCAGAAGAGTTAACTTTAAACTATCTTTTAAATAAACAAGTTGATTTGATTATTAATGTTGTTGATGCAACATTACTTGCAAGGAGCCTTGAACTTACGGTTGAACTTGTCGAATTGGGTCTTCCAATGGTGATTGCATTGAATATGCAGGATGAGGCAGAAAAACATGGTGTGAAAATCAATAATGAGAAACTTGAAGCAATTCTCAATGTTCCCGTTGTTCCGACAATTGCTCTCCTCGGAAAAGGAGTTAAAAAGTTAGTTGACCAGATTTACAAGGTATTTTCCTTCGGAAAGAAAAACGGTACTGTTCTGGAATACACTCATCATTTTGAAAAATCATTACAGGTATTGACAGAAAAAATAGAACCGATGCTCGGAAAATTCCGTTCAAATGCCAGATTCTATGCCATCAAATCAATTGAAAATCCTTTATATGTACCGAAAAGTATAATGGGAAGTATTTCCGACCTAAGGAATGAAATCGATAAAGAAAATATTCAACTCCATAAAAAAGACAGTTTCGAGACTGTATCTTACGAACGTCATCATTTGGCGATGAAACTTTCTCACGAAATTTCCACTTTAATACCACGGAGCCAGCGACCATTTTTGGAGAAAATTGACAGCTATCTTCTACATCCTTTCTTTGGTCAGATTTTCGGATTCTTATTTCTATTCCTTTACTTTTTCACGGTATTTGTTGTCGGTAATTTCTTGAGTGGTCTGGTTGATGTACCTGTCAGGATGCTTCCAGAATTATACGTAGGTTTGAAGATAACTCAGCCTTTTCTCTGGCGTACTGTTGATGGAATTGCTCAGGGATTAATCGGAGGAATTGGTATTGTACTTCCATATTTTATCCCATTGCTTTTTCTTACGGCTTTATTCGAAGAGACGGGATACCTTGCCCGAATTGCATTTTTGATGGATAGTATGTTCCATAGAATCGGACTTCACGGGAAATCAGTTGTGCCGTTCATTATGGGTTTTGGTTGTGCGGTTCCTGCTCTTTATGCCACAAGGATAATGGAAAATAAAAGAGACCGTATTATAACCGCAATGCTTCTAAACTTCATCCCTTGTTCTGCAAGAATATCAGTGATTTTTGCGATAGCAGCAGCATTTACGGGTCCTCTCTGGGCTATTGTCATTTTTCTTTTTGTTGGTGTCGTGATAGCTATTAATGGAAGATTGATGACAATATTTTTATCAAAACCGATGGGTTTGATTCTGGAAATTCCAAATTTGAAAGTACCGTCTGTAACTGTAGCCTCTAAAAAAACATATATTAAACTTAAAGATTTTATTAAAGTTGCTATGCCGTTTCTGGTTTTGGGAAGCATTGTTCTCGGCTGGCTTGATTATTTCCGGGTAACTGAATATATCAATATGTTGATGTCTCCTTTCATAACAAATTTTTTAAATTTACCTGAGAAACTCGGCTCAACACTCGTATTCGGATTTCTCAGGAAAGAACTTGTCGTGGTAATGGCAACTCAAGCTATGGGAGTGACAAACATAACGGGGCTAATGCTCACTCTCGCTCAGGCAGTAACATTTATAGTATTTGTTGTTTTCTATATCCCATGTGTGTCAACCCTTGCTGTCCTCTGGAGAGAGTTTGGAACAAAAGTTGCAATTTATTCTATTTTATTGACAATGACAGTAGCCACAATATCAGCATATTTATTTAAGTTGATACTAAATATTTAGTTTATATTAATTTTTTTTTTTATTTTTGAAAAATTAATTAACGATTTTTTCGTTAAAAAATTAATTTGAAATAAAATTATTAATTAATTGAAGAGAAACATAATGTTAAGTCAAGCTGTTCAGGATTACGTTAAAACAATTTATAAATTGCAAGAAACCGGTCCTGTTTCTACTACCGAAATAGCACATGAATTGGAAGTATCCGGTGCTTCTGTAACCGGGATGTTGAAAAGGCTTTCTACAATGGGTTTGGTTGATTATAATTCCTACAAAGGGGTAACTCTTACTGCAGCAGGTGAGAAGATTGCACTTGAAATTATCAGGTTCCATCGTCTTCTCGAGCTTTATCTGAAAGAAATGATCGGATTTCCACTCGATAAAGTTCACGAGGAAGCCTGCCGTCTCGAACATTTCATTTCCGAAGAATTTGTTGAGAAGATTACCTCACTTCTCGGTGACCCCAAATTCGACCCTCATGGTCATCCTATTCCTTCCAAAGACGGTAAAATGGATGAATATATTGATATCCCTTTATCGGAAGTTGAGACTGATAAAGACTATTTCATCAGCAGACTTGCCGATAGCGACCCCAAACTTTTAGGGTATCTTGAAGAGATGAATCTTGTTCCAAATGTTAAGGTTAAAGTCCTTAATAAAGCTCCTTTTAGCGGACCAATTACCATAACTGTGGATGGTATTGAGAAAATGATAGGAAGTGAAGTTGCCGGCAAGATTTTCCTTAGAAATTAACAAAAAATTATGTTGAATAATATTAAACCTCCGGGAGCTAAATTTTCGGAGGTTTTTTTATGATTTGAAGCAAACTAAAAGGACAATGATTTCGTTTCACTTCTAATGATTTATTAAACTTTAAAAAACGAAAAAGGTTAAAAGTATGTTAAAGAAACCGGTTTTGGACATCCTGAATGAACAGGTTGCTAAAGAAATGTTTTCAGCAAACCTTTATTTATCAATGTCAAGTTTTTATCATTCATTGAATCTCAATGGTTTTGCTAACTGGATGAGAGTTCAGGCTCAGGAAGAGATGTTTCATTCAATGAAATTATATGATTATATCATTAATCGGGGTGAGAGAGCTTTGATATCAACTGTTGAAGCACCAGCAAATTCATGGGATAATGCTTTGGAAGCTTTTAAAGCCGTCTTGGTACACGAGCAAAAGGTTACAGAAAGCATAAATAATGTTTACGAAGTATCCCTAAGAGAAAAAGACCATGCTACAGCTACGCTCATTCAGTGGTTTATCA
>Ga0172370_10006276_pt1 | contig 14974 bp, 13 predicted proteins | sample LakKiv5m_FD_114538 | JGI IMG/M metagenome (GOLD analysis project Ga0172370, IMG submission 114538) | Freshwater microbial communities from Kabuno Bay, South-Kivu, Congo - kab_022012_11.5m | ecosystem: Environmental > Aquatic > Freshwater > Lake | place: Democratic Republic of the Congo...
GCATCCCGGATTCAGGGTGAGCTATGAGGGGCATGAGTGCCAGTGGAACGGTCCGAGCTGGCCGTTTGCCACCTCCCAGACGCTCACCGCCCTGGCCAATGTGCTGAACGATTATCCGCAAAATACGATCAGCAAAGATGATTTTTTCGAGACTCTAAGGATATACACAGATTCGCACCGGTTCAGGCAGATCCCGCCGGCGGGGGATACCATTGTAAGCAACAGCCCGTGGATCGACGAGAACCTCAATCCTTTCAACGGCGACTGGCTGGCCCGCACCCGGATGGAGGTGCAGGGACATAACCATGGGTTCCGCGAGCGCGGGATTTATTACAACCACTCAACGTACAACGATATCATCATCACCGGCCTGGCCGGGTTGAGACCATCACTTGGTGATACGCTCACCGTGAATCCTCTGATCCCTGATGGGTGGGACTGGTTCTGCCTGGATGATGTTCCGTATAAAGGCCACAGGATCAGCATTCTTTGGGACCGGAACGGTACCAGGTATCACCATGGATCCGGACTTCAGATCTGGATTGACGGCCGAAGGGTGGCCAGGAAGGAGGGACTGGGCAGGATGGAGATTGTACTGCCTTAGTGGGAAAGGTTAAGATACTTCGTGTTAAGATATTTGCGGAGCAAATAGTTAAGATACTTCGTGTTAAGATGCTTTGCGTTAAGAGGTTGGCTTCGCCAACGTTAAGAATCTTACCGCGCAGCGTCTTAACGGCAGAGCCATCTTACCGCGCAGCCTTCTTAACGCGACAGCGTCTTAACGTTAATCATCTTAACGCGCAGCATTATTCCACCACCAACTTCCTCACGGTTTTATTTCCTGTATCTGAAATAAAATACACACCGGGCGATAATCCTCCCAGGCTCAGGGTTCCGCTCTGCAAAAGCGTTTTTTCAATCAACGCCCGGCCTGTAAGGTCGAGGATCCTGATCGTTACCGGATGGCTGCAGTTGATTTGCAGCTCGCCGCGGGCGGGATTGGGCCAGAAGGTAAATTCCGGGTCAATACAGGGCAGTTCTTCGATTCCGCTTGTTGCACCGTTGATTTTCCAAAGCTCGGTGAGTTCAGGAGTATAGGAGGCTGAAAAATAAAGGTTTCCACCCCATACCAGGAACTCCCGGTTATGGTACAAAGGCATGCCCAGCGGAGCAATATCAGGCATGATCATCTTGGTCCCAGATGTGCTCCCGTCCGTCACCCAAACCTGGCTGTTCTGCTGGTCATCGTTGATTGCCGCGAAATAGAGCAGATCGTCCATGATTGCAATACCCCAATAACCTGGGGATGAACTTCCGGTCCCGGGATTGATATCGCGGAGCATCCGGGTTCCCTCCTCCGTGCCGTCGGTCGACCAGAATTCCACACCGCTGGTTTCAGTTCTCATCCAGAAATAGAGCCGGTTATTGTATATGATGATTGGCCTGTTATAACCCTTTTCACTCTCCTGTTTTGCCGGAAAAACTTCTGTACCGGCAGTTGTTCCATTGGTGCGGAACATCACCTGATTACCCGTGGATTCCAGGGCTGAAAAATACAACAGTCCATTGTATACCATCAGGTCTTCAGGATAGGAACCTGAGGAGGGACCGATCCTTTTGACCATCTGGGTTCCGGCGGTGGTTCCATCGCTGACGTACAATTGCGTGCCATAGGAACCGTCATCTGCGCTAAAATAAACCTTACCGTTATATTCCGTAAAATTCCGCGGATTGGATCCTTTCTCGCCAGAAGTATGGGTGTTGATATTCTTAATCATGTTTGTATTTGCTTCCGTTCCATCAGTAACCCACAGTTCTGCCCCATCAATACCGTCGTCTGCGGAGAACCAAACTTTCCCATTGACCAGTTTGAGATAGGACGGATTAGAACTATTGGTACCCGGATTTATATCCTCGATGAGTTTGCTTCCTGATGTGGTACCGTCGGTTATGGCAATTTCACGGCCCAAAATATTCCAATCAGCTGCAAAAATGAGCTTTCCGTTGAATGCGGTGAGGTTGCCGGGATTGGATCCGCCTGACCAGCCGTTGTCATAAACCATTCTGGTAGAAGCTTCTGTACCGTTTGAGATCCACAATTCTCTTTCATGCACCCCGTCATCGGCACTGAAGTAGAGACTTCCAGAAAGCAGGAGATTCGGGACAAGGGTGGGGTATGACGGGTTGGACGACCCATCAGGGTTGATGTCTTTGACCATACGGGTCCCCCCCTCGGTTCCGTCCGTAATCCAAAGTTCACGGCCGTGCGAATTATCAGCCGCTGCAAAAAACACCTGGTAACTGATGTAGGGGAAAAGACCGCTGCGATACGCAGTTAGATCACGAGGGTAAGAGGCACTTGATGGGTGAATGTCCTTAACCATTTTGATGGTCTGCGCTGATAAACCACCGATGATCCCCACCAAGAGAATCATGGTGAAAAGGAGAGATTTTCTCATAAGAAAGGAATTGGTCTTCCTAATTTAGGAAATATTTAGTTAAGACTCTTTTTGTTAAGATACTTCGTGTTAAGACACTTTGTGTTAAGATATTTACGGAGCAAATTGTTAAGATACTTCGTGGTAAGATACTTTGTGTTAAGATGTTGGCGCAGCCAACGGTAAGAATCTTACCGCGCAGCGTCTTAACGGCAGAGCCATCTTACCGCGTCAGCGTCTTAACGGCGCAGCCTTCTTAACGCGAAGCGCCTTAACGAGAAACATCTTAATGCGCAGCATTATTCCACCACCAACTTCCTCACGGTTTTATTTCCTGTATCTGAAATAAAATACACACCGGGCGATAATCCTCCCAGGCTCAGGGTTCCGCTCTGCAAAATCGTTTTTTCAATCAACGCCCGGCCGGTCAGATCGAGGATCCTGATCGTTACCGGATTGCTGCAGTTGATTTGCAGCTCGCCGCGGGCGGGATTGGGCCAGAAGTTGAATTCCGGAACATTGGCACGGAACTCCTCGATCCCGGTGGCAGGAGGAACCACTTTCCAGAGTTCCCAGCCATGACTGGTGTAATTGGCGGAAAAATAAAGGATATTGTTCCATACAAGGAAAGGATCAGTATTGAGGAGCGGATCGTCATTGGTAACAACTTCCGGCATAATCATACGGGTGCCTTCTGAAGTACCGTCGGTAACCCACATCTGGAAATTGTTTTCGTTATTGTTGGAAGCCGTAAAATAAAGCAGATTGTTCAAAACCGCGATACCATAAGAACCAGGATAAGCATTCCCAGGTCCGTTATTAATGTCGCGTACCATAAAAGTACCACCCCCTGTTCCGTCAGTGGACCAAAGTTCACTTCCGTAGGCTTCGGTCCACTTATCGAAATAGAGCCGATTATTGAAGACCATCAGGGGTTGGGCACTCACCTGATCCTCTGCGAGAAATATCCCTGTTCCTTCTTCTGTTCCATCGCTTGAGAACATTGGCCTGTGCAATGCGGTCTCGTATGCCCAAAAAAATAAATTATGGTTGAGCACGATGAAATCATTAGGTCTTGAATCCAAAATATTCCCAATTTTTTTCACCAACCGGGTACCGGCAGTGGTTCCATCGCTTGTATAAAGCTGGGTTCCATTGTATTCGTCAAAAGTTGTAAAAAAGACTTTTCCACTCATTGCGATGAAATTGGCCGGATCTGAATCGATATCGTCTGAGGTGCGGGTGTTAATATCCTTGAGCAGGGCAGTATTCACAGTAGTGCCATCGGTAACCCACAATTCCCGGCCATGGGTTCCGTCATTGGCCGAGAACCAAACCTTTCCATCAATTGTCTTCATTTCCCTGGGGCTTGAACTTTCCGCTCCAGGATAGATGTCCATTAGAAGCCTTGTTCCGGACTCTGTACCATCAGAAATATACAATTCGAAGCCGCTGGTACCATTATTGGCGGTAAAAATGAGTTTCCCATTCAAAATGGCAAAATCATCAGAAATAGATGAGGCTACACCCGGATTAATGTCAGCAACCAGCCTGGTCGATGCTTCAGTTCCCCCGGTAACCCATAACTCCCTACCATGAGTTTCATCTATTGCAGAAAAATACACCTTAGGAACCAATATGTTCCCTGAATAAGTAAGGTCTTGGATAACAGCATTTCCTCCGGGATAAATGTCTTTAACCAGCCGTGTGCCAGCCGATGTGCCGTCGGTGATCCACAGTTTATAAGGGTTGTCGTCATTCTTGGCTACAAAAATGACTTCAAAGGTCAATGAAGGCAGCATCCCGGATCTGAAACCAGTTAAAAAGTGCGGATAGGAAGATCCAGTCGGATGAATATCATCAACCATTTTAATAACCTGTGCCTGGCTTGCCATAGGGATCATTATCACTACAGCCAGACTGAAAAGAATGGATTTTTTCATGGCATTAGGAATTGGCTTTCCTAATTTATGAAATATTTAGTTAAGACGCTTAGCGTTAAGATACTTCGTGTTAAGAAGCTTCGCGTTAAGAAGCAGTGCGTTAAGGTGTGGTTAAGGTATAGTTGAGGAATGGTGAGGTGTTGTGAGGTGTTGTGAGGTAGCTTCGCTGTGAGGTGTTGGAGCCCCCATACCTCACCATACCTCGCCGTCCCTTAACTATCCCTTAACGGCGCAGCCATCTTGCCGCGCAGCACCTCCCGATCGCTTTTGATCTTCCTGATCACAAATTTTCACTATATTTGGAATATGGCCCATGTGAAAGAAATAGTCGCAAAATGGTTTTTAATGCTAAGCATGATATTGCTGATTGCAGGAGGAGGATTTTTATTGAATCCGGAAACAGGGCAAATTTCGGCTTATGACAATTGCATTGATCTGGCAGATCATCCTGAAGAATCCTATCATTATGGCATCGATCACTATGTGGGATTGAAAGATTACAAGATAAACACTGCCGACCATCTCTTATTTTCAGGACTATCATTTTGTGAAGGGGTAAAGTATTCCTTTAATTCCATTTCAAAGATCTGGCAACCTCCAAAAATCTCTTAATCAAGTAGTCTAGAGTTAATTATTTGCGGTTAATCTGCAAGGTTATTTAATCTCATAATTACTATGGTTAAAGAGAAAAAGCGAGTGGCTCTATTTTCCGTATTTGCAGCCGTCATTCTAACAGGTTTTAAATTAGTTGTGGGTTTACTGACGGGCAGTCTGGGGATTTTATCTGAAGCCTTACACTCCGGTTTAGACCTGGTCGCAGCGATTATCACCTATTTTTCCGTCAGGATTTCTGACAAACCAGCTGACAGGGAACATAATTATGGTCATGGTAAAATCGAGAATTTTTCAGCATTTATTGAAACCATCCTGCTACTGATCACATGCGGCTGGATCGTTTATGAGGCAGTTAACAGGCTGGTTACCGGCAATACACACATTGAAGTAAATATTTGGAGCTATATTGTGGTGATTACTTCAATCATTATTGATGTTTCGCGCTCCAGAGCCTTATATCGTGTGGCAAAAAAGCATAATAGCCAGGCCCTCGAGGCTGATGCTTTGCACTTTTCCACGGATATATGGAGTTCAGCAGTAGTTTTATTCGGCTTGATCTGTGCGAATTTCGGCTTTTTCTTTGCTGACTCTGTGGCAGCTTTAATAGTTGCGCTAATTGTTTTATTCGTGTCCTACAGGTTGGGTAAAAAGGCCGTGGATGTCCTTCTCGACAAAGCGCCCCAGGAAACGGTTGTGAAGGTTCAGCATGCATTGCATCAATTCCCCGAAATAAAGCACTTTCACAGTTTGAAAGTCAGGACCGCCGGCGCCGATACGTTTATCAAATTCAATATTCATGTGGATCCGGAATCATCCGTAAAAACTGTTCATGAACTCTGTGATAAAGTTGAAAACAAGTTAAAATCAGTCATTCCGAGAAGTGAAATATATATCCATGCTGAGCCCCAAGATTTGGGCCATATTGAGGATGACGAAAAAGAGCAGGAAACGATTTTTTTGCCAGGCTAGTAGGTTAATATACTTCGTGGTAAGATACTTCGTGTTAAGATATTTCATGGGTGATGTTTGCTCCGCAAACGTTAAGATCTTACCGATCGCGAAGCGATTATCTTACCGCGCAGCATCTTACCGGCGCAGCATCTTACTGGCGCAGCCATCTTACCGCGCAGCCATCTTACCGCGCAGCCATCTTACCGGCGCAGCCTCTTACACTATTAGTTTGCCCCTAAATCCCCGTGCGGCATAATAGGATTCCGCACCGTTGTGATAGGTGAATACATGGTCGTAGCGGCGGTCGCAGAAGAGGGCACCGCCCCGGGTGCGGATCCCGGCAGGTGTGAGAATCCAGCTGGAGGTTTTAAGGTCAAATTCACCAAGCGTCTGGAGAAATCGGTACTCTTCCTCCGTCAGGACCTCAATACCGATTTCAGCTGCCGCATCCAGAACAGAATTGGCCGGCTTGAACTCTTTTCTGGAATCCAGCGCTGCACGGTCATAACAAAAACTCCTGCGGCCTTTGGGGCTCTCGACAGCGCAATCATAAAAAAGGATTTCGCCGGTTTGACCGTCTTTCCCCACCACATCAGGCTCACCCCCAGAGTTTTCCATCTCACCAAGTGACCATACTTTATCCTGATGGGCTTCAAGTCTGGCCGCAACATCGGACCATTCAATCCCCGGATGTCTTTGCGTGTTCTTATCAAATCTGGCTTTCAGGATCCCGATCAGTTGTTCCTGATCCTCCTTCAACAGCTTAGATGCACTTGCCATGGCGTTTTCTACAGAATGGTTACTCTAAGTTTAACGTCCGAATCGAGCCATTGTTCAGCTTCGCTCAGCGATGTTCTCCGATCACCGAGGCTGAAACCCAGTAATAATCGCTCGCCTTACCTCCGTTCCGGGTGAAAAATAAATACTTGCCATCGGGTGAGACGGAAGGGAACCGCTCCAGCATTTCAGAATTGACCACAGGCCCCATGTTTCTTGCCTCGGTCCATTGACCATCCGGGTTGCGAAAACTGATATACAAATCTGCAATTCCATATCCACCCTTCCGGAACGAGCAGAATATCAGGTATTTTTCATCGGGGGATATGAACGGGTGCAAATTATCGCTGCCGTCATTGATGACCGCTTCCATTTTTCGGGGAGCCGAATAGGAACCGTTCTTAAACTCTGAAAAGTAGATTTCAAAGATTCCTAACTTGTTGTCAGGATTATCGAAGTACACATTACCGTTTGCCGCAAAACTGAAAGACCAACAGCCTCCTGTCAATGGAAAACCAGCCGTTATTTTTCTGGCACTCTCGTTGCCGTTTTCGATTCTATACAGATCTGTCCTGACTTTATGCGGATCCGTTGTGGGTGGATCATCCGAGCCGATGAAAAACAGTTCGCCTGACGGCGGATATAGGGTAGGGCACCTTACTGCGATCTGGCTCACTTTGAGGATCTCGGTGCTGCTCCATACTCCCTTCGATTTTCGGGCAAACCATATCTTTTGCTGGATCTGGGATACCCCTTCGCCCGGCGGTTCAGTTGCCCAATACAGCGCTGATCCATCGGCTGAGAATCCGATCTTGCTGTGCTCAAAACCGCTGGTGGAAACAATCCCGGGCGCAAAAACCTCAGGAATATTCCCGGGAGGTCTTAATCCGAAAAAGGAACTTGCCGGTCCTTGTGATTTGCCAACTGATGAGAAAAGGGCAATTAAAACAATCAATGAAAGTAATTTCCTCATAATACAATGGTTACAAACCATTTGACCATTCTTGTGCTTTGGAATTACAACTCCTTTCATTCATCCCTGATTTATTAATCACGAAATAACTGTTCCCTCACCCCCTCATCCCCTCATCCCCTCACCCCCTCAACCCCTATTTTGTTTTTCCGCCGAATTTGATACATTGCACCTGCCCTGCTTAACCTTTGTCTTTGTCTATGGATACATTTGAAACCAGCGAAGCTACTGGCTTAGAAGCCAATGTGCTGACCCCTGAGATCATCCGGGAACTCTGGTCGAAAACCTATAATACGCACGGAAAACCCGATTGGTCCCATATCTTTCCTTACTATCATGATGACCTGGTTTTTCAGGATACCATTCAGCGGATCGATGGCAAGCCGGCATTTATTGAAATGTGCAACCGGCTGACAGCCAGGACTAAAGAGCTGAACATGGAGATCGTTGCGATGGCACAGGAGGGAAATACGATCCTGTTTGAATGGGTAATGACCATGATGTTTAAAAAATGGCCGAGCACACCACTGTACGGATCCACACGGCTGACCATTGCGGATGATGGCAGAATCATTGGACAGCGGGATTACTATGACCTTTGGGGTGATATATTCAATAATATTCCACGATTTGGTAAAATGTACCGGAGATATATCAAAAAGAGATTCGGATGAGCAAGAAAGGTGGATTTAAATTACCGGATGAGCTTGATTTTCTGAGGGTGGGCCGACTGCCACAGCGGTATTCCAACGCCCGGATGGATGGGAAGGTGTGCGTGATCACTGGAACCACTTCGGGTATCGGTTATCATACTGCTATTCGCCTGGCAAAAGTAGGCGCCCATCTCGTGATGGTGGTGCGGAATCAGGAAAAGGGAAAGAGAGTATCGGAAGAGGTGGAAAAATTATCAGGAATCAAGCCCGGCCTTCATATAGCTGATTATTCAAGGCTTGCGGATGTCCGACGGGCCGGTGAGGAGATCCTGGCGGCTTATCCCAGGATTGATGTGCTGATCAATAATGCCGGTTTGCACATGACCACACGGAAACTGACGGCCGACGGGCATGAGATGGCGTTCGGGGTTAATCATCTGGCCTCATTCCTGCTGACGAAGCTTTTACTCCCCAGCATGGTGGAGAGCGCTCCCTCCCGGATCATCGACATAAATTCCGAAGGGCATCGTTTCGGCAAACCTGACTTTAACGATCTCAGTTGGTCGAACCGCAGGTATAAGGGGCTGGCCGGATATGGGGCAGCGAAAACTTCACAGCTCATGACCGTGTGGGAATTCAACGACCAGCTGGCGGGCACAGGAGTTACCATCAATGCCATGCACCCCGGCGCTGTCCAGTCGGCCATCGGCACAAACAACGGCCGGTTGTACAACCTGTGGTCGAAATGGGTGATCCAGCCCATGCTCCGGAAACCAGAAATATCAGCTGAAGCAATCTTTTACCTGGCCTCCTCCCCGGAAATGGAAGGGGTAAGCGGCAGGTTCTTTAATCTCACAAACGAGGAACATCCTGCTCCCCATGCCATGGACCGTGCACAGGGGCGCGAAATGTACCGGATCAGCATGCACCTGACCGGATTCGGAAAGGAGGTTGAACATGAAATATGATGTGGTAATTGTCGGAGCCGGCATGGCAGGATTGACTGCTGCCGCCTTTCTCTCAAAAGAGGGCAGGAAAGTGGCCGTGATCGACAGACAGGCTAAAACAGGGGGACTTGTTCAGACATTCTTCCGCAACGGGATAGGATATGACACAGGCCTTAGATCCATCGAAAATTCCGGGATCGTGATTCCTATGCTCAGGCAGCTGGGCATAGAAATCGAGTGGCTTCCCAGTCCGGTTTCCCTCGGGGTGGGCAATCAGGTAATCCGCCTATCGGGTCCTGAAAGCTTCAGGGATTATGAGGCACTCCTGTTGTCACTGTTCCCTGATCATCAGGCTGATGTAAAACGGATTACCTCAGCCATCCGCAGGATCATGAAATACATGGATGTTCTGTATGGTATTGAAAATCCGGCTTTCAGAAACATGAAGGAGGACCGGGAATACCTGTTTAAGGAGATCTTGCCGTGGGTGTTCCGTTACATGTTCACCGTTGGAAAGATCAACCGGCTTAAATTGCCGGTGGATGAGTACCTGTCAACTCTCACGAGCCACCAGCCGCTGATCGACATGATCGCGCAGCACTTTTTTCAGAAAACGCCTGCTTCCTTCGCCCTCAGTTATTTCCATTTATATCTTGATTATCGTTATCCGAAAGGCGGAACCTCTGCACTCGGAGAAAACCTCGAGGCATTCATCCGCAACCATGGCGGTGAATTCATGCTTTCGACCACTATCACAGAGATTGATCCCATCCAAAAGCAGGTGAGAGACCACCTGGGTAATCTGATCGGATATAATCAATTGGTATGGGCCGGCGACATGAAGGCCCTCTATTCCCTGGTTCCTGTCGAAAAGCTCGGGGAAACCAGTCTGGCCAATAAGATCGGCGAAAAGCGGGCCGAACTGGCTCCGCTCCGCGGGTGCGATTCTGTCCTGACCGTTTACATGGCCGTTGATTTACCGGTTGAATGGTTCGAAAAGATCTGCACGGGCCACTTCTTTTATACCCCTGAACCAAGCGGGCTGTCATGTGTGAGTGGGGATACTGAAACGATAGAACAGATCAAAGGGTATCTGACCAGTTATTGTGATCTGAATACTTATGAGATCGCAATTCCTGCCATGAGGGATCCCTCACTGGCACCCCCCGGGAAGACGGGCCTGGTGGTGAGCCTGCTTTTCGATTACCAGCTGGCGAAGCGGATTGAAGAGTCAGGATGGAGCGAGGAGATTCGCAATTTTCTGGAAGAAAAATTTATAGAGGTTCTTGACAGGTCGATTTTTCCGGGACTCGCCGGTCATGTTACGGAAAAGTTCTCCTCATCACCGCTGACCATCGAAAAACTGACCGGTAACACGGATGGGGCAATTGTGGGCTGGGCTTTCACCAATCCGATTATTCCGGCAGAGAGTAAAACCCTTCAGATCACCAAATCGGTGTTAACCCCGATCCCCTCGGTTTACCAGGCAGGACAATGGGTCTTCACTCCATCCGGATTGCCGATCTCCATCCTTACCGGTAAATTGGCGGCCGACCGGGTATGTAGGGATGCGCAATAGAAGGCGAAAGAAGAGAGACGAGAGGCGAAAGAAATACATAAGATGTTAAGAGATGGAGATAACAATTTCAATTTGGATTGAGGCACCCGTAGAGGAGGTTTGGAAATGCTGGGTGACTCCGGAGGATATTGTCGGGTGGAACAGCGCATCGCCCGACTGGCACACCCCAAGGGCTGAGAACGACCTTAGGCCGGGTGGTGCATTTAATTACCGGATGGAGGCAGTGGATGGCTCCCACGGGTTCGATTTTTGGGGCACATTCACCGAGGTAAATCGGCCCTCGAAACTATCCTATTTGATCGGTGATGGTCGGAAGGTGGAGGTGGTTTTCGAAGCGGAAGCCGGCGGCACCAGGATCACCGAGGTGTTCGAAGCCGAATCCACCCATCCTGCCGAAATGCAGGAAGCCGGCTGGAAGGCGATCCTCGAGAATTTCAGGAATTACGTTCTTAGAGACGCATAATCATGTAACTTAAGGCTCAAGGCTCAGGGCACAAGTCTCAAGTATAAGGTTAAGTACTTAAGAATTAATGACTTTCACCTTCCTCCTTTCACCTTTCTCCTTTACTTTTGTCTTCCTGCCCTCTTGCCCCCGGGAGTACCCGGGGCAGGCCTCCTGCCTTTCCTCACCCCCTCAACCCCTTTCCCCCTATTTCTCTTCAAAACAACCATTAGTAGCGAAGAAACAACTATTCGTAGAGTAATTTATGATATTTGTGGTGATTTTGACCTGTAGTTTTGCTCCGTCAAACACTAAAAATATCAAAATGGAATCTAACATGGTGGGCGGCAAGATTGCCGAAGCAAGAAAGAGAATGAATATCTCCCAGGCACAACTGGCGCAGCGATTGTTTATCAGCCCCCAAGCTGTTGGGAAATGGGAACGGGGAGAGTCGCTCCCGGATATTATAACCTTGATCCGGCTGGCCGAAATCGTAGGGGTCGATCTTAATTACTTTTCGGAAGGTTTTACCTCGGTCGCTGGCGAGATGGTTTCTCCGGAAGCTCAGGCTGGCGAAAAACCAGAAGCAAAGCCATCACGACGGGAAAAACCTGTGTGGGATATGTCGCGCGGAAACTGGGTGGATGCAGACTTTTCCGGGCTGAAAGAACTTCATGAGAAATTCGGCTCTTCCAACATGCAGCGATGCCTGTTCGTAGGATCGGATTTATCAGGGTTGCTTCTGAAAGCAAATCAGGTGGTTCGTTGCGATTTCACCGGTTCAGAACTCAGGGGCAGTCATTTAAAAAGTTCTCACATGGTTCATAACCAGTTCGTTAAATGTAATTTGAGCGATGCAGAGTTTACGGAGAGTCATATCGCCCTGTGTAATTTCTCCGGGGCAGATTTCACAGCTGCGGTGATCCAATCATGCTCCCTGGTTAAAAATACCGTGACTCAAGCCATTTGGAACCGCACTGCTTTTATTGGATCGGACTTGATTGACACGGTTTTTGAAGGCACGCTTGAGGACTGCTCTTTCGAGAACTGCAGCTTTGCACGGGTGAAATTCCAGAATTCCACCCTGCTCAATACGTTCTTCAAGAATATCAACCTGAAAAAGGTCAGGTTCATTGATTGCAAGGCAGACCGTCTGACATACGCTTTCCTAAAAAGCGGCAAAGCCGATTTGTCGGGAGTTATCCTGATTCCCTCGATGTGAGATGGCGTAATTGTCTGGTAGAGACGCATATATGCGTCTCTACGATGTGAGATGGCGTAATTGTCTGGTAGAGACGCATATATGCGTCTCTACATATGTTTAGGCGCCTCCCCCCTTCCAGGGTGTCATGATATCCGGTCGATAATTATATTTTTTATCTTAGGGGAGCATGACAAACCGGAGCCTGAAACCATATAAATCTTTCTTGTTTGTTTTACAGGCATGCCTGGTTCTGTATGGTTTACCGGCTTCAACCCAAACCATCAGACTGGGGCCTACCGCCTGTTTCTATCAGTCGGTGGCTGACACTTCCAATGGCCACTATTTCGTTTTCAAGGACGACAGTCTCCTGGTCATCGACCTCAATCAGCTTAAGGTAATCGAAAGAAGAGTGGTTGTCAGGCCTGATGGATGGGAGAGCCTGGTGTATGTTCCTGTGATCCTGAACGGGGTTCCTCACCTGACAGCTCAGAATGGTGGCTGGGTAATGAAACTGACGGAGGAAGGGTGGCAAAGGATCGATCATTCCTATGTCCATAAAATGCAGGTTCAGTCGGCTGTCTTTACGCAGCAGGATACATTGTATAAGTTCGGCGGATATGGATTCTGGTCGGCAAGGAATTTCTTTACCTGGTTTGATACCACAACCGGTGAATGGGACATCATCCCGCCAACCGGGTCCAAAAAATTTCCCCCCGGACTGATGGGCCCGGTGATCGTGGCTGAAGGTCAGGATTGGTATGTAATCCAGGGCGGAATTGTAGTGCCGGAAAACCCCACGCAGTATGAGCAAAATGATCATGTCTGGGTTTTTCGCAAGGATCGGTTAAAATGGGAAAAACTGGGCAAGCTCCGGGCAGATTTTTCAAAGCGGGACATGGACATTGCCGTAGGCAACAGGAAATTGGTGGTTATCGAAAAAGAAAATGCCAGCTTCTGCCTGGTGGATGTTGTGAAAAACAGGCTCAGCATTTACCCCAAGGCCTTTCATACCCTAGGCTTTTATGCCCATGCCGGGTTTAGTCCCGTATGCTACAAAGGAAACCTTTACGGAACCCGGAACGATTCAGAGACGGACCAATTGCTCATCAACATCGTTCCGATGACAAAAATCCTCGACCTTCCCCATACCTCCTCCAGACTGTATGATCCGTTCGTCCATGCAAGGTGGATTTTCCTTGCAGCCGGGGTCATCTGCGGCCTGGCTCTGTCAGTGATGGCATTCAAGCGTTACAGAAAGGTCAGTTACAAAATCCAGCAGGAAGGGAATGTGCTGATCTACCGCTCGCGGAAAGTTGAGCTTGATAATCAGCAAATGGCTGTTTATCAGCTTCTGCGCGCTCAGGAAGAGGTAAGCTCAGATGATATCATTGATGTTGCCGGCAACAGCAACCTCCATGTGACTCAAAATATCCGGGTCAAAAACCAGCTGATCGACCAGCTCAACATGAAATTGCACTTTCTTCTGAATACCAATGAAAAGCTCATCGAAGTGAAACCTTCCAAAATTGATAAGCGGATCAAAGTTTACAAGCTGAGGAGGGAATATCTTGACTGAAATAAAACCTTAACCTTAATGAATTTATCAACTAAAACTGCCTACTTAATGCTGGGCAGCAGGCTGTTTCTGTTTCTGTTCTTTCAGGCAGCCATAGCCTGGATTGCCAATTCCTGGGAGATCTCCAGCCATTACTGGTTGCTTACAGCTACCCTGACTAACTTCGTCAGCATACTCCTGTTGTATTTCCTTTTCAGGCGCGATGGAATTGTCTATTGGAGAATTTTTTCGCTGAACCGGGCAACCCTTAAAAAAGACATTTTGCTATTTCTGGGATTAACGCTGGCTGCGGGACCGTTGGTTTTTATTACCGGAGCTCTCCTCAGCAAGAGCCTTTGGGGCGATCCGGATGTTCCCACCCGGATGTTGTTTGTCCCGATTGACAAATGGCTGATCTATATCCTGATGCTTGCTTTTCCTTTGACCATTGCCTTGGCCGAACTGGCAACCTATTTTGTTTATATCATGTCAAAACTCAAAGAGCAGGTGAAACTCCGATGGCTGGCCGTTCTGCTTCCGGTTCTGTTTCTATCCCTCCAGCATTGCACGCTGCCCTTTATTCCGGATATGCGGTTTATCCTGTACCGGGGTCTGGCGTTCCTTCCTTTCGCAGCTCTGATCGGAATTTCATTGTATTACCGGCCTTCCCTTTTTCCTTACTTCGCCGTGTTGCATGGCATCATGGATTTTGCAACAGCCCTGATGTTTTTAGTCGAGGTTTGAGAAGGTTAAACATACTTAGTCCTTTCTCCTTTCTCCTTTCTCCTTTCTCCTTTCTCCTTTACTTTCGTCTTCCTGCCCTCCTGCCTTACCTTTCCCCCTCATCCCCTATCCCCCTCATCCCCTATCCCCCTCATCCCCTATCCCCCTCATCCC
>Ga0172370_10006277_pt1 | contig 14973 bp, 15 predicted proteins | sample LakKiv5m_FD_114538 | JGI IMG/M metagenome (GOLD analysis project Ga0172370, IMG submission 114538) | Freshwater microbial communities from Kabuno Bay, South-Kivu, Congo - kab_022012_11.5m | ecosystem: Environmental > Aquatic > Freshwater > Lake | place: Democratic Republic of the Congo...
ATCCACCTGGTTGCCGAGGTGCAGGAGACCTGCCAGCCTGCCGCCGAAGCGAAGCAGGTGACCCTGCGCTGGCAACCTCCGGCGGAACGGCTGATGGTGCGCGGCGACACACACCTCCTGCGGATGGCGATCAAAGAACTTGTAGACAACGCCATAAAATTCACCCCAACAGACGGCGTGGTGACGTTCTCCTGTCAACGTGGGCCAGAAGGCATTGTATTGGTGCGCGTGTCGGATACCGGCCGTGGCATCCCGCCCGAGGAGATATCGAACCTGACGCAACCCTTCTACCAGTTCCGCCGCGAGGAGGCGCTCGGGGGTATCGGGATCGGGTTGACCCTCGCCGACAGCATTATTCGTGCCTGTGGTGGGGCATTGTGCATCACCAGCCCAGGCTTGGGACAAGGGACAACGGTGACGATTGAATATCCGCAGATATCTCCCTCATGAAGAGATCTCGGTCCTGAATATGCACTCCAGAATGTGAACCGGCGTGCAATAATGACCCACTTGCGGGGGTAATCGGCATCCAAAATTGACCCACCTCGGCAGATCCGTCACTCTCTCTGGGCTAACCAGCGAGAGGAGACCCTGAAAGGAGATGCTGATCGTGGAGACCATCCGTAAGATTTGTTGTGCCTACCAACGCGACGGCAAGTCTATCCGCCAGATTGCCCGTGACTTCCACCTAGCGCGCAACACCGTCAAGAAGGTGCTGCGCGGAGAGGCGACTGAGTTCCTCTACGCCCGCACGGAGCAGCCACTCCCCAAGCTGCGGGCCTATGAGGACGCTTTGCTGGCACGCTTGGCGGCGGACGCCGACATGCCCAGACGTGACCGCCGCACGGCGCAGGTGCTCTTTGAAGAGATCAAGGCTGTGTAGCACCATTGTCGTGCAGTGAATCCAGTCCAGTGTCATCGACACCGGGCAATGATAGCGAGATCGCGCATGCGCCGGAATGAGCGACAATACACCTGGTCGCAACAGATACCGCCGGCCATGATGCTCTGTCCACCCCGAACCGGTCCGTGGCCAATAGATCCGGCAGAACGGATCACACGATACACGCTCCACCGGCGCCCAGGTCGGGTCGCAGCATACCCGACCGCCCATCAACAGACGGACGGATAACGTGGCTAAAATATCAGGTACTGAGACGGGTTGCACGAGCTCCACCTGAAAGATTGACAAGAGAGCACACAGGAAAAGATGCGCTGACATGAATATTATACAAAATATCGTGGGAATTGTCCATTGCTGCTCCTGCCGATCGAGAAGATGCGTGAATCAAGCAAGCCTTCCGTCTCTTCGTTGAAAAACGGCAGCGAGGGATCGACTTTCTCCACCCAGTATAGGGCGATCAGCACCCGACTGCCGCCCAACGCCGTCAAATACGACCCGCGGAAGAATCCCGGCCGGCCAGCAATCGCCGGCGGCGTGAAGGGTTCGCAGACAGGCGCCCAGGATTGCCCTTCATCGTCCGACAAGGTCAAATAGACTTTCTGATCCAGCGTGCCGTTCTTCATCGGTGCGGCGCGAAATCCACAAATCCATCGTCCTCCCGGCAAGACGGCAATGCCTGGCCAGCAACAACTCTGGTCGCCCGTGCCGGGTGTGCCGGCATACACGGTTCCCTGTGCGATGATTTCGTGCATAATTATTCTCCCCCCAATGTTTCCTTCACTGATTTTCTCTCTCCTTGGAGACAATCTGTTTTGACTTTTTGCAAAATACCGATGAAATACCATCTGTGAATGTCGACCTTATCAAAACCCCTCTCCTCGCTGGGCCTGTCCCGAGCATGTCGAGGAGAGAGGGATTGGGGTGAGGGTCTTTCCCCGCACAAATGGTATTACAAATAGCGTTTCATCCATTCCCAGCTCATCGCGTAGAAATCCCGCGATGAGGTATGTGTCAAGTCAGGATAATGTACCAGCGATTTGATGCCGGAAATCCGGTCGAATACAGCCTGGATAGTCTCTGCTGGACAGCCCTCGTCTTTTCCACCGCTGCTCATCAGTGCCGGCGCCCGCAGCCAGGACGCGAGATTCACCGGATCGAAATAGTCGAACACATTGAGAAACACCGGGTCGTCGAGGAGATCGGTGAACCTGGCGAAAGTGGCGTTATGACGCATATCGCACAAATACGGCACATGCGCGACCACCGCCTTCACCCGCTGGTCGATGGCGCTGGCTGCCAGCGCCATGCCGCCTCCCTGGCTGGTGCCCATGCAACCGATCCGCTCCGGATCGACATCGGACTGGGTCAGCAGGCAATCGATGCCGCGGACGAGATCGAGAAACCCGCCGCGGTAATAGAAGTCCTCCCGGTTATGCTTGCCATGGTGCACCCAGGCCTGGTAACAGGAGGGATCGACCTGCCAGAAATCACCCGATTCCCCCTGAGCGCGAGGGTACACGTGGAGCATCACATAGCCACGCTGGCACTCGGCGAGCGTTGTGCCGAACGCCCATCCCCCCAGTCCCGGCGGGACGACGATCGCGGGAAGACGCCCGTGATCCCGCTCGCCCGCGATGGGGCGCGCCAGGTATGCGCGTATCTTGATGCCGCCCAGGCCGCGGTAGGTCAGACGAAACTGTTGATAGGGCAACGAATTGTCGACCGGCTCGATCTGCAGATCGAGCGGCGTCGCGGCTGCTTCCTGAAGACTCTGCGTCCAGAAGGAGCGCAGGTTGTCCGGTATCGCCGTGTCATGCATGTTCTTACCCTCGCTGTGCCGCACCGCTGGCCTTACTCACCAGCAGTTCGATGCCGACGACTTTGATGGCCTGTTTTCGCCGGGCCTGCTCGCCAGGATCATCACCGCCACATGCGACGACTAGCTCATTCCAGCCTTCGCGAATATCTGAGGCGGAAAAGTGAAAATTCAACGCGGTGTGCCCGGGAATATGATGCGTCAGGTCGCCGGTGGGAGCCAGCAACTCATCGGTCCGACAGGGATGCCAATTCGGCCAGGCGTCATTGAAGCTGACCCCCAGCTTGGGGAAATTCGCGTCATCGGCGGGTCGCTCTACGATGAGCTGAATGGTCAATTCCATGCCCGCAGATTCGGCGCACATGGGAAGGCGGAACCGGCGCTGCGTGGTCGGCTCGAAGTATTGGGGTAAATACTCATCGACTTCCAATATAGTCCGTACTCCCCCGAGTTCATAGCCGGCCGAAAACGCGTAGAACTTCAGCTTGCCCCGCATAGCATCAAGATTATCGATACCTTTGATCGCCGGGTAATGCGCCTGGAGGTTCAAGCCGCGGGGGACGGACTCGAAGCCGGCGTGCTGGTCGACGCAAAAGAAATTGAACAGCTCGATGCCGTCGGCGCCCGACGCCAGCTTGCCCGCCGCGTTGCCGTGGAGCATCGCGGCGCTCGCCGCCTGATAGCGGAGGTAATGGCGGTATTGAAATGCCGGGGCATACGCCGGAAGCCAGTTCGGCGCGCCTTCCACGACGCCGTATAAGGCCATGTCCTCGCCGAACTGCTGGCGCATCCGACCGTAATCTAGATCCCAGGTGGTGGACCAACCGGCACGGGTCGGGCAGACAAAATCGAGCATGCCTTCGCGGGCCATCGCCAATATATCGAGGCCAAGCGTTCGCTGGTGCGCCATGTTCGCCGCGGTCCGCACCCCGAAATAGAAGGGGCGACCGCTGGCGTTCGCTTTCGCGGCGCACAGGCGGGCGATCTCGCCATGCCAGGCGGTGATCGTCTCGGTCGCCTGTTGCGTCGCCACGGGATTGCAACAGCCCAGGTGGCGCGTCCAGTCGAGCTCGAGCCCCTCGAAATCATAGTCGTCGACGAGCTCGCGAATCATCGTGAACATATAATCGCGGACTTCGCGTTTCTCATAGTTAAGGGCACGAAGATTCGGGCGCGCCACCCCGGTGACGTCACATCCGGCAAGGCGGAACTCGTCGTCCGCCAACAGCGGCGCATCCATGAACGGCCCCTCAAACGCACCATGCATGTCATTCATACGCACGGAGAGCCAGGGGGTGATGCCCGCACGCCGGCAGGCACGGCTGGTCTCCGCCAGCAGGTCCACGCCTGCCTCCTGTAAATCCAGGTAGCGGTCCAGCAACCGGCATAAACTTCGCAGGTGCGCCTCGACCTGGGTAGGCGTCATAAACTCATTCAGCAGGTTGCCGTTGAAAAACGAGACGTCGCCGCGCGTGTAACCGTCCCACGGCGTCGGCGTGGTCTTGCTGGGCCACCACGCGCGTTGCGAGGCGGGGTTGTATACCAATGTATCTACACCGCTGTTAACAAGGAGATCAATGTAAGCTTGGATGGCGAGCGGCGACAGCTCGCCATGCTGTGACCCGACGTGCTGCCAGGGGTTCGACCCCTCTGCATACTCGTAGCAATATGTGTTGCAATCTGCATTGAACAGGTTACGATGACTGGTCGGTTTCATGGAACTTTCCGCCTTTCATTATACTCTACGGCAAACCGGATAATGCCGCCATAATAAGAGAGGAGCGATATGTGACGAGACTCGCAGTCAGCCCAATACGCATCCCGCTCCCACTTCCTCTAGTATAGGGTCGACACGAGAGGTGTAAAAGAGGGGAGAAGGACGAAAAAAGGAGATTATCCGGCCAAAACAGAATTAGAAATCTGTGTTCGTGATTCCCGATTTAACCGCCACATATTCCCAAGCCATGATGCGTCGCTTATGCAACAGGTTGATGCGCGTCCAGCACCCGTTGCTGGTGAATAGATATGACGTGTCGGTGTCACGTCTTGGATTTCTTTGCCTCTTTCCGCACATCTCCACCCCGCCGCAGGCACATGGCTACTACGAGGTATTATTGCTCCTCGAAGGCAAGTTGCTAGTGAATAGGCAACAATACGATCCCGGTGCCCTTATCTGCTTTTCTCCGGGTATCCGACATACGATTCTCACGCTCGATGTACCCATCCTCGCCATGATGCTGAATTTTTCGCTGGCGGAAGAAGTCCGGTTCGTCTATCCCAAGCGTTGGCCGGCGCGTCCGGATCTGATCTGGGAACTTGGCCTCCTCCTGCATGATATTCGGGAGGGAGTGCCCGGCTGGCAGCAACGCGGTATGTGGCGTTTGGGCTTGCTCATCTCTCACATAATGGCGATCGGAGAGTGGCAACCAGGGGAGGGGGTACAGGACGAGAACTGGCGGGAGAGAATAATCACCACCATTGACACATATCTATACGAGCGAATGGCGGATAAAATCTACCTGTCTGACGTGGCAAGCCATGTCAATCTCAGTGTGCGCGAAGTGACGCGGCTCTATCGCCAGATGACTGGTACTACCATTATGAAACACCTGCTGGAAATGCGCATTGTGCGCGCGGGAGACCTTATCGCTGATACCAGTCTGCCTATCGAACAAATCCGGGAGATCGTCGGACTTCCCGACGGTTCATACTTTCGGCGTTGTTTTCGGCTTTTAACCACCTCCTCCCCTCGCCAGTTCCGTAATGACCTGGGCCGTGTGAATAGATAAAGATGAGAAAAGGTCTTATATAACTTACCCCATAATGTCGCCGGAACTATAATATGCATTGTCTGATCGTTGTTCGCGTCGGTAGGAGCGCTGTTCTCTAGCTGTTATATTTGCATCGATTTTGGATCCATTCGTATTTGCGACCAGATAGTCCTCTTTTTCGTCTTTCCTCTCTCTTTCGTGTCTCTACCAGAAGCCTTATACTTTTTAATAAAGAGTTCCGTCATGAGCACCATATCCGCCACCCAGCAGGGCACCCTAAGCTTCCAATCTAAAAGGGGCTTCGTCGGGTTGTAGACCTGAGAGTGACTTCCTTCCAACGTTATACTTCCGTCTTCGAATATGCGTCGGGCGAGATCGTACCTGAGAAAATGACGCTTGCCCAGCGTGACGAATTCCACCGTATTAACAAGGGGTGGGGTTGACACTCTTGGCCACCTGCGCTGACTTCGGTCACGGATTCGTCGATGCGGCACGGAATACCGAGATCGTGCCACGCACGCTGGAACAGACTGATCTGGCGGTGGACTTTGGCGCGCACATCATCTCCACGTATATCGGCGTCGTGCCGGAGACACCCAATGTCGTCTGGGATATTCTGCGCATCGCACTGAATACTATTGGCGCTTACGCAGAGAAGAAAGGCGTGGTGTTAGCAACAGAAACGAGGCCGGAAAGTGGTTCAGAACTACTCGCGTTGCTAGATGTGAAGTTTCACGACATTATTTACAGCTGGCAGGTCTGGAAGCAGAGCATGCGGTAATCTTCTTTGAGAAACGCCAATCCCTCGAAGGAGATTACACGCATGCAGGTACATCCTAACGCCGCCACCAATAAAAAGCAACGGCTGCTCTTTTACGAGAGCCTCTTGAGCACCCGGGCCCTTGCTTCCCAGTGCAAGGTCTCGCATACCACCGTCGCCACCTGGAAGCACCGGGCCTCCCAGGAGGACCGGTCCTCCGCGCCGCGGACATCGCACTATGCGCTGACCGATGGCGAGCAGGAGCTGGTGCTGTTTCTGCGGGTGCAGGCGTTCTCGTTGGACGAGGTGACCGGCACGGTGTTGCCGTTCCTGCCGGCGGCGAACCGGTCGAATATCTACCGGGTGCTGCGCCGCCACGGGGTCCATCGTCGGCCGACACCACCGCGAGAGAAGCGGGGCACGTTTAAGGCGTACCCGCCCGGGTTTGTGCATATCGACTGTTTTCGCCTGCCCCAGCTCGGGGGCCGGAAACGCTATTGTTTTGTGGCGGTGGATCGCTGTACGCGGTTGGCCTACCTCCACGTCTACGATCAGCGATCCGCGGCGTCGGCCGTGGATTTTCTGGAGCGCTGCCGGCAGCTTCATCCCCGGGTTGAGCACGGTGATTTTTGGGTCGTTCCACTTGGTAATGGTTCCGAGGAACATCCCCGCCAGCACCTCCGGACTGAGTTTCAAACCGGTGGGCACGCCCGGCAGGTGATAGGCCAGCGCCACCGCGCCGTTCAGGTTGATGCCTGTCGGGCTAGATTGGCTCCCGTTCGTCGATGTTGACTGCTTCGCGCAGGAACTCACCAGCAGGATAAACGCGATCATGCTGTGACCGAACAGTGTGCTCTTCATGGTGTCACCTCGCCGTTTCGACTGGTCATTCAGGTTTATTTCGCTCTGTATCACCATACCGCCGAATTGTTAATGTTATATGAGGATCGTGTCTGTTGCGGATTAATACGGTTGATAGCCTGACCAACGAATCAACCTAGTGCATATTTGATAAAAAGGTCTTCCACCTTTGGCACGCGCGCATGCCGAAGGTTGTAGTGGAGGAGCACGCGGTCAATCGCCGCGAGTTGCTCGACCAGCGCCGTGAATTGTCGGCACGGCAAGGCCGTGCGTTTCACGAAGCCAATAATGGCTTCGATCGGATTGAGCCAGAAGGCATGCACCGGCAGCACGAGCGGCACGATCTTGACCCCTGTCCAGGTCCGGCTCACGCCCAGGTTGTGCTCCCGGATCGCCTGCCGGACCTGCTTAGACACATGCTAGGAGGCCTGGTCCCAGACGAGCACCAGCCGGGTGTGGCCCAGCCGCTGGTGCTGCGCCACCCGCGCCAGGAGCCGGGTGAGCACCCCTGTACTATTGGTGTGGGCGGCGTAGTCCACCCACCCCCGCTGTTCCTTGACATCGAGAAACAGGTAGGCGCTGGTCGTCCGCTTGCCCTTCTCCCGCGCCGACGTATTGCGCGGGGGGCGCTGGTGCGCCGCCCATCCCGAGCCGGCTTCCGGATTCATGATGCCCTGGGGGAGGCACCCAGACGAACCAGGTTTCATCCATGAATTCCAGACCGCAGGCGGGGTCTTCCAGCGCCTTGGTCACCCAGCGCTTGAGCTTGCCCTTTTTGGGGCATACTGCGGATCGGGACTGGTCGACCAGCGTTTCGCCCGCTGCCAACTACGGCGCGTTCGTTTGAGCTCTGTCCGCACGGTATCGTCGGTGATCGCGGGGACGATCCCCCGCGCCACGGCGGTGGCGGCCAGGTCGGCCGCAGTCCACAGGCTCCCGGCATGGCCAAAGGTCTCCGGGCGCTGGTGGAGTAGCTCGATGAGCGCCTCTCGCTGGGCGGGAGCGCAGATGCGCGGCCGACCGGGCGAGGTCTGGCGCGGAATGCGCGTGACATTGCGGTTGACGCGGTGGATGGTTTCGCGCACCCACCGCGTGGTACAGCCGACCGCGGTGGCGATGGCGGGAACGCGCCACTGCTGGGCGGAGAGTTGAATAATCTGCGCCCGGCGATGCGTCAACGCATCATAGGACTGCGCCCATTGGGCGACTTGCTCGGTTTCGTCAGTTGCCAAAGGGCGAACATAAAGACACATGACGAACAGGTGTTATCCATTCATGGGAGGTGGAACACCTATATTCGGATTTGCACTAGTAGACCACCAGCGTGAATTCGCCGGGGAAACCGCGCACCCGTAAAGGGATGCGGCTACGGTTTCCCCGGCGAATTCACGCTGGTGGTCTACTAGGGACATCGGCATCACTCCACCAATCACTAATACACGACCAGCGATGGAAAAACACGCTGGTCGTGTACTAGCAGCCTGTCACGCGAATCTTCGCGAGTGCTTCTCGATGATCACAGGCAGTAATAATGCACCGATGCCGGCAATTCGGCACGATCGCAACATCCCTTGATATCGATGAGGACGCCATTAGGCTTCAGCATGCCCTGCAGTTCTGCTTGTGGAATCGCCTGATAAGCCCGATGCGGCACGGCGAACACCAGGGCATCCAACTCGCGCAACTCATCTATCGTACGTACGACGATGCCATACTCTTCGGCCACCTCCTGCGGATCGGCCAACGGGTCGTGCACCAGGGGCTGGATTCCGTACGCCGCCAACTCGGCTATTAGATCAGGAACTCGGCTGTTGCGTAAATCCGGCACATTCTCTTTGAACGTTAGCCCCAAGATGCCGACACGGGCCTGTTTCACCGATCCCTCGTCGGCCTGAATCAACAATTTCACCAGCTTCTCGGCGATAAAGGCTCCCATTCCATCATTGATGCGCCGCCCGGCGAGGATCACTTGCGGTTGATACCCGAGCTCATGCGCGCGTGTAGTAAGATAATAGGGGTCGACACCGATGCAGTGCCCGCCGACGAGTCCCGGCGTGAATTTGAGAAAATTCCACTTGGTGCCCGCCGCTGCCAGCACATCCTGGGTGGCAATTCCCAGCAGATCGAAGATCTTCGCCAGTTCGTTCATGAGGGCGATGTTCAAATCGCGCTGTGTGTTCTCGATGACTTTGGCCGCCTCGGCGACTTTGATTGAGGGTGCGCGATGCACCCCGGCGTCGATAATCGCGCCGTAAGCCGCCGCGACGCGAGCGAGCGTCTTGGCATCTTCGCCGGAGACCACTTTGGTAATCTTCTCCAGTGTGTGTTCTTTGTCGCCGGGATTGATGCGTTCCGGAGAGTATCCCAGCGTGAAATCCACTCCCTGCCGTAATCCAGAGGTTTGGGCGAGGATCGGGCCGCAAATCTCTTCCGTCACGCCGGGATAGACGGTGGATTCATAAACGACCACCGCGCCGGGCCGCAACACATGCCCGACCAGTTCTGATGCCTTTCGTACCGGGGTGAGATCAGGACGCTTCGCCGCATCAATGGGTGTCGGTACGGCGACGACGAAAAATGTCGCCGCGCATAAATCATCCGGATTGGCGGTAAAGGTGATCGACGACGTCAGCAGGTCTTCGCGGGAACTCTCACCCGTGCGGTCGATCCCACGCGACAGCTCATCGACCCGTTGCTGTTTAATATCAAATCCGATAGTGCCGAGAAATTTGCGCGCAAAAGCCAACGCGACCGGAAGGCCGACATAACCGAGGCCAATGACGGCGATTCGCTCGTTCATAGAGTAATCCTTTCATGTATATCCACGAACTCATACGCAGAGACTGATACCATGTCTGTTGTTTAGAACAGGACCAAGCGCTAGATAGAACTACTGCTGATGAAGGTTGAAGAGAGACTTCTGCCTTCTTGTTGCATAGCATATTCCAAGGTGCCAAGGGCACCGGAATCATGACACCGCGGAGGCAGATTGGATCCTCGCGTGCTGTATAGGCATCTTCGGCGAATGATGGTTCAATTCCTGCAAAGCAAGCTCTCTTTCCCCGTGAAAGGTATACAGGTTGCATGAGCGTAGATAAATGACGGCAGCGATGGCCGCCCGACAGGGAGCAGTAAAACCATGCCGGGCACCGTACTTGGGGGATCTAGCGCATCCCAGAAAAGCCTTGTATACCCTCCCGATACCGGACAGTGAGCATCGACTCACCGATCGCAATCTCCCTGATAGTCACGCGTAACTGCAATGGTAGAGTCAAAAGCGAAAAATGGGCATGATTGATCTTTTCAATACGCCCTAGCCAGCGTTACGACCCGGCTGTTGCAATTTCGTATTCGGCAGCAGTTACCGAACGACCATAGCGTGAGCAGGCGGTCAGATGACAGGCGCGGCAATACGCCTTGCGCAGGCGGGGCAGGGGGCGTGTGCCGCCAGACTGATCAGGTGCAGACGGTCATCGCACACCTCGCGCAGGCGCTCCCTGGTGTAGCTGTATTCATAGGGGGACTGGTCCAATTGGCGGGCAAGCGGGTTCCAGTCCAGTAGGATACAGCGCTCGCCTCTACGGCGCTTGATCTGCACCGTAAAGCGCTGTACCGATATCACCAACTCCAGCATCTGCGGCCATTCCAGTTCGACCTTCATGAAATACTTGCGGCGCACGTCCTCAACCTTGCCGTGGTATTCACGGGTAATGGCCTCCAACCACTGGTGCTCGCGCGGCTGGTCGGCCTGTTGCTTTTCGGTTAGGTTCCCGTGGGCGGCCAGGAGGTAGAGGGTGGCCAGGCGCGCTGCAGCCTCGCGCTGCAGATCGTGGTGATAGGTGAAGAGCCGCTGTAGGTCCCATACCTGACGGTGGGTTATACCGGCGAATAAAGCCTCCAACTACCGGCGGAGGCACAGTGGCAGGGCACGCTCCAGTAAGGCGGGCTATAGGTGTTGCCCCCACTGAAAGGCCAGCAGTACCATCGTCGATGCAGGCGTCGACGCGGCGGGCTCGTTCGCGCCGGTCAGCAGTGCTGGCAGCATCTCATCTAACGTGGCACGGTTCGCCAAGTTCTAACTGAAGTCCAGCACCCCGTTGTGTTTCTCAGCCGTGCGCTCTGAACGCCGTGGCCATCCACGCATGCTGCTCGCCGTGGGCGTGCAGTTCGGGCAACTCGTGAAGCAGTATGTCGGGCACCGAGTGGTGGTGGTGGCTTGGCGGGTGATGTACGGTACAGCGGAGGGGATCCGGGCGGTCGTGCAGGCGATCGGCACGGGCACCGACATCAATACAGCGTTCATCAAGCGGCTCAACGAGACGTTTCGCAGTCGCTGGGCGGGGTTAGCCCACAAGAGTCGCCGGCTGGCGCAAACGGTTGCGCTGGTGGAGGCGGGGATATGGCTGGTCGGAACGGTGTATACCTTCTGCACCGTGCATGCCAGCCTGGCACAGACGTCCACCCAGGTGGCCGATCTGGTGGCCGCCCGGTGGACCGTTGGTGACCTGTTGAGTTATCGGGCGCCGTTGCCAGCCTGGGTGCCGCCCCCGCGACGGGGCCGGTCGCCGAAATATGGATCGGCGATGCCCAAGCGCCCGCGATGTCGCCTGCGAAGGTAAAGCAAGCGGTGGGAGGGGAACGATGAGCGGGACCACGATTGAATAGGGTACAACCAGACCGGGGAAACACCTGAAAATAAAGGAAAATTAACCTGAATTATTCAAGGTTTCGCTCTTCACGTTTACTGTCCGGGTGGAAAGGCGTTGCTTACGGTGGCGCTCATATGCTAAGTTATTACTATCTTCAAGGATGGCTTGCATGAAGCCAACTGTAACCGGCAGGCTATGACATGTCTCTGGCCACCGATGATGTCGGGCTTTCGGCACATAGCAAATATGAACGACTCTGTTGATCTGTTGATGAATGTTAATCTCGGGTACCGAACCGGGGAAGGTCCCTATACGAAAGCAATGTGTAACATCAAAATAATGGAGGAGTGTGAGCAATTATTCCAGGTCGCGATGCGCTTCATTAATTGCCCATCCAAGGAATTTGACCAGGAAATCGCTAATGTTCTGAGAGTGGCTGGAATCATCATCCATGCAGATAGCGCAAAGCTCTTCCAATTTTTAGAAAATCGTCAAGATAGTTATCGCAGTTATGAATGGTGTGCCGATGGCATTAATGCGTGTCATCCTCATCCTCAAACCTTAACAGCCGACGAGTTACCTTGGTTGAGATCACGATCATATCCTTCCGGAACGATTCATTTTATTAAGATCACGGACACCCGGGGAGCCGAAAAGACATTCTTCCAGGCCCAATGTGTTCGGTCGGTCATTCTCTATCCGCTCTATAATAAGAATGAAGTGATTGGTTTTCTCAAGTTCTGTACTACTCGCGCGGCGTCCAATTGGTCTTTCGCAACCGAGCGAATCGTCAAAATGGCGAGTGAGATACTTGTTCATGCTCTCACGCGTAAATGTTGCGATGAAGAGAATCAGCAACGCACTGCCAACCTTGAGCGGTGTATCGCTAATCTGAACAACATCAATACCGAGCTCGAAGCGTTCACCTATTCTGTTTCGCACGATTTGCGCGCCCCACTATGGCATATTACCAATTTCATTAGTGCGCTTACGGACGCTGTCGATGCTAGCATGCAGAATGAAACATTCAACCTTATCAAGCAGATCAAACACGCAAGTGAACAGATGACTGAACATATTGACGCCTTATTGATGCTTTCACGATTGTCTCGCGAAGTCCCGACCATCATACCCATCTCCATCTCGGCGCTCGCACAGGAAGTCGTGATGGAACTCCGAAATGCCGAACCAGATCGTTGTGTCACGGTAACCATCGAACCGGATATGCAGGATGACGTTGATCCCCGTCTCATGTGCATCGCGCTCGAGAATCTTCTCGGGAATGCCTGGAAATACACGAGCAAACAGGAAAATGCCGTAATCGAGATTGGTAAAATAGAGAAAAATACGGAAACAATCTATCATATTCGTGATAATGGCGTTGGCTTTAATATGGCTCATTATGACCGGCTGTTTATCCCTTTTCAACGCCTGCATAGCTCACGTGATTTTTCAGGCACAGGTATCGGCCTGGCCACAGTACAACGGATTATTCATCGCCATGGTGGGCGCATCTGGGCGGAAAGTGAAGTCGGTCGTGGCACGACTATTTATTTTACATTGCACAGTCCCATTCAGGACATGTCTACCCTACAAGACGATAGGTTTTGTAATCGAGAGTGAGAATGTCAATTCCTCTTCACATATTATTCATAGAAGATTCTGAACAGGATCTCGCTATGTTGCTCTCGCATTTTTCGCGGAGTGAGTATACAGTCACATATTCTTGCGTAGAAACCGCAGAAGACTTGTTACAAGCGCTGTATCGTGAAAAATGGGATATTATTATCTCTGATTATTGTCTTCCTGATTTCACCGGCAGCGAAGCACTCAGTCTATTACAACAACAGCAAATTGATCTCCCCTTTATTATTGTTTCTGGCAATATTGGGGAAGAGGTTGCTGTCGAGGCGATGAAGGCAGGTGCGCACGATTATATCTTTAAAGGTAACTTGAACCGTTTGCTTCCAGCCGTATCGCGGGAGCTAGGTGAGGCGAAACGCCGGGAGGAATACCGCCAGGCTCAGCAAGCGCTAAACAAGATGGAAGCGCGGTATCACCATCTCGTAGAGCATATTCCTGCAGCCGTCTATTGGACGGATACCGAGCACCCTTTGTCGATTCAATATATCAGTCCACAGGCAATCGAACTGTTTGGTTTTGACCCCGATGCGCTCCTTCAGGATTCGATGTCTTTCTACAGCATGGTGCATCATGATGACCGTGAGTATGTTCACCAGATGATTACTGAATCAATTGCGCACCATCGTCCTTATAGACTCGAATACCGTTTATTGTGCGAAGATGAGACCGTTATCTGGGTTTTGGATTCCGCAGATATCGTATCTGCAAGTGCCGATGCTTCTTCGCTTATTCAAGGTATTCTCATCGATATCACTCAACAGAAGGCCATCGAATCCGAGATTCGCCAACATGAGGCTCAGTTACGTGCACTCACAATCGAGCTATCCGCTGCTGAGGAACGTGAACGTCGACGCATGGCTACCGCGTTGCACGATCAAATCAGCCAAACACTGGCGTTTGCAAAAATTGAACTCCGGACATTCATGGCGAATCCGAAGTTACCCCATGCAAGTGAAAGGCTAGAGCGCTTATTCTCATATATCGATATTGCCTATCAGCAAACAAAAACGTTGACATTTGAATTGAGCCCGCCCATACTATATAATTTGGGTTTTGCCGCAGCGTTAGATTGGCTGGTCGAGCAATATCAAACGCGCCACGATCTGAACATTACTGTCTCCATAGATGGTAGCGTACCGCAGTTGAAACAGGATATCGCGATAGTGCTCTTCCGGGCAGTACAAGAATTGCTGACCAATATCGTCAAACATGCCAATGCTCACCTCGTCCACATAAGTTTAACGTATTGTGACACGTCCCTAAAAATATGTGTTGCAGATGACGGCATTGGTTATTCGCAAGCGACACTCTCTACCTCCCAGGAGAAGAAACCATACACATTTGGCCTTTTTAATCTGCGTGAACGTATGGATTACCTGGGTGGTAGCGTGAATTTTACATCATCGCAGAACCAGGGTACCGAAGTAATGATTAAGGTACCGATCATATCTGCAAGTGAAGAATTGGGCGGCGTCCCATAGGTGGTGGAAATTCCCGGAGCATAGCCGGGGCTAGGTAAATAGGCCAGCGTGTCGAACATTTCGAGTAACTCCTACATCACTGGAAGA